>Ga0310345_10000353_pt1 | contig 75261 bp, 83 predicted proteins | sample HC15DNA20500_MG_FD_204667 | JGI IMG/M metagenome (GOLD analysis project Ga0310345, IMG submission 204667) | Marine microbial communities from station ALOHA, North Pacific Subtropical Gyre - HC15-DNA-20-500_MG | ecosystem: Environmental > Aquatic > Marine > Oceanic | place: Pacific Ocean: North...
TCGGAGGCGGCATCGCGCTCTCTTTTGGATTGGACGGCGAACACCACGACGCCACCGCGATTTTCTATGGCCGCCTCATCGAGGATCCTGAAGTTCTCGCGCAGATGGATCACGAGGTCTACGGCACGTTCGCGGAGAACGACGCTGGCATTCCGCCCGAGCAGGTAAGGTCCTTCGAAGCCGCGCTACGCACTGCCGAAATCGAGAACGACCTACACATCTACGATGACGTAATGCACGGCTTTTGGCTGCGCGTCGACGGAAACCCGGAGTTGCGAACCGGTCCGGCATTGGACGCCTGGCAGCGTCTCAAGGCCTATTTGGACCGGTCGTTGAGCGACTGAAGCTTAGAGAGCGGGCCCCTCAGAGGTTGGACTTCGCACGTCTTCGAGCCAACACGCCGTCCAGGCTGAACGAACCGCCGCCGTTCGCGGCGATGAACAGGTAGATCCAGCAATACAGGACCGTCAGCTCACCGCGGTTCACGATGGGGACCCAGTCACGAGGGAAGTGCGACTGGAAGTAGGCCACTGCCATCTCACCGGCGAGCAGGAACGCCACGGGTCGAGTAAACAGACCCAAGAGAATGAGACCGCCGCCGAAGAGCTCCAGCACACCTGCAAACCAGAGCTTGCTCATGAACTCGACCGGGGCTTCAAAGCCGAAGACCGCGAAGAGCTTCTGTGCCCCGTGTTGCATGAACATCAGCGCTACAACAATCCGCATCGTGTTGAGGAAGAAATGCGAGACGCCGGAGCGCGAGCCTTCACTAGTCATAGGTCGCAGCGTGGAGGGTCCATGGAGTTCCGAGAATGGACTTGCCCAGCGCCGCAGCCACAAGGCCAACGGCCATTTGCGCAGTATGGTTTCTGTCGTCCAGAACCGGATTCAGTTCCACCATCTCCAGGCTGACCAGTCTGCCTGATCGGGCGGCTTTTTCGCATACGAGATACCCTTCTCGATACGTCAATCCGCCCTGGATCGGCGTGCCCACACCCGGAGCTACGCGTGGATCGGGCACGTCGAGATCGAACGAGAGGTGAAAGCCGCTAGTACCGTTGTTCGCGCGCTCTAGCGCCTCCTCCATACAAACTCCCAGGCCTCGTTCGTCGATCTCCGACATGGTGAAGACGCGAACCCCCAATTCGGAAATCAGCGCCTGCTCGCCGGCGTCGAGTTCACGCGTGCCCAGAACGCTCACGTTCTCAGGCCTAACGTCGGCAGTGGCGCCGAAGAGCTCGACCAGCCGAGCATGACCGTGACCCAACAGCACCGCCAGGCTCATGCCATGCACGTTCCCGCTCGGAGTGGTCTCGGGACTGTTCATGTCCGCGTGAGCATCGACCCATATCAGGCCGATCGATTCGCCGCGTTCTCGGAAGTGCCGCGCGACCGCCCCCACCGAGCCGATGGAGAGTGAATGGTCACCGCCTAGCACGAGTGGGAAGCAGCCATCATCCATCCCGTTGTTGACCATCATGCCTACCCGCAGCGCCACCTCGATAATCTCCTCGAGGAAGCGCGTCTTCGTCTCGCCCTGATCCGTGGTCTCGAATCCACCTGCGGTCACGGTACCGATCTCGCGCACGGTATGGCCGAGGGACTCGATGGTCTTGGTGATGCCGGCGATGCGAAGGGCGGACGGGCCCATGTCGACGCCTCGACAACCCGCGCCCAGGTCGATCGAAACGCTCACGAGCGCAACGTCTCTCGCGCCCTCAGCCACCCTTCATCAGCCGCCGACATTCCTTCCGCTCCAATTTGCGGCGCCTACGAGCGTCACGGGCGGTCTCACCTGGGTGACGAACCGTGACCTCCACACCACCCATGATCGCGACGCCCGTGATCCTGAGCGTGGACGCGTGCGGGTCCGGATTATGATAGTCGTCTCCCCTGTGCTCGAACCCGCCCATGATGGCGATGCCATGGCTCTCCACCTTGAGCCCGGGAGGGACAATGACCTCTACGCCGCCGCAGAGTGTGAAGGCTTGCAGCTCAGTAACACCCGGTCCCATCACGGCCTCGCGAAAGTCGAGCTCACACCCGCCCATCACGGCAATGGAATAGTTCTTCCTGGCCGGGCTCCAGCGCCCCTTTCGAGCACTGCCTCCCATGATGGCGCCAATGAAGCCTTGTTCTTTCACCTGCCCAGCCGAAGTGACGGTGAACTGGGAATCAGGTGCGGGCGACGGAGTAGTCTGAGGCTCGACGACCGCGGGTACGCCACCGCCAGGTAGATCCTGCAGCAGCTCTTTCAAAGCATCTACGGAAATGGCGGCATGCGCAGCGTCCACACGCCGCTCGAACTCCTCGACGCTCATGATGTCGTTGGCGAAATGCTCGCACAGCGCGTCGATGGTCACGTCACGAGCGTTGGCAACCGGTGCCAGGCCCGAATCGCTCTCGTTCGCCATCGCTTGGTCGGTACTCCTTTTCTCGTGACGCGTTTGACCCCGCCACCTACCCCATAACAGTGTGGTCTAAGTCTACGCTTCCCAAGTCCTTCGGGTTCAAGCGGACGTCACCCGTATGTAAGGTGCGTTGGTAGACCGGTGGCCAAAGCCGGTTCCGCACGGCATAATGCCCTAGTTGAACCTCAGAAGAAGGAGCGAGCGATGCGTGCGATCTCGTCCAAGCGTTTGATGTTACTCTCGTTTGCGCTGATGATCGGTTTCGCCGGCTGCGCCAGTGGCAGCGGTGGTGGCGGCGGCGGCAGCCGCAGCAGCTCGAACCGACTCGTCGCAGCGGACATGGCCAACCAACAGGAATTGGATCTGTACCAGGCCATCCGCCAACTTCGCGGCCGATGGCTCACCTCGCGCGGCAGCGGAACACCCAGAGTGCACGTCGACGGCGGAGCGCGTCAGGGCGGCGTCCAGGAGCTGCAGAACATTCGCGTCTCGGAAGTCCAGGAAGTCGAATTCATGGGCGCCGCAGATGCGACGCTGCGCTTCGGGACCGGCTACGAAGCCGGTGCGATCCTGGTCACGACACGAAGACGATAGCCGAGTCTTGAACCGGTAAGCTGGGGGGCCGGGTCGCTGATGCGCCCCGGCCCTTTCTCGTCTCAGACGGCGAGTGCTCGCGCGAAGGTCTCCAGAACCTCAGCGCAGGTGCGGATCTGGCGCACATCGATCCACTCGCCCTCGGTGTGCGCCTGCGCGATATCGCCAGGTCCGAAGCACACTGCAGGAACGCCTGCCTCATTCAGAAAGGCCGCATCGACCCAGGCCGTCATGCCCTCGACTCGAGGCTCTACGCCCCGCTCGCGCGCCGCATCAAGCAGCCCTTGAACCAGCTTGGAGGACTCGGGGACCTCCGTGCCCGGTCGTGAGAGTGTCATCTCGAGAGACGCGTGCACATCGGGGTGACGCTCCAACAAGGCACCGAGCACCGCTTGAAACTCGAGTACCACCGCCTCCGGTTCCTCTCCGGGCACGGTCCTTCGCTCGAGTAACAGCTCGCACGACTCCGGATAGACCGACTCAGCCGTGCCACCCACGATCGTGCCGGCATGAAACGATCCATATCCGAGCAGTGGATGACCCGGTCGGGTACGCAGCTCTGCCGAGTACGGGTCGAGCTCGGCCAGGAAGAGTCCCGCGTGTCGGATGGCATCGATCCCGATTTCCGGCCGTGACCCGTGTGAGGCGCGACCCGTGAACAGCGCTCGCAGCCACACGAACCCTTTGTGCGCAGGCATCACTGCCAAGCTCGTCGGCTCACACACCACCGCGAGGTCGGCGTGCAGGCCCGACGCCACCAGGTGGTCCATGCCCAGACTGGCGTGTTCCTCGTCCGCGGTGAACGCGACGACAAGAGGCGGACGGGGCCCGCCCTTCGCAAGTTGGGCAACGGCGGCAAGAATCGCGGCATCGCCACCCTTCATGTCGCACGAACCCCGACCCAACAGTCGGTCACCGTCGAGCGTCGCAGCGAACGGAGGGATGGTCATGCCGTCAACGCCGACGGTGTCCAGGTGACCATTCAGCATCAGAGTCGGCCCCTCTCCCTTCAGCGTTCCCACAACGTTGAACCGACCCGGCGCGACCTCGACCATCTCCGGGTTGAGACCCCACGCCTCGAGCCACTCAGAAACGAGCTCTGCCACCGCTCGTTCACCCGCCCCGCCAGGCGCCAGAACCGGGTTTACCGAGTCCGTCCCGACCATTGCCTGGCAGAGCGCGACCGGGTCGCCAGCACTGGCTCGTTCGAGCACCTCAACACTCAGGGGGTCGTGCATGTCTTTCCTACCGGAGCGAATTTCCGAGCATGGACTGCCGGAAGTGACGGATTTCGACGGTAAGGCCTAGAGGGGTGACAGCGTAAAGTGCTGTTAACAGTGGGGATACAGATGCCTCGGCCAAATGGTTGACGTGGCATGGTTCCTGCTACAGTGGTAGAGCATTCGGTACTACACCAGAGGGTAAGGTCATGAGGAAGTTTACGGTCGGTCTGCTCAGCGCGGCAGCGCTCGCGACGACGATCCTCCTGGTGCGCCAGCAGAAGCAGGTGGAGACGAGACAAGCGGCTGAGGCCATCCCGGCCGGCGAGAACGAGCCCGCGACCATCTCACTCGAGCGCATCCGGGAGCTCGGTCTGTAGGATAGGCCAACATCGCGGAACTCCGGCTTCGGACGCGGACAAGGGAGAGGCGGCGGGGACCTTCGAGGCCCCCGCCGCCTTTTTTTAGTCCGGTACGAGGCAGTCGAAGTGTGTGTAGTTCTTGGCGATGTACTCTTTCCATTCGCCGGGCACGTCGGTATCCGGAAAAATCGCCTGAACGGGGCACTCCGGCTCACATGCACCGCAGTCGATGCACTCGTCAGGATGTATGTAGTACTGATCCTCCGCCTCGTAGATACAATCGACCGGGCACACCTCGATGCAGCTAGCGTCCTTGGTCTCGAGGCAGGGCTCGGTGATGATGTAGGTCATGGTCCAGCGCATCCTCGCATGTCATGCCGCGCACGACGGGGCCAAAGGTGTAATCAAAGCCTCAATGAGAGGCAAGCAGCCTACAACCTGCTCGCGAACGTCCGGTGCCAGTGCCTATAGCGTTGCGCCACGCGTTCATGAGTGCGTTCCGCCACGGGGAGCCAAGCCCGGGTAGTCTCCTCGTGGATGGTGGCCCACCACTTCGCATCGGGGTGGAGGTGCGCATGGCGCAGTTGATCCAGGCGCTCGGCGAGCGCGGCGAGCCGCGAGGTCAACGGGAGCAATACGAGCCGCTCCACAAGCCGCTCATCTCCCGGAGCCGGAATCTCCGCGAGCGCTCGGGCGACCTGCTCGCCGATCTCAGACTCTACTTGGCGAGAGTCCACACGCAGCGACTCGGACTCGGACTCCAACAACGCACTAATCGCGAGAGACTCCGCGTGCGCATGCCCAACGTCCCGAACGAGGATCAGCACGGTCCGGCCCGGATGTAAGTAGGCCGAGTGATGGTCGTCCTCGAGCAGATCGACCCTTGGCCCCATGGCCAGCTCGTGTGCTCGTTGCACCAAGTCGAGCGCATCGGGCGCGAGCCCGATCGACCGCAACGCATTCACCACCGACGCGGACATTGCCAGCCCGCGAGCCCCGCCGCTCAGTGGACGCGATCCACGACGTCAGCTGTCCTGCGAAAGCAGATGGCGTTCGAAGTGCTGGATGGTGTATCGCACCGCTTCGTCGAGCTCGGGCGGCGACGCTTCGAATGGATGCCGAGCCTGAAACGTATGACCCGCGTCGTTGAGGAGCATCATACGCGCATCCGCGGCTGCTTTTGCCAGGGTTCTCGCCTCGTCCGGCGGCACAGTCGTGTCTTCGAGTCCGTGCAAAATCAGCCATGGCGACACGACGCGGCTCGCCGCGGTCGGAATGTCCAGACGTTCACGGTTCGCCTCGTAGTCCTCGAGCAACGACAGGTCCAGAGGCATTTGCTGCCCGGTGCGCGTGTTCATGGCCCAGAGCCGACCGAGCTCGCGCCACTCGCTCTTGGTCTCGTCCGACCAACGGTCGAAGTGAGACACCGAGGCCCAGGTGACGAGCGCTGCGACCCGAGGCTCTTCCGCGGCGGCCAGAATCGCCTGCCCGCCGCCCCGGCTGTGCCCGAGCAGTCCGACCTTCTTGGGAGCGCGGGGCAGTAGATCTCCTTCGAGCACCTCGTCGAGGATCAGGCGCACCTCATCCAGCTCGAGACTGAACGTGTTGGTGCCGAAGCTCTCGAGCTCCGTGAACTCCATGGCATCTGAGCTGATACCGTTACGAGCGAAGTTAAACGAGACCACAGCGTGTCCGGCCGCGGCGAGGTGCTGGCACAGGTGCGGGAAAAAGCCCCAGTCCTTGAAGCCTTTGAACCCGTGCACGACAACGACCGCGGACGTCGGCGGCGGCCCATCGGGAATACGGACGTCCCCGCGGATCGTCTCTCCTCGCCGCGGATCACGCGTAAACGGGAGATGGATCATGGACCGTCGGGCTCCTTCTGCCACTCGGTGTCCGGCTCATTCGATCGATGATTCTCGAGACGCGCAAACGTGAAGAGTAGATCCGAAAGCCGATTCAGGTACCGGACCAGTTCTTCGCTCACAGGCTCGGCCTCAGCGAGCCGCACCACCGAACGCTCGGCGCGGCGGCACACGGTTCGGCTCAGATGTAACGCTGCAGCGCCCGGTGTACCACCAGGAAGCACGAACGCCCGCAACTCCGGTAGCTCGCCGTCAGCTTCGTCCATCCAGGATTCCATCTCCGCCACACGAGCGGTCGGGAGGCTCGGCGTATTCGGGCGGCGGCGCCCGTCGGGGGGCGGGGGCGACGCCAGCTCGGCCCCCAGTGCAAAGAGATCGTGCTGCATCGCCTCCAGTCGTTGTCCGATCTGTTGGTCGGTGACATTTGCCACAGCCCAACCGAGCGTCGCATTCAGCTCGTCAACCGAGCCGTAGGCCTCGACACGTGCATGGGCCTTGGAGACGCGACCCGCTCCGAACAGCGACGTCTCACCGCCATCGCCGGTCTTCGTGTAAATCTTCACCGAAGCTTCGTGAGTTGGCGGAGCTGCTGGGCCTTTTCCAGCAGGGAGGTGGTCTTGTCCTTCTCTTCCGGCATCAGCAGTTCACGGATGTCGAGCAGCAACTCCAATTCGAGCTGGTCGCGTTGATACCCGATATCAAGGCGCGCCATTGTCTCGGTGTCCTCAGCTTCCTCGGCGGCGGTGAAGGCACCCCGATAAATCTTCTCGAGGCTTTGCAGCACCCGGTCTCGACTGCGCATCGCTTCCCCTCGTTACTAGACGATCGTAAGGAATCGAGAGCCTGCCCCCGACTCGTAATAACCGCGAACAGTGGCACGGAGCTCGTCCAGACGATCCGTGAAGTAATGGTCCGATCCCGGTATGCGCACCACCGTGATGTGCGCACCCAAGAGAGCTAGCAGATTCGACACGCTCTCGCCGGGACCAAATTCATCGTTCTCACCCTGCACGACGAGCACCGGCTTGTCGGCCTTCGCAAGGAAGGAGTAGTCATAGCGATCCATGTCGACCGGAAGGCCAAGGCCCAAAAGCGCGACCACACGCTCGTCGTCGGCTCCGACAGATAGTCCGACCATGGATCCGAAGGAATGGCCACCGACGAGCAACGGCAACTCTGGGTACTCCGCCTCCAGCCAGTCGAGCACCGCCTTGAGGTCATCCCGCTCCCCGATGCCACCATCGTAGCTGCCCGTACTCGCGCCTACGCCGCGGAAGTTGAACCGTAGCGCCACGAGCCCTGCCTCGTTGAAGGCCTGGGCGGCCCAGTACACAGCTTTGGTATGCATCGTGCCACCGTGAATCGGGTGTGGGTGGCACACGACCGCCGCACCGCGGGCGGGGCCCGCGGGCTGTTTCATCAGAGCTTCGAGGCGACCGTGCGAGACCGGGATGTGCATGCGAGAGAAACCGATCCGTGGATGCGGCGTTGAACGCGGCAGCGGCCGCTTGACAGCGGCCCTCGCCGTGCAGTGCGGGCAGAGCACAGCTATCTTCATCCCACTCTACGAAGGGGTCAAGGCAACGCGGGACACCACATGAAGGACACCACTGAACACATGCGGGACGGAGCGGCAGCGGCGAACGAGCTGTATTGGGGGTCCGAGTACAGCGTAAATCAGATCGCCGAACAGCTCGACCTCTCGAAGGGCGCCCTGTACGGCCTGATTCAGCCGCTACCGGCAGGGCTAGGCTGCCCCGTCTGCGGTGAAGAGGTCGTCTCGGCCAACCGTACCGCACGCGAACGGGGCGTGCTCTCGTGCGCTCAGTGTGAATGGAAAGGAGACGAAGATGAGGTCGTTGCTCTTGGCGGGGAGGACGTTACCACCTTACCGGTCCACACGGAGGAGGACGGGGTCGTGGTGCTGACCCCGCGCGATCGCGGTCGCACCCGCACGATCGTCGGCGGCGCCCTACTCGGCGCCGCGGTGGGGCTTGCGCTGGTCCTTTGGACGCGGAGAGCTAATCGCGACCCTAGATGACCGTACGCGATCCCCGCAACATCATCACTCCGGACGCGTTCGAAGTCGCGGAAGACCTACTTGGTACGCCCCTAGCAACTTCGAGCAGACGACTGTTCGCCCTGCTCATCGATTTGGCCGTCGTCGGGTTCATTACGCTGGTGACGAGCGATTTCTCGATGGTATTGGGCCTCGTCGCGGCAGTATTCTTCATACGTGCCGGGTTCAAGCGCACCCCCGTGAAGGGAAGCGTCTTCGGGAGGGCGATGCGTTTCTCCGTGGGGTGCCTGGGCGTCTTCATCGGCCTCGTCACCGCTGCTGTCTGGGGAATCTTCGGTTTCAACTCCGGCTTTGGAGGCAACGGTGACGACGATGACTTCTCCGACCCCGCGGCGGTGATATCGATGAGGATGTGTTGGCCTCCATTCGAGAAGAGGTCGCGGAATACACAACCGCGGAGGCGGTGGTGGCGTACTCGTCTCAGTTGGAAGACGGACCTGAAAGGGAGTTGGCGGCCGCGCGGCTCGCGGCACTCGCTGAGCGGCTGACCGGTGACATCGCATTGGATACCATCGCCGAGCTCCAAGATCGAATCGAGGACGTCGAGGATGAGCAGGAACGTACGGAACGCCGGCTGGCATCCACTCAAGAAGAGCTCGAAGAGGCGAGTCGCGGCATCATAGGGATGCTACGCAACTGGATGGCCGAGGTGGTCAGCGGCTTCGGATGGTTTGCGCTCTACCTCACGGTCCTGGTCTCGTGGTGGAACGGTCAGACGGTGGGCAAGCGCATGATGGGCATACGCGTCGTACGACTCGACGGCGGGGTGATCACTTGGTGGGTGGCGTTCGAGCGAGTGGGGGACTATGCAGCCGGCTTCGCCCAAGTGTTCTGGGACACGAACCGGCAGGGCATCCACGACCGCATCGTGGGCACGGTGGTCATCATGGACGGAGCAGAGAAAGTCGCCGACTGGGAGTCAGCTTTGTGAGCAAGGAGTATTTCGATACCGAGGCCATCCCCGACGTCGGCGATCTGGTCCGTAGTGTGGACGGGCGCTTCGAGCAGCGCATCGTGATGGCGGTGCCCGACCGCCGGAACCCCAAGCTGCGCAAGGCGATGGGCCTCGTGAACGCGGACGACGACCTCTACGGGCTCTGGATCGCTGCTAACGTGAACGCGGTCGAGCGGTTGGGCATGACGGATCACGGCCCGGTGCACGTGAAGATCGTCATGAACATTGCTGTCCGGATGCTGCGGCTGCTCGTGGAAGCTGGTGTCGAGCCCGGAATCGTCCGCAACTACGAAATGGAAAACACCGACGCTGAGGTCGTCGTCGCGCTAGCTGCGCTTTTCCACGACGTCGGCATGTCGATCCACCGCGCGGACCACGAGGCGTTCAGCCTCTTTGTCGCCCAAGACAAACTCAAGCGCATCCTGCCGGAGATCTACGACGCACGGCATGCGACCATCGTGCGCGCGGAGATTCTGCACGCGATCATTTCCCACCGTTCGGGGGGCTCGCCGCTGACGCTCGAAGCCGGCATCGTGCGCACCGCGGACGCACTCGACATGGCGAAGGGGCGCTCGCGCATTCCCTTTTCGTCGGGCTCCCTCTCGATTCACTCGGTGTCCGCCGCCGCTGTGGAAAGCGTCAAGATCGAGAGCGGAGAGGACAAGCCGATCCGGGTGACGGTGGATCTCTCCAATTCGGCAGGGCTCTTCCAGTTGGACCAACTGCTACGCAACAAGCTCAACGGCAGCGGGCTGGAAGAGTACCTGGAGATCCAGGCCACGGTCGGCGAACAGGAGAAGCGGTTGCTCACGGACTTCAGCCTCTGACGGTGCTCCCGTCCGCCCACTCACATGTCCTTAGAGGTCCAGGTATCCCTGCCGCTCGCGTTCCTCGCGGGCCTCGTGTCATTCTTGTCTCCGTGCATCCTACCGGTGGTGCCGAGCTACCTGGCATTCATCACCGGGCTGACTCTGCAGGACCTTCGCGAGGGTTCGGCCGCGCAGGTGCGCAGAGCGGCGCTGATCAACTCGGTGCTCTTCGTCGTGGGCTTCAGTGCGGTCTTCATGACCATGGGATGGGTGGCCACGTCGTTCGGTCAGGCAGTGACCCGAGCGCTTCCGTGGCTCACGCGGGCCGGAGGCATGGTGATGATCGTCTTCGGGCTCTATACGATGGGGTTACTGCGTATTCCGGCACTCGCCCGCGAAAGACGTGTATATCTCTCGTCACGACCGGCCGGGCCCTTGGGCTCACTCGTGGTGGGAATCGCGTTCGGCGCGGGGTGGACACCCTGCATCGGGCCCATTCTCGGCTCGATTCTGCTCTACGTGAGTCTCGAGCCCACGATGGCACACGGGTCGGTGCTGCTGGCTACGTATGCCCTGGGGCTCGGGATCCCTTTCGTGTTCGCGGCGGTGGCGTTCAACTGGTTCTTGGCCGGGACCGAGCGTGTGAAGCGGTGGATGGTGCCGCTTGGGCGGGCAGCTGGAACTCTGCTCGTCTTGATCGGCGTTTTGATGGTTACGGGGCGGTTCACAACCATGACGGCGTTCCTGGCCGGGTTGGGCCAGGTCATTAATCTGGAGATGCCATGAGGCGGTTCTTCGTTGGGACGGTTGCGGTCGCGGCAGCGCTCACGGTTGCCGCATGCTCTGCGCAGGACTCCGGCTCTCCCGATACGAGCGCGACGGCGGCCGGTCTACTGAGTGGTGCGGCTAGGGGCTCCTCGAGTCCGATGGGAAGCGCCAACCTTCCCGCGGATTCAGGTGAGGACATCGACGTCGCGTCGCTCGGCTACAACAGTGGGGATCCGGACTCGCCCGTGCGCGTGCTGGAGATGTCGGACTACGGCTGCGGCTACTGCCGCCAGTTCCACGTCGAGACCTTCCCCACACTGCTCTCGGAGTTCATCGAGACAGGCATGGTGGAGTGGAAATTCATGCCGTTCATCACCGGCATGTTCGACAACTCTCTGGCGGCCACTGAAGCCGCCGAATGCGCGCTCCTGCAGAGCCGCTCGGTGTTCGACCGACTCAATGAGCGCCTGTGGATGGACCAGACGGAGTGGAAGGGCAGCGGTGAACCCGAGGTGGTGGTGCGGGCCATGGCCGCTGACGCCGGCGCAGATCTCGCCGAGCTCGACACATGTCTGGCCGACGACCACCAGTTGGACCGTATCGCGGGAGCGACGAGGCTTGCGCAGACGGCGGGTGTGCGAGGAACTCCGACCTTCTTTGTCTTCGGCTATCAACCGCTGCAGGGAGCGCTGCCGACCGACGCCTTCCGCGAGATCCTGACCGCCGTGCACGCCGAAGCCACGCAAGGCGGCGGTAACTGAGCAGGCCACGTATCAAGCAAAGTGCGGTCCTGCTGGCTGGCGCACTCTGGGCGGCGGGATGCGGGCCCATTGCTACGGCCGGACCCGGGTGTCGGCCGACCGCGTCCGGCATCGTCTTCCCCGACGTACTCCGTGAATCGAGCGGCGTCGCCGTTAGCCTGCGCCACCCCGGAACCTATTGGACTCACAACGACACCGGCTCCGTGTTGTACGCGGTGGACCAAGAGGGTTCGATCACAGCCCGCTTCCCGCTCTCCGAACGCCTAGGCGACTGGGAGGACCTCGCGGTCTCCACCTGCACGGAGCACGGCTCGTGCCTCTATCTGGCCGACCTGGGCGACAACTACGAGGAGCGGTCCGCTGGGAGAATTCAGCTGCACCGCATGCTTGAACCCGACCCTACGGGTTCGGGGGACGAGCTCGACGCCGAGGGCCGCCTACCCAGCGAGTCCTTCCCCATCCGTCTGCCTGACGGCGCACGTGATATCGAGGCGTTATTGGTCTTTCCCGGCGAGCGCGTGTATGTGATCACCAAGGGTCGCAATCACCCCGTCACCGTCTACCGTTATCCGCCTCCGCTGCGCCCGGACACGGTCACGCTCGAGCACGTTCAGGAACTCACCAGCCGCGCCCGCATTACGCCACGCCAGGTGACCGGCGGCGCCGTCGACCCGCGGGGAGCGGTGTTCGCGCTTCGCACCTATGAGTCGCTCCAGTTCTATCGCATGGACGGCGACACCCTCGCAGTGCTCGACGGGGCACTAGTCAACCTGTACACCTTGCAAGAGGGGCAGGGCGAGGGTGTCGGCATCGGACTGGACGGCCTGGTCGCACTTACCTCGGAAGGTGGGACCGCGGGCGGACCGGGTTCCATGACGCTCATGCGCTGCGAGTTCGAGCGCCTCTAGCTGCTCCCCCAGGCACCTAGCCACTCCTTGAGCGCCTCTATTTGCATCTTTTGTACAAAACATGCATTTTGTTCCAACCTTTGGCCGACACGAGTCGTCCCAACAGGGCACCCAGGAGCAAGAGATGAAGAAAGTCACAACCGCGGAAGCCCGGAAGAATATGGCCGAGCTGCTCAACCGCGCGGCGTACGGTAGGGAGCGATTCGTCGTGACGCGTCATGGAAAAGGGCTGGTCGCCATCGTTCCGCTCGAGGAAGTCACACTTCTCGATCGGCTGCGCGAGCTGCTCTCGAAGAAGGACCTGGATGCCGCGCTCGCTGCGATGAACGAGCCCCACACGAGCTCGTGGGACGACGTGCGTAAGGATCTGGACCTGTAAGGTGATCCGATGAAGCGCACGAGGACCTAGCCAGATGACGGAGCGCTGGAACGTCGAACTCACGAGAGCGGTGGTCGCCGCTCTGCGGTACGAGTAGCGCCAGCGCTGACCCTATCGCTTCTGGAATTCGAAATCGCCATCGACCAGGGTCTGGGCGGGAGAACCCTGGTAGGACAGCGTCTCATGACGAAGCTTCACCAGAAGCACGTTGGCGGTCTGTCCGGCGGCCAAAAACCTGTTGAGGTTCAGCGACCGGATGACCCCGTCTTCCGAGTAGCTGAGCGTGGCCTCCGATCCCGTGCTGATCAGTAGATTCCCCCTCGCGAACCAGGGATCCAGAATCACGGTCACGCAGGCTGGGTACGACCCACTGGAGATCGAGTCGGCGTCCAGCGCGATGCCAAGCACGAGATCGGTAGTTTCTTGACGGTTTGCGCCGACCGTGACTTCGCCGGAACCGTCGTAGAACCCCACCTATGCAAGAGTGATGAGTAGCGGTTGGTCCTGTCCCTCACCCTCGTCGTAAGAAGAGGCTACGGGGTCGATCGCACATCCGGCCAACAACAGCGCCACAGACATAGCGCCTCCGCAGCTCAGAGAATTCAACTGTCGATCCTCCGTCGCCTCAGCATCAAGAGCGGAAACGCAGCAGCCGCAAGCAGCAGTCCGGCGGCGATGGGTGAGCGTAAGAAGACCGTGGCGTCTCCTTGGGAGAGGATCAATGAGCGCCTCAGATTCGACTCTAGCGTGGGCCCCAAGATCAGCCCGAGCAGGACCGGGATCAGCGGATAACCGTAGCGCCTGAGCACGAAGCCGAGTACGCCTACCCCCGCCGTCAGGCACATCGCGAACGTGGTCCCCTCTGAGGTAAACGCGGCGACGATCGCCAACGATCCGATGACGGGAAAGAGGATGCCCCTCGGGACGCGAGTGATGCGCACAAAGACCGGGATCAACGCGAGGCCGAACACGAGGATGAGCACGTAGCTCCAGAAGTACGCCCCGAAGAGCGGAGCCAGCAGCTCGGACGCCTCACCGAAGAGCTGAGGGCCTGGAGTGATCCCGTGCACGACCAGCCCCCCCAGGATGACGGCCGTGACGGCATCACCCGGGATGCCGAGCGCGAGCATCGGGATGAACGCGCCGCCCGTCATCGCGTTGTTGGCCGCCTCCGGCGCGACGATGCCCTCGGGGACACCCGAACCGAACCGCTCCGGCTCGGCCGAGGACCGCTTCGCTTCGGAATAGGAGAGGAACGCGGCCATCGCGGCTCCGGCTCCAGGCAGCGCCCCGACGAGCGTCCCGATTATGGGGCTCTTCACCCACACCCCGATTCGGACCGACCGACCGTCCCTCCACAACGCCGCCAAGCGACCGGCTCCTAGCCCCGGCTGAGCCTCACTTGGGCGCACCGCCTCCCCGGACTCGCCGGACTGGTGGAGCAGCTCCGTCACAGCAAAGAGACCGATTACCACAGGGATGAGTGGGACCCCCACAAGCAGGTCTACCGATGCGAACGTGTAGCGCGGTACGGGCACAAGCCGGTCGATGCCTACGGTGGCCAGCATGAGACCGATCACCGTCGCGGTCATGCTCTTGGGCAGCGACTCACGGGAGACGGTCGCCACGGCGATGAGAGCCAGCACGACCAGCGCGAACATCTCTGGGGACTGGAACGTGAGCGCGACGCGCGCGAGTTGCGGCGCGAAGAGCACGAGCACGACACCGCCGAAGATGCCCCCCACGAACGAGGAGAACGTCGCCAGCGCGATCGCCGATCCGGCCTTTCCTCGCTGCGCCATCGCGTAACCGTCGAGCATGGTCATGGCACTCGCCGGCGCTCCCGGAATACGCAGGGTAATCGCCGCGATAGACCCGCCGTAGATCCCGCCTGTGAAGATGCCGGTCATCATGACGATCGCCGGCAGCGGCGCGAGTTGGTACGTGAGCGGAAGCAGTAGAGAGATCGCGAGCGTTGCCGTGAGTCCAGGTACCGCGCCGACGACGATGCCCAATAAGACGCCGCCCACCAGAAACGGGAGCAACTCCGGCGCGAGCAGCAGCTCGGGCGTCACAGCCCCAGCAGCCCTGTCGGTAGCCGCACACCCAGAGCGACGCGGAAGAACACGAAGAGCGCCAGGGCCACGAAGATGGGAACACTGACCCGCAGCTTGCGGTCTTCAGTGAAGAGGCTGGTCAGGTAGCCACTGTAGGCGAGCGTGCTCAGAACGAAGCCGAGTGGCTGGAAGAGGGCGGCATAGGCGATGGTGGCGATTGATGCGGGCCAGGGCTTGGCTGCATCCCGGCTGAGCGATCCGGCGGAGGCCGAGACCGTCCGCGGCGGGTCGGATGGCGCTTCACCGTTCGCGTCGGTACGCACCCTCCGGCGGAGCCCACCCACGGTGATCGCCAGCGACAAGGCAGCGAGCAGGAGGGCCAACGCCATGGGCATGAAGCCCGGGCCGGGTTCGCCCGCCTGGCTCGGGATTCGCGTGGCGCCCAGTCCGTAAGCCACCGCGACCAGCAGGAGCACGCCTCCGGAAACGACATCGTCTGGAAGCAGTGGTGAGCCCCCGCCCGAAGGCTTCCCGGTCAAGCGATCCACTTGGAGACGGGAGCGTTCGCCTCCTCGAGAGGCTGGGTTATCACATCGAGCAGGTAGGGACCGGGCGCGGTCAGCGCGTCGTGCATGGCACCGGCCAGGTGGGCCGGGTCCTCGACGCGCGTGGCGCTCATGCCGTAGGCCTGGGCGATGGCGGCGTGGTCGGAACGCCCGAAGTCGACCGAGTAGTAGGCGTCGCCGCGGCTCTTCTGGCCAGCCTTGATCCACCCGTAGCTGGCGTTGTTGCAAACTATGAGCGTGACGGGAACCTGAAGCCGCACGAGCGTCTCCAATTCGCCCGCTGAGATTCCGAACGAACCGTCGCCCATAATGCCGACCACTCGGCCGGCCTCCGGCTTCGCGTAATGGGCCCCGACGACTCCGGGCAAGGAGTAGCCGAGCGCTCCAAACGCGCGCGGGCTCACGAACCAGCGGCCGGCGCTCTCGAGGCGCCAGTACGCGGACACGTAGGGGCAAGGCGTGCCGGGATCCGCGACGATGACGGAATCCGTGGGCAGCGCGGCGAAGAGCTCGCGCATGAGCCGCTCGGGGCGAATCGCGCGTTCGTCAGAGGCCAACAGGTGCGCGACCCGCTCCATATGCGCCTCGTGCCCTACTGCGATCTCCGCCGGATCGACGCGGTCCCCGATTCCGCTGGCCCCGAGCGCCACGACTTCCTCGAGAACCGCAGCCAATCCCAAGCTCGCGTCCGAGTGCATGCCGGCCGTCACGTCGTATACGCGACCGATCACTTCCGTGTCCGTGTCAAGCTGCAGCACGGTCGTCGAGCCCGGTGTGGGTAGCGACCACTTCTCGGTCGTGACCGAACCGGCGCCGCTGCCGATGTAGAACACCAAGTCGGCCTGGCGCATGAGCTCATGCCTCCACGGAAGTCCTCCGTTGCTGCCGATCACGCCGAGCGAGAACGGATCGGTCTCGGCGATGGCACCCTTGCCGCAGATCGACGTCGCAACGGGTGCGCCCAGGGCGTGCGAGAGCGCGGTCACCTCGTGCCAAGCCCCTGAGCGTAGCGTGCCCGCCCCGGCCACCAGCAAGGGACGACGACTTTCGACCAGAAGCCGTGCCACGGCCTTCACTTCATCGGGGCTCGGCGCGAGCCGCTCGTTGGGGTAGAGGCCAAAGCGCTCATCGGCATGCACGTCGGAGGCATCGACCGGCTGGCCCTGCACGTCGAGCGGCAGCGATACGTGGCAGGCACCGAGGCTGCCGGTGGCGGCCTCGCGGAAGGCACTGCGCAGCATGTGCGGCAGGTCCGCACCCGAGGTCGGCGAGAACACCTGCTTGCTGACCGGGGCGAACAGGCCTGCCTGGTCCAACTCGGTGAGCGTGCCCTTGCCGCGGTCCTCCACCCCGATATCCGAGGTCAGACATACGAGCGGCACAGAGGACTCGTTCGCCTCCGCCACGCCCGGCAGGATATACGTCGCGCCCCCTCCGCTGGGCCCCTCGCACACGCCGACGCGACCACTCAGGCGCGCGTAAGCGTCGGCCATGAACGACGCACAGCGCTCGTCCCGCGTCAGCACGTGGTGGAGCTGCTTGGAGTCGGCCAACGCGTCATAGAACGGCAGGGACGTGTCCCCGCACAGGCCGAACACCACATCAACGCCGAGGCCCTCCAGGATACGGACGACGGCGTCGGCGCCGCGCAGGTCACTCATCGGCTCAGTCGCGCCATGAGCGCCTCGACTTTGGCGGCGAGACTTTCGAGATGTTCGATGGTGCTGTCGCGGTCCTTCCAGGATGCGCCGATGCCCGCCTCCGCGGCCCACGCCTGGTATTCGGGATCTTCAGCAGTCTCCCGGCAGGCGCTAGAGAGTACACCCATCACGTCGTCCGGCGTCCCGCTAGGCGCCACCAGGACGCGGAAACCGCTGTAGTCGAGCTCGTACCCGTGTTCGAGGAACCTGGGCACGTCCGGCACGAGGTCACTGCGCTCCTGGGCCATGATCGCGAGCACCTTCAGCAAACCGTCTTCGACGTACGGCATCGCAGCCGGGAGACTCGACACGATGGCGTCGACTTCCCGACTCAGGATGGCCGCGAGCTGCGGTCCCGATCCGCCCTCGTACGGTATGTGCAGTAGCTCGATCCCCATCGCTTGCTCCATTGCCGATGCGTGCTGATGCCAGATGCCCCTCATGCCCACGTTCCCCACAGTGATCTCACCCGGTGCCGCCGCTGCCGCCACGCGGAACGCCTCCACGTCCTGCCACGACACGCCAGGCACAATCAGAGCGCTCGGGTGGTCCGTGATCATGCAGACCGGCTCGAAGGAATGCCACGACACAGGCGCCAGCCCCAGTATCTCGACCGATAACGCATCGTAGGTCATGGTGCCGAGAGTGTACCCATCGGGCGGAGCGTTCTGCACCCTCGTGAGGCCGGCCGAGCTGAGGCCGCCGGGCACGTTCTCGGTCATCACACGCACGCCTAGGTGCCGCTCGAAGTGGCGCACGAACCCGCGCATCGCCGCATCGGTCCCGCCACCCGCTCGCCATGGGATGACATGGCGGACTTCTCGCGACGTGTCGGGATAAGGCACTGCGTCGACTGAGCCGAGAGCAGCTCGAAGGACGATCGCCACCACGACGACCACGACGGCGAGCAGCACACGCTTATCCATGGCCTCCGTTATCGCGGTGTGGGACGATGGACGCAACCGAGCGCGGCGGGCTCGGGCAGGTGCTGGCTCCGTAAGCGCGTCTTGCACTACTCTGCCTAGCCGGCATCTTGGGACGCCAACGACCTCGCCTCGACCCGGGCACACGTGCATGACCGAAGATCCCGTCTCACGCCTCAACACCGCCCTCTCGGGCCGCTACACGATCGAGCGGGAGATCGGTGTCGGCGGGATGGCGACGGTTTACCTTGCGCGCGACGAGCGACTCGACCGCAACGTCGCGCTGAAGGTCCTGCGGCCCGAACTGGCCGTCCTGATGGGGTCGGAGCGCTTCTTCATGGTCACGCGCCCCCCTGAGCGTGCTCCGCGACGCATCATCGTAATCATGAACTTTTTCGAGGAGCTGACGCGAATGGTCGGTGAAGCCAACTAATGTTTGGTCGAATCGTTTTTGTAACCGGATCGAGCACGGGCATCGGCGAAGCTATCGCGCTGCACTTCGCGCGGCTGGGCGACACGGTCTATGCGACCATGCGCACGCCGGACAAATCGGGTGAGACGTTGCGCGCCGCCGCCGAAGTCGAGGAACTTGACCTCACGCTACTCGCTTTAGACGTCAACGACGACCACTCGGTAGCGCGCGCGATCGGCGCTGCGATGGAGCGATCCGGTCGCATCGACGTGCTGGTGAACAACGCCGGACTTGGAAACCTCGCGAGCGTCGAAGGGGTTTCGATGGAAGACGTAAAGGCGGTTTTCGAGACCAATGTCTTCGGCCCGCTGCGCACCATTCAGGCGGTGTTGCCTGCCATGCGCAAACGCAGGAGCGGGACGATCGTCAACATCACGTCGATCTCCGGACGGCTCGTCAGTGGCGGCCACGGTATCTATGGCTCAAGCAAGTACGCACTAGAAGCCATAAGCGAGGGCCTCGCCATCGAAACCCGCAAGTACGGGCTCCGCATCATCATCATCGAGCCAGGATTCATCTCCACGCCCATCCTCGACAAGGCCGCCAAGCCGCTCGACCCCGACGACCCGTACGTCGAGACCCTGTCGCGCATGCAGGGTATGTACACACACGCGCGCGCGAACGCGGATCCGCCCAGCGTTGTGGCCGAGGGGATCGCGGCCGCGCTCGACGACCCAGAGCCGAAGCTTCGCTACATCTTGGGAGCTGGTGCAAAGGGGACAGTACACGCGCGCGAGGCGGCTAGCGACGAGCTGTGGATCGAGCAGGGCGCGGCCCTGACCGACGAGGAACAAAGAGCGTGGGGGGAGAAGGTGTTCCCGCGGCAGGAGTAGGCACACGCCCAGGGGATGGATTTGCTTGTGTTATAGGGGCTTATCTGCTAGACTGGTCTTATACTGGTCTATTTCCTGGATGCTCAATGGCGACGAACAAGGTCGGCGCATATCACGCCAAGACACACCTGGCGCAGCTGCTCGATCGCGTCGAACGCGGTGAAAGGATCACCATCACGCGTCATGGTAGACCGGTGGCTGAGTTGGTCCCGCCGGTTGGGGCGCCCCAGATGACCGTCGATGAAGCCATCGCGGGACTGCTCGAGGTCCGCTCTCGCAGCAGTCTCGGTCCCGATCTGACCATCAAGCAACTCATCAACGAAGGGCGCCGCTTCTGAACTTCGTTCTCGATGCGTCCGTTGCGGCCGCGTGGTGTCTCGACGACGAGAGCGACGTCTACTCGCTTGGTGCATTGCGGTCCCTATCGTCCGGGGGAGTCATGGTACCTCACCTCTGGGGACTGGAGGTCGCCAACGTGCTACTCGTCGCGGAGCGGCGAGGACGGATCTCGACGGAGGACGTCAATCGGGCCTGCACCAACCTCCTCAGCCTCCCAATCGCTGTCGATCCTGTGGCACGGGACCGTGCCCTCACGACCGTCCTGCGACTCGCCCGTCTACATGGGCTGACACCGTACGACGCAGCATATCTGGAGCTGGCGATTCGACACGATCTTTCGATCGCGACGCTCGACGCCGCCCTCGCGGTCGCCGCCGAGTCCGAAGGCGTGGAGCGTTGGCGGCCAGAAGAGGTGGGATAACTTGACCCCATGATTGTAGTCACTGGAGGAGCGGGCTTCATCGGCTCGAACATCGTCGCTGGGCTGGAGGCATCGGGCGCTGGCCCTATCTGCGTCGTGGACCACCTGGGCACCGGTGACAAGTGGAAGAACCTACGCGGCAGGGAGCTCGAGGAGGTCATCGATCCGGCGGGGCTGGACGCGTTCCTTCAGGAACGGGGGCGGGAGATCACTTACGTGATCCACATGGGCGCGATATCGGCAACCACTGAGACCGACGCGGACCTCATCGTCGACAACAACCTGCGGCTGTCCCAGAGGATTTGGCGATGGTGTGCCGGGCACGACGTGCCGCTTATCTACGCGTCATCCGCGGCAACCTATGGCGATGGCTCCCGAGGTTTCGACGACGACGGAGCGTCCGAGGCGTTGGCCAAGCTCGTGCCCATGAACCCTTACGGTTGGAGCAAGCACCTCTTCGACCGGTGGGTGGCGCGTTCGATCGCGAACCACCATGCGAAGCCACCTCAGTGGGTGGGCCTCAAGTTCTTCAACGTGTACGGGCCGAACGAGCACCACAAAGGCAACATGCGCAGCGTGGTGCTGAAGAACCACGGCTCCGCCGCTCGCGGCGAGGCGGTGACTCTTTTCCGCTCGCACCATCCCGACTACCAAGACGGCGGACAGATGCGCGACTTCGTATACGTGAAGGACTGTGAGGACGTGGTGCTCTGGCTCATGGAGAACCGTGGCGTCAGTGGCCTCTTCAATCTCGGCACGGGTCGAGCCCAGACGTGGCTCGAGTTGATGGGTGCGCTGTACGCCGCAGTGGATCAGAAGCTGCAGGTCGATTGGGTGGATACTCCCGAGGAGATCCGCGACCGCTACCAGTATTTCACGCAGGCAGACATTGGGCGCCTGCTGGCCGCAGGATACGACCGTCCGTTCAGGTCGGTAGAAGAAGGCGTGGCGGACTACGTCGAGCAGCACCTCGCGCAGGACGATCCGTATCGGTAGGTAGGGCACGCGTTGTTGCGAGTGCCCTCGTCATCCCAGTGGGACCTCAGACAAGCAATCGTGTCTCGGACGATGGCGCGTGGGGGTAGGTAGGGGCCATAGCCAGTCGGGACGACCGCGCTTCGTGAGATGCTGTCGAAAAGAGCGGTGAGGCAACATCTTGGCTGCCATGAGCACGATCCGATGAGCGAAGGCCACACCGAGCGCTTGGAGTCCGCCCTGGACGGCAAGTACCACATCCAGCGCAAGCTCGGTGAGGGCGGCCGGTGAGCGCATGACCGTCTCCTACGACAACTCGAAGACCATCTTCGAGGGCATTAAGGCCGCCGGCATCACCAGCATCTCGGCGCTGCCGGAGACGTGGCTCGGCCTGCTGCTTCAGCGCGCCGAAGACGACCCGGACATGCAGCTCATCCAGGTCGCGAAGGAAGAGGAGGCGGTGGGCATTGCCGCAGGCGCCTACTTCGCCGGGGAGCCGCACATCCTGCTCATGCAGAACCACGGCATGTTCGGGGCGCTCAACGGCATCGTGTCGCTCGCTCAGCTATACGGCATCCCGCTGTGCATGCTCATCGCGGTGCGTGGGCACTGGGGGGAGCCGTATCCGTGGCACACACGAGGCGGCATCGTCACGGAGGGCATTCTGCAGGCGCTGAGCATCCCGTTCGAGCACGCGCGCGACCCGGAAAAGGTCGGCAAGCAGATTCAGGAGGCGTGGATCTTCTCCCAGAGCTCGCTGTCCCCGGTGGCGCTGCTGCTCACGCGCGACCTGATGGAAGATTGATGGAACGCGCCCAGTGCATCGCGATGCTCTACCCGGAGCTCGAAGACAAGCTGGTCGTGACCATCATGGGCGCGAGCGCGCAGGAGCTGTACGACCTCGGTCACAGAGAGAACTTCTTCTATTTACAGCACGCGATGGGTCTCGCGTCCTCGATCGGACTGGGCCTCGCGCTGCACCTACCGGAAGAACAGGTCATAGTGCTCGATGGAGACGGCTCGGTACTCATGAACCTAGGCGGCCTCGCGACGCTGGCGCGATATCGGCCGAAGAACCTGCTGCACATCATCTTCGACAACGGCAGCCTGCTCTCGACGGGTGGTTTCGACTCGCATACGACGGCGGGCATCACCGACTTGGCGGCGATCGCACGTGGAGCGGGCATCGAGCACGTTGCCGCGGTCGACTCGCCGATGGATTTCGGCGAGGCCGCCGTGGAGGCGCTCGAGCGCGACGACTTGAGTGTGATCGTCGCGAGGGTGAAGGCAGTTGGGCCGGACAACTACGGGATGGACCTCGCGCTGCCCGAGAACGCGTTTCGGTTCAAGCGGTGCGTGCAGGAGCGGAAGGCGGCGCGGTGAGAAGGCAACGCGTCGTTCCAGCAGTGGCGGCTCCCGCGGTGGCGCTCGCGCTCTTGGCCCTGGCAACCGGCACTGCCCGGGCACAGACGGCCGCACCCGACCTCCAGGCGTGGTGGGCCGCAGCCAACCCGGCGGCCCTAGCCGAGGTGACCTCGCAGATTGTGCGCTCGGGGCCGGACTTCGAGGCGACGAAGGCGTAGAGGCGGGACGAGCCTTGGGGCGGTCGGTGCTGCCGGCCGCCCCTACATCCGTGCCAGGTAGGTGAGCTTCATCACCATCCCGCGATCGGAGAGTTCCCACCCCTGGCCGTCCCGCCCGCGATTCTCGGTGAAGACGATGAAGAAGTCGCTGCCGGGGCGGTGGATGAAGTTGAAGCGCACGTTGGTGGAGAACGCCTTCCGGAGGCTGTTGTACTGCACCAAAACATCGGTGGAGAGCTTCGTCGAGTACGAATACGAGGCGCGCAGCGAACTGATGTCGGCATTGAACCCGCCGTCGGGCACGTCCACCTGATTGCGGGTGTAGCCGCCTGTGAACGAGATCTGCGGCGACGGCGCGACACTCAGGGTGCCGCCCAGGCTCATGAGCGTGCCCCCGTAGAAGTTCGAGATCGTGACCGACGACCCGAGCACGGCCGCCCGACGCGGGCTCGAGAAGGCGAACCAATTGAGTCGGTCCGCGCGGTACCTGCCCGCCGGCACCTCCACCGACTCCGAGAGCCGGAACCCCTCATCCACCACGGTCTCGGACGTGTTGAGGATCGCCGTGAATTGCTCTCCTGATTTCCAGATCGGGTTCATACCGATGCCCGCCCTCCAGTCCTGCATGCGCCCGTCGGACACGGTTGTACCGTAGCCCCCCATGAAAAACATCCCGACGTCCCGGAGGCCGAGCGCCAATGGCCTGAACTTGGGACCGACGTAGGCATCGGTTTGCCGAATGTCGGTGCGAGTGATGAACCCGCCCGCGGCGTCCGCGTTGGGGCTGACGGCATAATGAGTGAAGGACGCTCTCCAGTCTGGTCCGTCGTAGGAGTGCTTCAGGCTGTAGGAGTAGCCGTCGCCGCCCTGTCCTTCGGTGAACGATTGCGCGGCGTACCAATCCCAGATCCACGCTGAACCGATCACGAACTGTCCGTCGATGCCGGCGGTCGTATTCCAGCCATCGGAACTGCGCCGGTCCACCATCATTGCGCCGATGTAGGCGCTCTGGCCGACGTCTCGTTTGATGCGAGCCACAGCGAAATTCTCGCGCGGAGCGCCGTACGCCTCGTCGGTGACGACATTGAGCAGACCCACGGTTTGGCCTCCGACGCGGCCCGTGAGGCGTGCCCCCGCAAGGATCGGTACAGCTCCGTCTCGCGAGATGCCGATATTGCGGCTGAAGAACATCTGGTAGGCAGGAGTCCGCATCCCCCCTTCCCCTGCCAACCCGAAGTCGAAAATGCCCGAGTTCTCCAGGAAGAAGTCCCTCTTCTCGGGGAAAAAGAGGCTGAAGCGGGTGAGATTCACCTGGGCGTCGTCCACTTCGACCTGCGCGAAGTCGGTGTTCACGGTCAGGTCGAGTACGAGACCAGGTCGAACTTCGGTCTTGATGTCGATGCCCACCTCTCGCTGATAGGACGAGGTGATGGCGCCGAGCTCATTGGCCTCCTGGCGCCGGCCGGCGAGCAAGAAAGGCTTGGTCTCGAGGCTGAGCCCTTGTTGCGGCAGATCGGCAAGCCCAGTGAGATGGCCCGCGCGGCTCACGCGTAGAAAGCCACCACCCTCACGCTGCCAGGACTGCCAGAGCACGTCCTCGTTCTTCCTGCGGATGACGCGAAAGACGTTGATGCCCCAAGGCTCGTCGCCTGATGCCTCCGGGTAGCGCAGCGTCTGCCACGGGATCGCGAACTCGGCGCTCCAGCCGGTCGGAGTTCGCGTGCCCTTCACTTCCCACACGCCCCGCCAGTCGATGTTGAGACTGCCCTCATCGGTGACGAGTGCCTCGAACTCCGCCCCGTTGGGGTTGGTCGCGAAGACCATCCCGTTTCGGTGGTCGTGGAACGGATCGAGCAGGATCGCGATGGCGTCGTCGCCGGCGAACTGAATGCCCGCACCGAAGAATATCGGCGCGATCAGCTTGTCCCTCTGCAGGATCCGCGCGACGATCTCGTCGGGTTCGGAGTCATGGGCCGCCACGCCGATGTACAGCATGTGCTCGTCGTAGGCGATTCGCACCACGGTCTCTTCGGTGGCGGCAACGCCCTCGTCGGGTTCGCGTTGGGTGAATCCACTGAGCGCGGCGGCGCTGGACCACACGTCCTCGGTCAGCAGCCCGTCCAGCCGAATCGACTCGCCCACGTCGGTGCGAATCCGGTACGCTCCTACCTGGTCGTCCTGCGCGGCAACTGTTCCGGGCCAGAACACCACGCAGAGTAGCGCCACCCCAGCAGGTGCGAGCTGGACACGATTAGGGGCCATCGAAGGAACCGTAGGAGGGAACCCGCCCAGGAGTATGGGTGGAGTGGTCCAGATAGGGCTAAGCCCGCGTCTACATCCGCGCCAGGTAGGTAATCTTCATCACCGTGCCACGATCGGAGAGGTTCCACACCCTCCGGTCGTCTCCGCGGTTCTCCGTGAACACGACGAAGAAGTCGCTGCCCGGGCGGTGGATGAAGTTGAAGCGCACGTTGGTGGAGAACGCCTTTTCTAAGCTGTTGTACTGCACCAACACGTTGGCGGAGAGCTTGGTCGAGTAGGAGTAGGTGGCACGCAACGAGCTGATGTCGGCGTTGAACGAACCATCCGTTACATCCACCTGATTACGGGTATAACCGGCGGTGAATGAGATCTGCGGCGACGGCGCTAGGTTGAGCGTGCCACCCAAGCTTACGAGCGTGCCGTCGTAGAACTGCGATACCATTGCCGTCGAGCCTACCACGAACGCTCGACTAGAGCTTGAGAAAGCGAACCAACCCACGTGGTCCGCTCGGTACCTCCCCGCCGACACAATCACCCCATCCGAGAGCTCGAAGCGCTCGTCCACCACGGTCTCAGAAGCGTTGAAAAACGCCGTGACCTGATCCCCAGACTCCCACACCGGCCCCACGCCCACGCCCCCGGCATAGTCCTGCAGGCGCCCGTCGGACACCGTGGTACTGTAGCTACCACCCACGAATATCGAGATGTCGCGGATGCCCAGCCATGACGGCCGCCACTTGGGACCGGCATACAGCGTGGTGCTGCGTAGGTCGCTGCGCGCGACGAAGCCCGAACCGGAGCCCGCGTCCGCATTCGGGCTGATGGCGTAGTGATTGAAGAACGAGGTCCAACTCTCGCCCTCGTAGAAGTACCCTAGGTTGTAGGAGTAGCCATACACGTCGCCGCGATCGGTGAGCGACTGAGCGACATAAGCGTCCCAGACCCAGGCTTCGCCGATCACGAACTGCCCGTCGATGCCCGCGGTCGTATTCCAGCCTTGGGAGCTGCGACGGTCCACCACCATCGCGCCGACGTAGTTGCTCTCACCGATGTCACGCTTGATGCGCGCTACCGAGAAGTTCTCCCGCGGCACGCCGAACGCTTCCTCGGTCACGACGTTGAGCAGGCCAATGGTTTGACCGCCCACACGACCCGTGAGACGTGCACCGGCCAAGAGGGGTACCTCGCCGTCGTCGGAGATGCCGATGTTGCGACTGAAGAACATCTGATACGGGGGCGGCATCATAGGGTCTCCCAGGACCCCAAAGTCGAAGATACCCGAGTTCTCCAGGAAGAAGTCGCGCTTCTCCGGGAAAAAGAGGCTGAAGCGCGTGAGGTTCACCTGCGCATCGTCCACTTCGACCTGCGCGAAGTCCGTGTTCAGGGTCAAGTCGAGAACCAGGCCGGGCCTGAGTTCCGTCTTGATGTCGAGGCCGATCTCTCGTTGCACGGACGAACTGATCGCGCCGGCCTCATTGGCCTCCTGGCGCCGGCCCGCGAGCACGAACGGCTTCATCTCGAGATTGAGCCCCTGCTGCGGCAGGTCGGAGAGCCCCGTGAGATGGCCCGCGCGGCTCACGCGGTGAAAGCCACCACCTTCGCGCTGCCATGACTGCCAGAGCGTCTCTTCGTTCTTCCTACGGATGACGCGGAAGACGTTGATGCCCCAGGGCTCGTCCCCGCTCGCCTCCGGGTAGCGAAGCGTGCGCCAGGGAATCGCGAACTCGGCGCTCCAACCCTCTGATGTGCGCGAGCTGCGCACTTCCCAGACACCGCGCCAGTCGATGTTGAGCTCTGTGCCCTCGTCGCTGACGAGCGCCTCGAACTCCGCGCCGTTGGGGTTGGTGGCGAAGATCACGCCGCTCCTGTGGTCGTGGAACGGATCGAGCATGATCGCGATGGCGTCGTCGCCCGCAAACTGAATGCCCGTCCCGAAAAACAGCGGTTCGATCAGCTTGTCTCGCTGCAGGATGCGCGCGACGATCTCATCGGGTTCCGAGTCGTACGCCAATACGCCGATGTACAGCATGGCGTCGTCGTAGGCGATGCGAACTTCGGTCTGCTCGGTGGCCGCGGCGCCCTGATCGGGTTCGCGTTGCCTGAATCCACTCAGCGCGACGGCCCGGGGCCAAAGGTCCTCGCTCAGCAATCCATCCAGCCGAACCTCTTCCCCTGAGTCCGTGCGGATGCGGTACGCACCTACCTGATCGTCCTGCGCCGTACCTGAAGCAGGTAGAGCAAGCAAGCAGAGCAGGGCCAGCGCCGCAGGCGCATACTTGGCACGTTTGCAGACCATCGAAGACGAACCATATGAGGGGATGAGCCCAGGAGTATGGGCAGAGTCGGGCCGGACGTGTATCCCCTGTCCCTAGGCCACCCGGGGTCCGTGACCGACTCAGTACGTGAGGTGCGCCTCCGAGCCAACGCCGGCCGAGCGGTCCAGCAGCAATCTGGCCCTCACCATCAGCTCGGTAGGTGTAAAAGGCTTAGGCAGAAAGGCATCGGGATCGTCCGCAAGCAAATGTTGGCTCGGCAAATCGAAGGTATGGCCCGAAACGAAGAGAATGGGCGTGCCGGGCCTCGTTTTCTTGAGATGGTCGGCAAGCTCCGTGCCCTGCACGCGTGGCATGACGACGTCGCTGACGACCAGGTCGATGATGGCATCCGGGTCTCCCGCCAAGGTCATGGCCTCGTGGCCATCGGGCGCAAGCAGGACTTCGTAGCCCGCCTTCGTGAGCACGCGTTCGACGAGCCTTCGGACCTGCAACTCGTCCTCGACGACCAGGATGGTTTCGCAGCAGCGAACTGTTTGCTGGTCGCGCGAAGCGGTGGACGCACAGGTTGGCTCCTTTAAGGTGCTAGTGGTCTCCTCACTTAGCGCGGGAAGCCATACCTCGAAGCGCGTCCCGTCGCGCGACGTTCAGCATCTGCGCCTCGGCCATCGCCAGAAGCTGCTCGGTGCCCGCGGCTGCGGCCTCCGCAAGCCCTAGGCTCTGGGCCGAGGACTTGGCCAACGTGAGCTGGTACGTCTCACGTGGAGCGAACATGCAGGGCGGCAAGAGGCAGCACAGCGATCCACAGGAGCGCCGTGATCTGCCTTCGAATCGAAGTTGGCCTTTTTCTGCGCGAACGCGTGTCGACCATACCGCCGTGGGCTTGAAAGGGCACATCTTTCGCCGTCGATCGAAGGCCAGGAAGCCCGGCCATCAATCTTACGCTTCCTTAAGCATCGGCAGGGCGGGGAAAAACCTTAGCGTTGCCTCGGTGCGTCAGGTCACCGGTCCTCGGGCTATCCCCAGATGTCGAAGAACTCGACGCCCCCTGAGGAGCCTGGAGGGCCTGCCGGGACTAGGTAGCCCAAGAGCAGGTCTGTGGCCTCCTTGACGATCACGGGCCTCGGCAGCGCCTTACCGCTAGTCAGGTCCTCCACGTCGACCACGCCCAGCACGGCCAGCAGCCCGAGGCGGACGCCGAGCTCCGGCTGGAGGTGATCGATCTCGTCCCTACGAGCCAGGAGCAGCTCCGAGATGCCATTGAGCAGGCGCTTGCGAAACGCAGAGTAGGCATCGTCGTTGCCGCGCGCCACACGGTCCAGAGCGCGAAGGTAGGACGCGCGGGAGCGCTGGGCGTCGAAGAGCAGCCCCACGGAGCCGGCAGCAAGCTCCCTGAGCTCGAGCGCGGACCAATCACGCGATGCCAGAGCTTCGCTCCAGCGCTCAAGCGCTTCTTGCCAGACCCGCTCACCCAGGTAGTCGAGCAGATCGCTCTTGCCCTTGAAGCGGGCGTAGAAGGACCCAACCGACGATTCTGCGCGGGCGACGACCGCCTGGACCGTGAGGCCCGCGGGGCCCTCCTCGTCCAGAATGCTGAGCGAGGCCTGCACGATGCGCTCCACGGTACGGCGCGAGCGCGTCTGTTTGGGCGGGGTCAGACTGGTGTGTTCGCTGGAAATGGGAGCCATGGACTCTAATATATAATAGAATTATTATTCTATATAAGTCGGGTGAGTGTTCTGGCGCAACATTTTTTGGAAATGCGGAGGATTTGCATGCGCCCCAACGTCGGTGACTCTTTGTTGCATGACTCGCTCGGGGCACAGGAGGTACTGACGGCGCGCTGACGGCTGGTGTCTAGGGTTGCGGGACGATTCCAATCACACCTCAGCCCGAGTCCTCACCATATGCCCACAATCGATTCCACCACTCCAGCTGCTCGGGAGTCCCCCTACAACGCACTCCGGCCCATGGAGAGGGGCAAGGATCAGCTCAGGGCGGAAGGCCCGGGGGCGGAAGCCCGGATCCGCGCTGGTCGGGGTACTGGAGAGCGGCGCCACGGAGTTTGATCGCAACATCGTCGAGCAGCGCCCGGGTGGTCTCTCACTGATCGTGATCCTGCCGCGGGTAGCGGATCTCACCAACGATCCGACCATCCTCCATCTCATCGAGGCCAGCTACCCTCACGGAATTCTGCCGTTTCATGAGAGACTCGCTGAGCGCGAGCTTGCTCAGGTGCTCAAGCGGCCTCCCGACGATCTCAGCGCTTCGGTGACCGACTATCTGGCCTGGCGCGGAATTAGGATCGACCGCGACACGGTGCACCTCATTCGTCGCACGATCGACAAGTCCGCGGATCTGCGCTCGATCAGTGCTCTCGCCAGGAGCATGTACGTGTCGCGTCGCGCCCTCGGACGCCCGACTTCACGGTTTTCTCCGACGCGGCAGAGCCGTCCGCGGTGCTCACGGGATTCCACTGGTTCGAGCGTCCCTACCCCCACCGCGGTCCGGCGCTTTCCTCACTGCATTTCGCCGACGCCGCACGGGTCGCGAGCCGCAGGCACGCGGATCTCTGGCAGACGGCGCACGACATCGCGCCGGAGGTCTGGAGCATCCTTTCCAAGGCCCGCCCACGCGGGACGGCAGTTGCTGCGGAGCCCGGTTGACACCTCTGCTCAGTCGATCTCTATTTTCCTTCCGCTCCCCGTGACAGGGTGCGGTGCCTTTCCGGCGTAGCTCAGTTGGTAGAGCAGCTGGCTGTTAACCAGCGGGTCACAGGTTCGAGTCCTGTCGCCGGAGTTATATAAAGTTAGGTCCTACAAGCACTTACAGCTTAGGGGACTTTTCTCTTTGGTGCTGCCGAATGGCTGAGTGAGCCATACGTGAGCCACGGAAACGGTTTGCAAAGTTTTTTCGTCAAAATGGGCCTCCAGCGCCAGTGAAGTGTGACTCGGTGATAAACTGGGCCCTGACCCATCCACCGAAGGTACCGAAGTTTTTCCGGTGTTAGTCCTCCGTTCGAGCCCGTAAGGCGACGGGCGGCGGCAGCTACACAGTGGTGTTCTCGCTCACCGGAGTCGCCGCGGTCACCGGAGTTGCGCGAGCATCGTCTAGCTTTCCGATCCCGTCGCCACAGAGCCGAACTGGCTCTCGGTCGGCTCAGCTCAGCAGAACCACGCTTCAGTCAGATGTGGCGGTCTAGCACTTCGACGGCGGTATCGGGGCCGGGCTACAGTCGGCTGGCCGTGAATAGTCGAAAGGGCAAGCTCCTTGATCCGGTTGAAGGTCGTCGCCGGGTCTTCACCGGAGCCGGCCGCTTCTTCAGCGACTCGAGCGACCTGTCGTTGTAGCATGTCCACGCGGGGATCCGGATGCCGCCACATGTACATGAAGTCCTCCTGAATCAGGCTCCCCACGTGGGGTTGGATTTCCGGAATGTCGAGGAGCCATGACCCCGGAGGCAGAAGGAGCCTGATGGAGTACTGCACTGGATCGAGCTGATATACCAGATCGTGATCCTGCACGAACTCGAGCAGCCCCAAATACCCCGACAGCGTCGTCCAAGGCGTGAAAGGCAGCAGCGAGGGGCGAAGCGCTACTTCGGCGGCTCGGGTAATCTCCAGGGCAGCAACCACGTCATCGCGGGTGTGACCCTTGTCGAGATACTGGAGAATGCGGTCGTCCACACTCTCCACGGCGGACAGAACGAAGACGCACCCCAGCGCCGTGAGCTCCATGACCGCGTCACGATGCTGGATCAGGTGCTCGATTTTGGCCGTGAAGTCGAAGCTCAGGTCGGGGTGGCGGTTACGCATCTCCCGAACAATCCCGAGTGAGTGCTTCACACCGTTCAGGAAGTCTGGGTCACCAAAGTTGATGTGCTGTGCACCCATGTGCACAAGGTTGTCGATATCTGCGAGCACGACCTCCCGCTGAACTATTCGAAGTCTCCCCTCATAGACAGCGGGGATCGGGCAGTGGCGGCACCGGTGAGCACAACCGCGGCTCGCTTCGACGTGTCCCACAAGCCGGAGTTCTCCCTCGGAGGTCCTCAGGCGGGCGTACTTCTCCAGGGGAGGTAATAAATGTCGCGCCGGCGGGAGAAACTGCTGTCGAGACAGGTTCGGCGGACTGCGCAGCTCAGCGAGAGAGACGCCTCCAGGGGCGGGCGATCCAATTTCCGCCAATCGGTCGACGTGCTGAGTGAGCGGCGTCTCAAATTCGCCGCCGATCACGCTGTCGGCTACGCCGTCGAGAAGGTAGTCCTCGTTAAGAGAGGCGTAGAGCCCGAAGTAGCAGATGTGGCACTGCGGATTCAACCCCCTGACCAGCTCACCGGCTTTGACGCCGAGTCGGATCGCCGTGTGCATGGGAGTCGAGATCCCCACAAAGTTGGCTCGCCGGACCTTGGCCTCGTCGAGAACCTCCACGGCGAGATCGAGGCACTCCACTTGATGGCGGTCTCCGGCGAGTAGGTGTGCGCCAGCGGACGCCACCCCGTACGGCTGATGGCCGAGCTCATAGCAGGAGATGAGGAGTACGTTCATTGCCGAGGATGCCTCATGATTTGGTTTTAACCACCCTTCATAGATGGGGTCTAAATACATAAGATGTTGTATACCAGGTACTTAGCTCACTATTTCAGATCAGATTTATCAATATGACCCACTACATGACCCACACGGTTTAGGAAAACGTGGCTGTCGGCATTAGGTGCCGATAGAAAGTACGGCCAAATCGCCGCCGACCCCCCCCCTCTCTGTCGCCAGCACGGGGCGGTACTGGTGCAGGACCGCACACATCGACGTCACTGCAACGCCGTTCTCCAAAAATATTTGGTAGCTCGGGCGGGTCCATTTTGCCGACAGGCGCGACCCCAGTACCGGGGGGCACCCCTATTCCACCGCCACTGACGCCAAACCTATAATCTGTAACGTCACAGGAACGCCACCCACCCTGTTGAGACGCGGCCTAGCTGTCGGTGACAAGGACGTTGTTCACACCAGAGCCTCGAGACCACCGGAGCCCAAGACGTTCATCGCCGCGGTGACTCTTCCCGTCGAGTGCCAGCCACCGGGACATGCGCCGGCGGATAGGTATCGTAGTACGGCTCGACGTAGTGACCCGTGAACACCTCCCTGCCGCCGATAATCGTCCGTTTCACGGCGATGTCCCGGATCGTTTCCGGATCGACTTTCAGGATGTCGTCGCTCAGGACAACGAAGTCGGCTGCCTTCCCGGGCTCGACCGATCCGACCCGCTCTTCGTCGAAGTTTTGGTAGGCGCTCCCCATCGTATACGCCTTTATCGCTTCCTCGACGGTCACGCCCTCCTCCGCAGCGTAGACCTTACCGTCTATTCCTCGCCGGGTCACCGCGGACCAAATGCCCAGCAACGGTCCGTGAGGCAGGTCGTCGGAGCCGTACGACATCCGGATTCCGTGCCGGAGCAGCGACTTGGACGGGTTGTTCGTAGCGAGCCGCCTGCCCTCGAGACCCGCGACCTGGTAGGCGACGTTGAAGTAGGTGAAGTTGGGCTGCTGGCTCACGACGATGCCCAGGTCGGCGATCTTCTCGAGGATCGAATCCGGTGGGAGCACGCCGAAATGGGTAATGTAGTGGCGATGGTCGGACCGCGGGTTCTCCCTGAGCACGCGCTCGAAGACGTTCACGGTCTCGATGATCGCCGCATCGCCGATGGCGTGGAAACCGAGCTGCCAGCCGAGGTCATGAGCCGTCTTCGAAATCCGGTAGAGCATGCTCTCCGGAACTTTGACGACGCCGTAATAGGTGGAATTGTTGCCGTCCCCATACGGCTCCGGATAGGGTACCGTGCTGAAGAACGCGGGTGCGGCCCACCCTCCGTCCACCGAGATCTTGAGGGCACCGGTCTTCAGCCGGTCGTTGCCGAATCCCGTGTGGAATCCCAGAGACTTGACTTTTTCGATCTCGGTTTGAAGCGTCTCCTCGTCGTACGGAGCCGCTCGGAGCTGAACCGTCGTTCGGGGTAGGACGTCGCCGGAACGTTCGTAGACGGTCTGCAGCAAGCCGAGCGCGTTCGGCTGCATCCCCGCTACGGTGAGGCTGGTGACCCCCATGCGCGCCTGGTACTCGAGCTGTTGGCGCAGGACGGTGAGCTGCTGTTCCTCGTCCATCGGTGGCAGAGGAGGTAGGAGCCGGTTCACGAGGTCTCTCGGCGTAAACTCGATGAGGATGCCCACCGGCTCACCTCGATCATCTCGGACCACATGGCCGCCCGCCGGGTCGGTGGACGTTCTCGTGATGCCGGCGAGCTTCAGGCCGAGGGAGTTGACGCTCGCCGTATGGGTCGCGTTGAGCACCACGGGGTGGTTGGGCGCGTACTTGTCGAGCTCCCACCGAGTGGGGGACTTCATGTGCCAGTACGGCCTGATGAGCGCCCCGACGATCCACTCACCCTCCGGAACCTCAGCCGCTGCTCGCTCGAGCACCGGTCCGAGATCGTCCGGTGTCTGGATGAGCACATGGTTTCGAGGCCACGTGCTCATTATGTTGAAGGGGGACGCTGCATTGAACATCCACTCCTTCGGCTCGCTGTCCGGAATGCGCGGGTCCATCAGGACGTGTATGTGATTGTCATTGAAGCCGGGAAGCAGGACGTCGCCTTCCAGGTCCACCCTGCGGGTGCTCGCGGACGCCAGGCGCTCGATCTCGTCGTTCGAGCCGACGGCGAGGATCACCCCGTCGCGCACCGCCACCGCCTGGGCGATATCGAAGTCCTCATTCACCGTGACGATCTTTCCGCCGTGGTAGATGACGTCGGGTGGACCTTGCACCTCTCCGGTCTGCCCCACGCCGGACTCGTTGGCGCATCCGGCCAACAGCACGGCGGTGCAGGCAAACATTATGAACTTAAAAACTCGGGACGGTGACATCACAACCCCCTAACAAAGAGTGGCAGGCCCGATTGCGCAGCGGTGCATCAAGATTCCAGAGAAGTATGGTCTCAGTCATGAAACATAGGCGCTAGGGTCACAGGTGTGCCCAGCGTGGTGCATGATGCTGACCTCGTACTTAAGCGGAAGCTGAGTGAGCCATAAGTGAGCCATCGAAATGCTGATGGTTACTTCTAGCTACGCTGAATCTTCGTTTGCTCAGTACGAAAACAGCAAGGAACTACGGGCATTACTTAGCGAGACACAGCCAGAACTAGAGCGCGGACCCGTGCCTGTTAACCAGCGGGTCACAGGTTCGAGTCCTGTCGCCGGAGTTGAAGCGGCCCCAGGGCGGAGGCGTTGCCTAGCTGATGGGCGCGACGATGACGGTCACGTCCTGGTCGTGATAGAGCGCTCCGTCGTCCGCTCGACCGCGCAGCACATACGTGCCCGGTTGGTCGAAGGAGACCTCGACCTCCCACTGACCGCCCTCGGGGATCTCAGGCGCGGTCCACAGGGGCGCCCACGGAGAATTGGCACCGAAGCGCGTGTCCTCCCACGTCTTCACTTGATAGGGGTGGAACGACACGTCGCCCTCACCCCGGAAAACGAACCACGACAGGTGCAGACCCACCCTTTTGTCCACGGTGATGCGGATGGGGGGATTCAACTGCCGACCCGACAACTTCGGCGGACCCTCCCGGGGTGACGCCGCGGCGGCGGTCGCTCTGGCCTGTTGCCGCCGCATCGCGGCTTCCATGCCGTCGTCGGTGATCGTCGCCACGAGCGTCAGCTTTTCGCCGACACCCACCCTGCGCACGCTCTCTCCCTCGACCATAAGGATCGGCGGCGTATTGGCCCGGATCTCGGCGTTGCTGGCGCCGATGCCGAGCGCCCCGGTTTCGGATGCGATCACGACGTTGTCGAGCTTGTAGTCCATGCGAAGCGAGCCGAACGCGTGCTCGGTCTTGCCCTGCGTCGTGAGCGCCCAGTCCAGTTCCTTGTCACCGAAGTCCGCGGGCACTTGCACCATGAACGTGTAACGATTGCGCCGCGGCAGAAAGTGCGTCGCTTGTCCCTGGTCCGCGGGTCCCGGCGAGACGTTGTTGTCGGGTCCCACGGGTACGTTGAGCTCTTCCTGCCAGTTCCGGTTGATGTACCCGAATACCATGCTGAACGAACCGTCGTCGTTCGGGATCCATCCCTCGTACGCCGGAGAGACGTTCTGGCCTGTCTGGTACCCGAGCTGGGCACTCGCCGGCTGAATCGGGAGCAGTAGAGCCAGTGCCGCGAATCCGAGGAGACCGATTCCGGTCCCCGCCGCTAACGGGCCGCTACGCTTGTTCATCGTGTCCGCTGCGGAATCACGAGGCACAGCGGGCAGCCGATCACATGATCATTGATGGTCAGGTTGAGCCGTTCTCTGCGGATGGCCATCTCCTCTTGGAACTGCTCGTCGTTCATCGACAGACGCATGCCCAGGTCGATGAACATGTTCGCCACCGAGCGATTACCGGCGCCCTGCCAGTTCCTGGCGTCGGGTATATTACGGTTCTGATCGGTGTTGTTCATGTAGCCGATGATGTGCAGGATCGTCCCCTTCGGCAGCAACGGCTGGTAGTCGTCCGCGAAGGTGTAACCCCGGACCCAGTTGTGGTCGTAACCGACGCAGGACAGCGTCTCGACGTTGAAGCCCCAGATGGCCTCCAGGCACATGCGCTCCCCTGGCGCGTGCAGATGTGGCTCGAAGGTGACGATCTTGGTGTGCCGCTGCAGCACGGTGTAGGCGTGCAACTCTTGGTCTTTCTCACCCGCCTTGATGTCGATATCCGAGCCGCTGCCCAGGAAGAAGTTCGCTGGCCTGTACTTCGGCTCGTAGTCCCTCGGATGGAACCTGAAGCCTACCTCGAGGTGGGCTCGGGTATCGGTCCCGTTCGAATGCAAATGGGTCGAGTTCGAAACGATACTAGAGCCCGCCTTGAGTAGCCGTGCACCCTCGGGGTCGAAGATGTCGGCGTTGCGACCGACCTCGTGCACCGGCCAGGTGACACTGCCGGCGCTCGGATCGTCGAGCACGCGCGTGGCGTAGACCATGTGGTGGAAGACGTATAGGCCGCCAACGGTCTCGCGGTCGCTCCCGCCATTATTTCCGATGTCATTGATTTCCCGGAACTCGACGGATTTGACGTAGCGATCCTCGGTAAGTCCGGTCGCGGCAGGCTCGATGTCACCCCACCAGTCGGGGTCGTCGCCCTTCACGAAAAATTCCTGGGTGGAAACGATCAGGTCCGGCTCGCCGAGAGTCCAGCCGGGCTTGTCATCGAATACCAGAGGCGCCGGCATGTCGGCGGGATCACCCATCGGTGTGCCGCCTCGAGCCCAAGAAGCGATCGCCGCGATCTCCTCGGTGCTCAGCGACGGATCATCCTTATAGTGCTGGATGCCGATATCTTTCTCGACGTACCATGGCGGCATCGCGCCCATGCGGTCGCGGATGCTCGTGCGGCGCATGATGCGCAACGCGTGCGGCTTCACGTCGTCGTACTCGACGAGGGACATCGGCGCCACGCCGCCGGGCCGATGACAACGTACACAGCTGCGCTGCAGGATCGGTGCGATGTCTCGCGTGAACACGACTTCACCGACTGCGGCAGGGCCTTGCTGCGCGTCGGCGGGTGAGGGAGACGTCAGAACCAAGACTGCGAGGACCGCCAAAGCCGGGCCAATCACAGACTCCCATGGGGCAAATGAAGAGCGCATTCGTGCAACCTCCTTACAGACGACAGACCTCTAGGTTACAAAGGCTTACTCACCCGAGTCAAACCCTACGTTTCTCGACCCGAACCCAACAAATGACGAGTCGCTGAGTCTGCTCACGACAAAGGCGCCGCTTCCGGCTCCACCGCCGGAGGCGGGACTTCTAGCCCTCCCGACCTCGCCGGGAGAGCGGAAACACAAACCGCCCGAAGGGGCGCCGCCCGCATGAGGCCCACCTCCTGCTTATAAGGAGGGCTTTACTCGCGGGAGCCGAGCCTGTAACCACTCAGCTTGTTTGGGAGCGCGATGCGCCGCACGGCAGTAGTAGAATTCGCGCGACGCAAGATTTGGCGAGGGGTCGCCGCCGTCTAAGCGACAGCTCGACTGACGGTTACGACAATCTTCGTGCGATCCACACGGTCCGGAAGACCGCCGTAAGTAGGGTGCCGACGGCAACGAGGCCCAGGACCGCGATGAGTAGCGTACCGGAGTCCCAGCCGGCCCAGAGCGTCGCAACAGGGTCGAAGAGTCCGGCGAATCCGATGAGCAGCAGGCGTTCGGCTCGCTGCATGATGCCCTGTTTGCACACCACGCCTACGCTCTCCCCGCGCGCACGCGCGTAGCTGACGAGCAAGGACCCCCCTAGGGCGGTCACGACTACGGTCAGCGCCAGGGCCGACTCCCGGAAGAGCACGGCCAATCCGACGAAGGCGCCGACTTCCGCGAAGCGATCGAGCGTGGAATCAAGGAACGCTCCACGCTGGTTCGCCAGTCCGCTCGCGCGTGCGATGCGTCCGTCGAACACATCCGCCGCCCCACCCAGCAACACGCCCCAACCGCCGAGCGTTATGTGACCCGTCGCAAACGCGACGCCCGCCGCGATCCCGAGCGCGACCCCGAGCAAGTTGAAGAACGTGGGCGAGATCTTCAGAGCGAGGGAGAGCCTCACCAGCGGTCCAATGAACCAGTAGAACCAACTCCGTATGAAACCGCCGAGTACGAAGCTGCCGCGATCGACCACTTCGTGCGGGTCTGCGGCAGTTCGCGCGGCACTCAGGGCGTACACCGGCATCGTGGCGAGCGCCAACGCAAGCACGGCGAGCAGGACCGTGAGGTCCGGGGTCATCGCGAAAGCTCTTTGGGCGGTCGCGTCAACAGCACCTTGATGGCCCTCGGCCACAAGAAGATGAGTGGAAGCCGTCTTTCCAGCGCGGTGAGCTCGATTCGTTCACCGCGATGCCGTTCCACCTTGCGCACGACGTATGGCAGCCAGTTGGCGAAGGTCGCCATGTGCTTGAACCACCTGGCGGTTGCCCGGGCCTTCGATTTCCGAAAGTGACGACACCACTTCCTGCGCGACGCCGCCGACGCCGGACGCGCCAGCTCGTAGGTGGCCAGCGCCCGCGTGCGGCCTTCCTCGTGATGGATCCTCTCGACGAGCACGCCCCGCTCCGCGCCGCGAGCCAACACGGGGCCGAAGTGCTCTCGAAAGTGCCCGGCCTGGCTCTCGAAAATCCGGTTCGAGCGCTGCCCCGACTCGGGCCGAATCTCGCCGCCATAGCACACGTCCAGCATGCGTCGGCCCAGTCGCTCCGCGTCGATGGGGCCGTCCAGGTACGGCTTCATCCATTCCAGGACCCCGTGACGGGCCGAGGCCAGTTGCTGCTCGACCCACTCGGCGTCCTCTACGGTCGCGCTGTACACCGGGCCTACCTTCTGAACCAGTCGGCCAAGCAGAAAGTGGTCCGGGGGGTCCGGCCCCAACGCCCGCTCCAGATGGAAGCGGCTGACGATGATGCATTTCGCGATCCCGTTGCGCGCGTCGTCCGGGGCGAAGGCAATGGCGTTCGGCGGCAGGAATCCGGCCATGAAGGACAGCAGCCAGGTCGGCCGGTGTAGTTCACCGCCTTCGTTGAGCGCAGCGTAGAAGGCTCTGTATTCGTCGACGATCACCACGAAATCGACGGCGCTGTGTCGGTCTGGGTTGGCGCCCAGTATGTGGGATCCGTACAGCAGGATCGACCTGATGGAGCCGGCGCCGATTCCGACGAGCGCGCCGGCCAGTTCGCTGGCCAAGGAGATTGACGCGTCCTTCACGCGGCCGAGGTCCCCCGCATCTCAGCCAAACGATCGATCATCCGCTGCCGGATTTCGGTGGCGAACGCATTGTGGTCGCCCTTCGGATCCGGCCAGTCGAACTCTCCCACCAACTCGATGCGCCCCTCGAGTTTGGCCATGCCTGCGAAGAAGTCAGACAACTTGGGGTAACCCGAATAACCGTCAACAACAAAGGCATATACCCGCCAGGGCCGAGCCCTCAGGATGAGCCTGAGGCCGGTTGTCATGAACAGCCCGATCTCGCCGTCCTTGGTGCGGTGCCCCTCGGGGAAGATCATGAACGGCACCTCGGACGTTCGAGCCGACTCCTGGAGTTTTCTCAACATCTTGCGAGTCTGACCCGCCGTTGCCGCGGGGTCTACCAGCGGGAATTGATATACCTTGAGCACGTGTGAGATTAGCGGGATCCAACGCGCGTAGCGTCGGCGCGTCACGATACGGGGGTACCCGTTGTCGATGCACCTCACGATCAGTGGGATGTCGATGAGCGACTGGTGGTTCATTAAGATCAGAATCCCCGGCCCGGAGGGCACTTTCAACGGCTCGGGGAGAGAGGCTCCGCCGATCCATGACAAGGGTGCCGTTAGCACCCAGGACAGCCACTGGGCCCATGCGACGAGGATGCGGTCGCGACGGGAAGGAAAGAGCCAGCCTGAAGGAACGATCAAGAAACGCTGTATCGGATCGCAGAGCAGGATGACCGCGCAAACGGCGGTGATGGCAAGGTAGCCGCGGAGCTTCAAACGAGACGCCTCTGAGAGCGCAGGACGAATGACGACTGGCACTGACGTGCGGTGGACGGCGAAGGCTAACCGGTCTGGCCAACCAGCATCAAGACAAATATGCACATGAGCGACATGGATTACACGTACTACGGCTTCCGAAACTGCGTGGGAGCCTTCTTCGAGATGCCCACATCGGACGCGCGCAAGCTACTGCCGTCCCACCTGGAGCCTCTGGAGATGCAGCACGAACGGAGTATCCTTGCACTCACCTGCTTCGAGTTCACGGAGAGCGAGGTTGGACATTACTTCGAGGTCGTGCTCGCGGTGATCGTTCCGCCCATGGTAGAGCCCGGCAAACCGCTGCCCAAGGCTGCGTTCTTCCCGTTCTGCGTCGGCACGTCGTCCGAGGCATCGCGCCTGCACGCGATCGAGCGCTGGCATCTGCCGCACTACATGTCGGACCTCGACATCTCGATGACCGAGTCCGGCGATGCGATGGAGGTCACAGTCCGGGATGGCGGCACGCCGGTACTCGACTTCACCGTCACCAAGCACGAGTACGCTCCCACCAAGAACCTCTACAACGCGTTCACAGTGGAAGCTGGGGCCGACGCCAAGTTCAAGGCGAACATCTACATGGAGGCCCCACACTCCGAGCACGAGGAGGAGAACGGTTCGCTCACGCTTTACGAGCATGCGATGACCGAAGGGCTCACGATCGAAGACGTGAACACGTATCCCTTCCGTGAGCAGTGGTACCAGGCGGGCCAGCAGACCTTCGAGCCCCTACTCGAACTCTGAGCACGGTGCCGCGCCACTTCGTCATCTTCAATCCGGCCTCGGGCCGCGGACGCGGTAAGCGGCGCATCGAGGTCTACCGCCAGTTGCTCTCCGATCAACTGGACGACGTCACCTTCAGCGAGTCGGCCGAGCCCGGGGGAGAGATCGTGCTCGCCGACAAGGCTGCCGCTGAGGGCTACGACGTGGTCGTGGCCGTTGGAGGCGACGGCACCTGGAGCAATGTGGCGGACCGGCTACTCGCGAGCGGACGCGACGACATCACGCTCGGCATCCTGCCCAACGGTACCGGCAACGACTTCGGCCGCAGCTTGGGCTTTGATCCATCTGACGTGGGGGCGGCAGTCAAGGTCCTGGCATCCGGCAACATCAGGATCGTGGACGTGGGGCGGGTCGAAACCGAGAGCGCCTCGGAGCACACTCCGGAGCGCTGGCAGACGCGCTATTTCCTGAACCTGATCGGGTTCGGCTTTGATATCGCGGTGATCGATGCTGCCGCCGGCGCACGGTTTCTCAAGGGTGAACTGCTCTACAAGATCACCGCACTGCAGCAACTCTTTCGTTTCCCGGGCGTCGAGCTGCGACTCAGCAGCGAGGGCGGTGAAGAGCGTAGCGGGCGGTACCTTATGGTCACTGTTTCGAACGCGCCCTTCTTTGGGGGGGGCTTTCCCATCGCTCCGGATGCAACCGTCCAGGACGGGAAGTTGCACGCGTGTCAGATTAGCGACGCATCTCCACTGTCCCGTCTCAGGCTGTTCAATCTGGCTGAGCGCGGTCGGCACGTGACCTCGGATCGCGTGGAGGTGATCGCCGACAGCGGCTTCCGAATGGAGTTCCCGGCTCCGCCGCGCTTCGAGGTGGACGGCGACGTGCGCCGCTCTGCCGGCCACACGGTCGAAGCGCGCATTCTACCCGCTGCCCTGAAGGTGATCGCGCCGAAGTAGACGCGAAGGGTTGCTACTCCTGGGCGAACTCGGATACTTTGTAGGGCAAAGTACTTGTTCGTGCTCGGCGTCAGCCCCATGCTGCATTTATGAATCTGCCCGCCAAGAAATTCAACAATCCCGATCGGGGACCTGTGGCACTACACGATCGAGCGATGGACAATCTGCGCTACATCCGCGAAACGATGCAGCGCTCTGCGTCCTTTACCCACGTTTCGGGGATCGGCGGCGTGCTCATGGGGCTGATCGCGATCGCGGCCGCGCTTGCAGCATCCGGAGCGTCCGGATCCTCAATGTGGGTGGGCACTTGGCTGGCTGCTGCTGCTGCTTCTCTGTCGACGCAGACGCTCGCGATGATTCGAAAGTCGGCGGCGGCGGGTGAGGGGCTTCTCACCGGCCCGGGCCGCAAATTCGCCTGGAGCCTCATCCCGCCTCTGGTGGTCGGCGCGGTGCTCACCGTGGTGTTCGTGCGGGCCGAATTGATCGACCAGCTTCCGGGCGCCTGGCTACTGCTCTACGGCACCGGCGTAGTCACCGGCGGCTCCTACTCCGTTCGTCCCATCCCACTCATGGGTGCCGCGTTCATGGGTCTGGGAACCATCGCCTTCTTCGCTCCGGCGACGTGGGGCAACGCATTCATGGCCGCCGGCTTCGGAGGCCTACACATCTTAGTCGGTATCGTGATCTGGAGGAGACATGGCGGCTAGACAGGGCGCTTTGTCCACAGCCCGAGGAGACGCTCGGCCGACTGCCTTGGCGGGAGTCCGTGGCCAGCACTCACAGGCCGCCGATCCCTTGGAGCTCGATCGGCTGATTCACGAGCGAGTCCGGCTCGGAATCGTGAGCGCGCTCGCCGTAAACGGTTCGCTCACGTTCACCGATCTCAAGGAGCTGCTCGGCGCCACCGACGGCAACCTGAGCGCGCACGCGCGTCGGCTCGAGGACGCCGGGTACGTGAGATGTCAAAAGTCGTTCGAGGGCAGAATGCCAAGGACCGAGTACGAGCTGACAAAGTTGGGTCGCCGCGAGCTTCAGCTCTACCTCAATCACATGGAAGCCATCATCCGTGCGACACGCGATGCCTGACCGCCTCGCCGAAGCCGCCCCGTTTTTTTTCGGAGGCAGGCTCTATGACACAGAGTGCTCTTCGTGCGGACGAGCAGGATGGTCTGCACGTAGCGATCATCATGGTGGCGGACTTCCTGCTGCCGTACGGCTGGCACGTTCTCGAGCACGTGGACAGCGCCGAGCTGGCAGCGCGCTACATCCCTGACACCGGCCGCACGATCCAGTCAACGGCCATCGAACCGGTTGTGTATGCCGAGAAGCGGTAGCGGCAGAAAGCGATACGCCCCCCCACTTCACTATTTGGGACTCCTGCTATCTATGGGAGTGTGCCGACGCAGAGCTCGTATTCACCGACCGCATGTGGCCTGACTTCCCGGGCGACGCGCTCGCGCAGGCCATTTCCGAGTACTCTTCCCGCAACCGCCGCTTCGGACGGGTTGCCGAAGCCAGCTGAGCCGTCCGGGCAGGCCCAGATCGACCATAACTACCGTAACACTAAGTCCGACCATCGGTTACAGGCGCTTCTCGTTCCGCGAAATCGGGCAGCGGCCGCCCCCCAAGGGGGTCGGAGAGGGAGTCGCCGGACTAACGGCTCGTGAGCTCGAGGTCGCACGGCTCGTCGCCGAGCGCCTGTCGAACAAGGCCATCGGAAGAACGCTCGGCATGGCCACCCGTACAGCCTCCACACACCTCTCGAACATCTTCCAGAAGCTCGGCGTTTCCTCCCGAGGAGAACTGGCCGACGTGATCCGCGAAAAGGGCTTGCTCGAGGAGTAGCGCTCTATTCCCGAACGAGCTTCCCGTCCGAGAGGTGCCACCGCTGTTCGGCGAGCACTTCAGCGTCTGCCTCGTCGTGACTGACGAGCACGAGCGGCACACCCCGCTCGGCGCACCATTCGCCCACAACACGAGCGAGCTCAGCGCGGAGGGGGCGGTCGAGTGCCGAGAACGGCTCGTCCAACAACAGGAGCTTCGGTTTGGCCAGCAGCGCCCGTCCAAGAGCCACGCGTTGCCGTTCCCCGCCCGAAAGTCGGCGGGGTCGCCGCTCGAGCAACTCCGTGATCTGTAAGAGGCGAGCAGTCTCCTCCACAGCAGCAGCGGAAGGCCCCGCGTAGCCGAGATTGTCCCGCACCGTCAGGTGGGGGAAGAGTAGGACCTCCTGTGGGACCCACCCGACTCTCCGCAGCCACGGCGGCACGATGGGCCCGTCGTCGCCTTGCCATCGTTGGCCGCAAAACGTGACGAGACCTCGCGCGCGTCGCTCCACGCCAGCGAGCACGCGCAGAATCGTGCTTTTGCCGGCTCCGGAGGGACCCACGATCGCGATCGCCCGGCTCTCGGTGTCGAGTTTCACCCGCATCGTCTTGGACGCCAACGGAATCTCGAAATCCAGCCCCAGTCGGTAGGAAGAGTCAGTGGCCATGTCGGTCTTCCAAGCGGAGCTTCTGACGGCGGGAGAGCGCTTCGAATCCGAGCAGAGCCAGCAAGGAAATCCCAACGCTGGCGCCGACCAGCACCCAGATCGTGCTCCTGCCAGACGGCGATTCGAGCAACGTGTAGACCGCGAGCGCAATCGTCCGGGTCGATCCCTCGACATTGCCGGCCAGGACCACCGTTGCACCGAACTCGCCGAGCGCGCGGGCGAACGCCAGCATGGCACCGGCCGCGATGCCCGGCAGCGCGAGCGGCAATGAGACGCGGAAGAAGGTCCGGCGTGGGGGCGCACCCAAAGTCCGCGACAGCTCCTCGTACATCGGATCCACGGCCTCGAAGGCGCCGCGAACGGTAATCACGTAAAGCGGCAAGCCCACGACGAACGCGGCGATGGCGGCGCCCAAGATGGTGAACGGAACCGGCAGACCCAGGGACGCGAGCCGGCTTCCCAGAGGCGTTCCCCCGCCGAGCACGGAAAGCAGAAGAAAGCCGGTCACGACCGGTGGCATGACCAGAGGTGCCATGACCAGCGTCGAGAGCAGGGCCTTGCCGCGAAACTCCCGGCGCGCCAGCAGCCACCCGAGGCCGACCGCTGGAACCAAGCCGGCGATGGTTGCCAACAAGGCGACCATGAGCGAGAGCCGTATCGCTGAAGCGACTGCCGGCGCCTGGACCACGGCGACGCTTGGCAGAGCCTGCACAGCCGAGGGCTCCACCAGGGCGAATCCGGAAGCTGCGACAATGTCGCGGCCCTGCTCGCTGACCACGAAGCGCAGGAACGAGTCCGTCGATTCCGGCGCCCGCGAAGCGCTCAACGGCGCGGACCAATACAAGACCGGCGGGTGATTCGTCGCCTCGAACGTGAAGGCGACACGGACTCCCGGCTCGGCTACCGCGTCCGTCCGGTACACGATTCCGACGGGCACCTCTCCCCGGGCTACCCACTCCAGAGCACCGCGCACCGAGCCGCCACGCACGACGCGGTCCGCTACCTCGGCCCAGACCCCTGTCGCCTCGAGCGCTGCCCGAGCGTAGCGACCCGCGGGCACGTTTTCGCCCGCAAGAGCGATGCGTGGGAAGCGCTCGAGTTCAGCGGGCGTGGCGAGCGGACTCGCGTCAGCCGGAACGACGACGACGAGTTCGTTGGCCGCCATCGCTACCGCTATGCCCTCGCGCACAACAGCACGTTGCTCGAGCCAGTCCATCCACTCGCGGTCGGCCGCGAAGAACGCATCCGCGGAAGGGCTCCGCAACGCCTGCACCGCCAGCCGAGAGGTGGCATCGAAAGAGAAACGGACTTCGGCGCCGCCCCCGCGACGCCAAGCGTCGGCAAGCCTTGGCAGCACCTCGGCGAGCGAAGAGGCTGCCAGAACCAACAGGGAAGAATCGGGGGCAGCCTTGGCCGACGATACCGTAGGCTCGAAGTCGATCCGCACTGGCTCGCCTGCCGCGGCATCCGCCCTCAGCAGCAGCGCAAGACCGCACGCCAAGACCCACCCCGTCATACAGACGTGCGGGGCGTGAAGCGCGCGAACGCAACGGCGCGGACGGGAAACTCGGCTAACGGCAGACACGGGCCGGCCACGGTACCCAAGAGCACCTCATCACGGCAAGGTCCACACTTGCTGGGCCCCTTCCTTCTTGCGTCCTTTCCGCCATGACGCCGACCAGCGAAGGCGCAGCAGTCGCCGAAACCGCGATCGATGTGCGCAGCCCCGAGCTCGACTCCTTCGGGCACGTAAACCACGCGGTCTTCCTCACGTATCTGGAGCATGCGCGCTTCAAAGCGATGCAACACGCCGGGTTCTCATGGCAGGTCCTCGACGAACGTGGATGGACGATCTTCGTAGTCCGCTGCGAGATCGACTACCTGTCCGAAGCTAGGCGGGGAGATGGGCTGATCGTGCGCACTTGGATGGATTCGTTCCGGCGGACCAGCATGAAGTTCGCCCAAGAGATCGTGCGAGCGGACGACCCGGGTGTGGTGGTCACGCGGTCGCTGGTGACGGCGGTCTGGGTGGGATCCAACCGACGCCCGATGCGGGTGCCCGAGGGAGTACGCGCTGGTCTACTCGCGATGGCTCCGTCCACTTCGTGATGATTGTCGGGAACGACGTCGTGGACCTCACCGATGCGAGGGTACCCGGGAAAGCATCGGACGAACGTTTCCTGGAACGGATCTTCACTGAAGAGGAGCGCGTCGCGATCGGCGCCGCGCGCGACCCGGACCTCGAGCTCTGGCAGTCGTGGGCTGCGAAGGAAACGGCGTACAAGGTAGTGTCGAAGCTGCGGGGACGTCCCCCGACTTTCGCCCATCGCACGTTCGTGGTGTCGTGGTCTCAACCCAATGAGCGCAATGATGCGACGAAGCTGCGCGCCGGGTCCGTGCAGTTTGAATCGACGATCATCGGGGTCGAGGCGACCTGGGACCGGCAGACGGTTTATGTGGTCGGCTGGGTCGGCGATATCACGCCAGAAGCGAGGGACGACCGCCTCAAAAGCCAACTGGCGCGACTCGATGAACCAGGTGCCACTTGGTCTGCGCCGCGCACCGAGTTAGAGGCCAGGCTGACCCCGCGAGAGTTGGAAGCCGTGCATTCGGGGGCTTCGCTGGCTGTCCGCATCGGCGCACGCGCGGCGATCGCCGATGCGCTCGCGATCGACGGGCATCGCGTAGAGATCGTGTGTGCGCCGGGCAAGCCAGGTCGCAGGCTGCCAGCCGTATGGCTCGACGGGGAACTCGCGCCAGTCGACGTCTCGCTCTCCCACGACGGCGATTGGATCGCCTGGGCGTTTTGCGCTACAGCGGGCCCACACCTGATTGCGCCAGCGGGCCGCTAACGCTCGTTAGGGCGGTAGTTGAAGAAGAAGGGGAACCGGAAGAGCTGGTAGTAGGCATCCCCAATGTCGGTCTCCGCGCGGGTCCACCCGAGTCGGACACCGCCGTCCAGATTGCTGCGAATCGATCGCGCCACCGGGGAGCAGCAATCTCCGGGTACCCGCTCGACCACGTGGGTCAAGGTGCCGGCGACGAGCTAGAGGATCTGACGGATCTCGACGCTGTCACCCGCTCCCTCGCGACGACCCATGACGCCGACGATGACCATCTCGGTGTCGAAGTCGACCTCGGACGGTTGCGCACTGTCGGAATGCTCGAGCCAAAAGGCGCTCCAGGCCGTGTTAGTGAGGACCGCGAACGGAGCGGTTGGTGTGGCCATTGTTTCTCCGCCTCGGGCCAGAGTGCCGAACGGAACGCTGCCGTCGTATGCGGACACGCCGTCCCGGCCCCAGGTCGCGTTGTGCACCGTTAGCGCCGCCTGCACCAAGCGCGCCGCCTCAGGCTCCGGGCCCGCGCCCAACGTCCGCAATTCGGACAGAGAGTCGCGCGTGCATTGTTGCCACGTCTTCGTGGAGTTCCTTGGCAAGTCCATGATCAAGAAGGTGATGCGAAGGTGATGCGAGTGTCGCCCGGTGGGCACTCGTCCGTGATTCCGACTTCAAGCGCGGGTTCGAGCTACAGAAATGAACGGCTAATCAGTTCGGTGATAACCCCCACGTACTCCGAGACGAAGGGCGCTACCGGGCTCCGTATCAGGGTCTCGTCGCCAACGAGCCTCCCGGTAGGAGATTCGTTCGTACAGGCTCCACGCTCCGGAGGACTGCCACTCGAGGCGTTGCAGGAGCGTCCCGGCCGCGATGAGCGTCGCCGGATCGAGATGGAGCGGAGTCTCAGGCTCGATCGTGATGCCGCCCGAGAGACCAAACCTCAGCGACTCGGGTCCGATCCCATTGCCGTCACCACACGCACCCCAAAACACCGCTATCATGAGTGTGCATGCACTGCCGACGGCGCATCGCGCTACGCGATTCGCCGCGGTTCGGACCCCAAACAGAGTCGGAGCAGAGTGGCGCCGATGAATCATCGTGATCGCTTGAAGCAGCTTCTCGTGGAAAGGTCAGTGAGACTCGGAGATTTTACACTCGCTAGCGGAGCACGTTCGAACTACTACATCGATGCGCGCCCCACGACGATGAGTGCCGAAGGCCAGGTCCTCGTCGGTCACGTGGCCCTAGCGCTGGTTCTTGACAGTGGCCTCGAGCCGACGCACGTCGGCGGACTCACCATGGGCGCCGATCCCGTAGCCTACGCGATCGCCCACAGAAGCGCGCTCGACGGCCGTCCGATCGACGGCTTTTCCGTCCGAAAGAAAGCGAAGGAGCACGGCACGGGCCAGCGCGTTGAGGGCGGATTAACCCCCGAATCGCGCTGCCTGATGGTCGAGGACTCAATGACGACGGGGAAAAGTACGCTTCGGGCGGTGCGCGCTGTCCAAGAACATGGAGCCGCGGTTGTGGGGGTCATGACCTTGGTAGATCGCTCGGACGACGCGACGGGCCTGTTCGCTGCAGAAGGACTTCCTCTACTGTCGGTCTTCACCGGCGACGAAATCCTGGAGGCCGCGCGAGCGCTCGGCTGAGGGTGCTTCGGTGATTGGCTGCTGCGACGCACCTTGCTCAGTCCAATAGACGCAAAGGCATGACCAAACAGAGGTAGTCGATGTCGTTGTCGCCCGCTGGCTCGATGGTCGCTGCGCGTTCGGGCGCCTTGAACGCCACGTCGACTTCGTCCGTCGGCATATAGCGGAGAACCTCAAGTAGGTAATTCGCATTGAAGCCGATCTCCAATTCCTCGCCCTCGTAGCCGATCTCTAATTCGTCGTGCCCCTCACCGAGATCGGGCGTGAGCACGTTCAGGTGCACTCGGCCGGGTTCGAATTTCAAGCGGATCCGGTGCGTCTGGTCGGACGCTACCACCGCCATGCGGCGAACCGCTGACTCCAACGCCTTCTTGTCGATGGTCGCGACCTTGTCGTTGTCCCGTGGGATTACCTGGTCGTAGTTCGGATACGTGCCTTCGATGAGCCGAGTGTATACCTCGGTGAAATCAGCTCGGAATCCGAGGTGATTTCCGCTACGTGCAACCTCGATGGTATCGTCGTCTTTGAAGAGGCGTTGAACGTGTTGAAGCGCGCCCGGCGGCACGATGAAATCCGCTGACGGAGCACCACTAGATTCCGCTGGCACGCCCATGCGCGCGAGGCGATGACCATTGGTCGCCACCATACGCATGGATCCTTCACGCAACTCCCACAGCACACCATTCAGGATAGGGCGGCTCTCCTCTGTGGACACTGCAAACGTGGTGTGGTGGATGAGTCCGTTCACGTCCTTGCCCGTAACGGTCCACCCTTCGCTGAAGTCGACCTCTGCAAGGCTCGGAAACTCATCGGCCGGCAATCCGTTCAACTTGAAGTGACTCCTTCCGCACTTCAGTTCGATCTGCTCACCTTGTGTCGCGACCTCGACCGGTTGTTCCGGGAGGTCCCGTATGATCTCCTGAAGCTTCTTCCCGGGCGCGGTCAGGCGACCTAGTTCTTTGACGTCCGCCGGCACCTTCACACGCACCGCAACGTCCAAGTCTGTCCCACTCATCCACACGGCGTCTTCTTTTGCTTCGAAGAGGATGTTTGAAAGAACAGGGAGCGTCGTCTTGGAGGGTATGCTTGCCGAGACGGCTGCTAGGCCGTTGTGAAGGTTCTGCCGGGTGATCGTGAAATTCATCGAGCCGTAGCTCCTCGTATGCCCAGGATCATGCCGTTTTCCACGCAGCTAGATACTAGCTCTCTTCTTATTATAAAAACATAGTAGTAGTAGGACCTGTGGATGTGTGGATTGGGACTGTGTGCACAGCCCGTTTATCGTTTGCTGACAACGACTTCGAAGTTGCGCGGGCGGTGTCGAATCTCTGTTGATTTCTCCACGGTTTGCCACGAGCTGCGTCGTGGCTCCGGAAGCGATGTGGGAAACACCCGTGGTTTTCGCCGTTGTATCCACACCGCTCTGCGCGGATTTTTCCAACAGCCTTCTACTCCGTGTGCTCGCATTCCGCGCGTGCAGCGTCGACCTGCTCGCGAAAGACGGGGTCTCGCTCCATCTGGTCTTCGACTTTCCGGATCGAGTGAATCACGGTCGAATGATCGCGGCCTCCGAAGAGCTCTCCGATCCGCACGAGTGACGTGTCGAGAGTCTCTTTGATTAGATACATCGCGACCTGTCGCGGCACGGTCAGGTCCTTGGTGCGGCGCTTGGAGGCGAGCGCCTCCGTGCGGACCCGCCAGCGTCGAGCGACTGTCTCGCGAATGCGCTCTGGTGACAGAACGGGTCCCTCGTCACGGTGGCGACCTAGGACGCCATAAAGCGCCGTGCGTGCCAACCCCGGCGTGATCTCCTGATGGGTGAGCGAGGAGAACGCAAGCAACTTGATCACGGCACCTTCCAGCTCACGCACCGAGGACGTACAAGAGTGGGCGATCAAGTCGATGACCTCGTCGCCGATGGACAGCCCGTCGTCAGCCGCTTTCTTGCGAAGGATGGCCATGCGCGTCTCGTAGTCGGGCGGCCTCACATCGACCACTAGTCCCCACTCGAAGCGGGACACCAGACGATTCTCGAGACCCGAAAGGTCCTTCGGGGGCCGATCACTCGTCACGATGATCTGGCGCTGAGCGTCGTAGAGCGCGTTGAACGTGTGGAAGAACTCCTCCTGGGTGCGTTCTTTTCCCGCCAGGAATTGCACATCGTCGACCAAGAGCAAATCCATCTCCCGGTACCGTCTACGGAAGTCGGCCATCGCCCCCTTTTGGATCGAAGTGACCAACTCATTTGTGAACTGCTCCGACGACAAATAGCAGATCCTGCGCGTGGGGTCGTTTGCCAAGACTTCGTGCCCGATCGCGTGCATCAGATGTGTCTTGCCCAGGCCTACGCCGCCATAGAGGAAAAGCGGGTTGTACATCTTGGCGGGCTTGTCGGCGACCGCCCGTGACGCAGCGGCGGCCAGTTGGTTGTTCACCCCGACGACGAAGCGCTCGAACGTGTAACGCTCGTTCAGTAGCGGCCGGGGCGCGGCCGGGGCGGGGGAAGCAACGGGAGAGATCCCGGCCGCCGTCGGCGAAGGCGGGCGCAACTCGATAGAAGGCACCGGAATTGCGGATAACTCCTCGCTGCATGAGGCCGTAATCTTCAGGGGACGTCCAAGAATGCGCTCCGCCGCTCCGGCGAGCACCGGCCCGAACTTGTCCTCGAGCCACTCAACGTGGAAGCGCGAGGGTACCTCTACCTGGAGTTCGTCGGATGTCAGCGCGACGGCTTTGGCGCCAGCGACCCATGTGAGATAGCCGTGCTCCGGAATGGATGCGCGAGCGCTCTCTTGGATCCGCGCCCAGAGCTCAGCCGCAGTCAGCTCCATTGCATCTCTTGTATGCTGTGTCCCGCATCGGTAGCGGTGGCCGAATGTGCTGAGGGGCGGGTGACAGCTACGGGCATGTGTGGAGCTTGCAGGCGCTGAAAAGTGGTGCTTCTGAGCGGGTTCCCCGTGGCAGGGGCGCCGAAGCTACCGAGCATGTGTTGGAAAGTCAATCCGGCAATCAGGACGGGGGTTTTGGGCAGTTTCACCCCCCGCTGTGGGGGGGCCGTTGACGTGTTCAGACACGCTCGACTATCTTTCCAAGCTTCTTTCCAAACGAACGAAAACGATGGGCTGGATTAACCACAATGATGCCGACTTACAGACCCCGGAACCGCAAGCGGGTGAACAAGCATGGGTTCCGGGAGCGCATGAAGACGAAGGGTGGTCGCAAGGTGTTGAACCGTCGTCGGAGGCGGGGTCGGACCCGTCTGGTGGTCACGATCGGCCGGAAGTAGCCGCGGTTTCGCCGGAGCGCAAAGAGCGCCTGCCGCGGAGCACGCGCATCCGACACAGCACAGAAATCCGGGCGCTTTTGGAGCGGGGGAAGCGGAAGAGGACGACGAACCTAGACGTCTTCTTCACGCCTTCCCCCGCTTCGCGTTCGCGCCTCGGGCTGATCGTGCCGAAGTACGGACGGGAGATCGTGGAGCGAAACAGATTGAAGAGAAGGCTACGCGAGATCGGTAGAAGAGAAGTCCTCCCCAGCTTGGATGCGAGTGGAAACGGTGGGGACCTGTTGATTCGAGCGCGCCGCGCGGCGTACGAGGCGGGGTTCGGGCAACTGCGGTTGGATGTCCACGAGGCGGTGGAGGCGCTGTGCTCAGACGAAGCCTAATCGGTGTGATCCGCGTCTATCAAATGGCGATCTCACCGTGGACCCCGGCGGCGTGCCGTTTCACGCCGACGTGCTCCACGTACGCGATGGACGCGATCGACACACATGGTGTGGCCCGCGGTGCCCTGCTGGCCGTGAAGCGTGTGGGCCGCTGTCATCCGTGGGGTGGCTTCGGGATGGATCCTGTACCTCCTCGTATCGATAGACGAGCTCGATGAAGACCGAAGTCCGTTTCTTGCTGGCTATATTCTTGATGTTGGGTGTGCTCGTCGGCACCAACCTTCTGTTCCCCCCGATTCCGCCCGAAGAGCTGCCCCTCGATAGTCTGGGCGCCGGGCCCGCGGTCGGCGGACCGTCGAACGCCGATCCGACGGGCACGGGGGACGGCGCTACCGGAGCGCCCGTGCCCGAGATCCCGACTTCGAACGCGCCAAGGCTTCCCAGCGTGGGCGCCGCCGCGCCCGTCGAGCTCCCGACCGACCCGGCCGCATTGCGCGAGTATAGGATCACGGTCGAGGGGCCCCTCTATCGTTATGAGTTTTCGAACTACGGCGCGCGCCTAATGTCTGCCCAGATGTCGGAGTTCGAGGCGCTCAATCGAGAGGGCCTCGTTGACCTCGTGAAGGAGGGGTCAGGCGGGTATATGGGCCAAAAGCTGCTCGTGGGCTCAGACACGGTGGACTTGAGCGGGGTGCCGTTCACGGTGGAACCGTCGAACGGCCTGACGATGAGCAGCCGTTCGGGCGCTCGTACGCTGCGATTCGTCTACGGGCACCCGACCAGCCCCTTTGCGTTCGTGCTCGAGTACGAGTTCAATCCGGACGAATACACGGTTGGCGTAAGGGGGACTGTGGAGTCTGAGCTCGAGCGCCCACTCTTGCTGACCGACCTGGGTGAGGGGCTCGCTTACTCAGAGGCCGACTCGGTGGGCGAGTCTCGCACTATGGCTTATGTGACCAACAATGTGCAGGAGGGCATCCAGTCGACGCTCCTGGGTAAGGCCGAGCTGACCATTGTGGAGGGGCCGCTGCTGTGGGCGGCATTCAAGAGCAAGTTCTTCGTCATGGCGTTGCTCGCGGGCGAGAGCGATGAGGCGGCGACGGAAGCGCGCTACTTGGGTGGGGTGATTGTGCAGCCGACCGAGACGGAGGGAGTCGTGCGTGTCGCCTCGGCCCAACCGCTTTCGAACGACGGAAGCTTCGCTTATCGGCTCTTCTTGGGCCCGCAGGAGTATGCGCTGCTCAGTTCCCTGGGGCAGGGCATGGAGGAGGTGAACCCGTACGGGTGGAAGTTCTTCCAGCCGATCGTACGTCCGATCGTGTCCGTGATCATGACCATTTTTGTGTACTTGCACACGAAGCTGTCCGTCGGTTACGGCTGGGTGCTGGTCATCTTCGGCATCATGATGCGCGTCGTGCTCTTTCCCTTGAACCACAAGGCGATGAAGGCGCAGCTGCGCAACATGGCTGTGCAGCCGCTGCTCAAGGAGATCCAGACGAAGTACAAGGACCAGCCGGAGAAGCTGCAGAAGGAAATGATGCGACTCTACAAGGAGCACGGCTTCAATCCGTTGGCGGGCTGCCTGCCGATGCTGCTTCCCTGGCCCGTGCTCATTGCGCTGTTCTTTGTCTTCCAGAACACGATTGAGCTGAGGGGCGAGCAGTTCCTCTGGCTGCCCGACCTGTCCGCGCCGGACCCGATCTATCTGCTGCCAGTGTTCTTGGGGCTGTCGATGTTCCTAATGCAGTACGTGAGCTACAAGTCGCTGGACACGCCCAACCCACAGATGAAGATGATGATGTACCTCATGCCGATCATGATGGTGTTCATCTTCTTCAGACTCGCCAGCGGCCTGAACCTCTACTATTCGGTCGCGAACATCGCGACGATTCCGCAGCAGGTTTGGATCGCTCGCGAGCGGGTGAAGATGAAGGGAAAGCCTCCTCCCAAGATGAAGAGCGAGTAAGCTCGCTCTGGGAGCCTGTGGTAGAAGTACAGTGGGCCGCGCGCAGGTGTCTCGCGAGTTCAAAAGTAGGCACGACGACGAGTCGTAGTTGTTCTACGGCGAGGAGGAGAAACGACCTATTGAGCCGCGACCCTCCTGCGCCCTGCGCCATGTGTGGCAATACATTACTGGTGTGTGGGTTGCGGTGCCACGGCCCCATCTCCGTCTTTGGGGCTCCTAGCCGTAGTGACGGCTATCGCGTCGTCGCCCCGCCTAGGATCTAGGGCCGTGGCACCGCAACGCGGCCCACTGTACTTCTACCACGGGCTCCCAGGCTCAGGAATCGGATGACTTTGGACGTCGACACAATCGCTGCCGTGTCGACCGCGCCCGGCGTCGGTGCGATCGCGGTAGTCCGCGTATCGGGACCTGAAGCCACTTCCGTCGCGTTGCGACTGCTGCCGGGGCTCGAGAGGATGCCCGATCCGCGCTACGCGACGCTTGCGGAGATCCGGGACCCCGACGATGGCTCGGTGATAGACCGGGCGATTGTGACCTACTTCGCTGCTCCTGAGAGCTACACGGGTGAGGACGTCGTGGAGTTCTCGTGTCATGGCGGATGGCTGGTTCCACCGCTGGCGCTGGATGCGTGCCTACGCGCGGGCGCTCGTGAGGCGGAGCCCGGGGAGTTCACTAGACGGGCGTACCTCAGAGGGAAGCTGGACCTGGTGCAAGCCGAGGCGGTCTCGGATCTGATCGAAGCGCGCAGTCGCGCGCTCCACCTTGCTGCGCTCGGGCAGTTGGAGCAGGGACTCTCGGGGCGCATCTCGGGGTTGCGGGAGGGCCTCGTTCGTCTCGAAGCGTTGCTGGCGCACCACATCGACTTTCCGGAAGAAGACGACGCGCCGGTACCGGTGGACGAGATCGTCTCGGAAGCTACCGACCTAGCTCAATGTATCGATCGCTTGCTCGCGACAGCGCCTGAGGGGGAGCTGTTGCGCGAAGGAGCGTTGGCCGTGCTGGCTGGCCGGCCGAACGCGGGCAAGTCGTCGCTGTACAATGCGTTGCTCGGACAGGAACGGGCAATCGTGACTGAAGAGCCTGGCACAACCCGGGATGCGTTGGAGGCGCTCGTGCAAGTCGGAGGCTTTCCGTTCCGTTTGGTAGACACTGCTGGTTTGCGCGAGACCGATCGTCAGGTCGAGCGGCTCGGAATCGATGTCGCGAAGCGTTACCTCAGGGAAGCCGATGTCGTCTTGCTGTGCGTGCCAGCAGACGAGGAGATCTCTGACTCGGATCGACGCTTTGTCGAGCAGCTCGAGGCACCGGTTCTTATGCTGCGAACGAAATCAGATCTGCAAAATGACTCCCCTGAGCGACGGTCGCCCACGCACGTCGCAGCGGTGATCGACGTCTCTGTTCAGTCCGGAGACGGGCTCGACGAACTTCGCGGTGCTCTTCCCGAACTAGCGTACTCGGCCTTGCTGCACGTCGGGGCGGAGGTTCCCGTCATCACGAGGCGGCGCCACGCGCTGGCGCTCGCGACCGCGCGCGCCGAGGTCGAACTCTTTCGGGACGCACTCAAGGCGGGGCTCCCCCCGGAGGTAGCGTCGACCCATCTTCGTCCCGCGGAGACCGCTCTCGAGGAAGTGCTCGGCGTGATCTCTGTGGAGGACGTGCTCGACGTGGTATTCCGAGAGTTTTGTGTAGGGAAATGAGTGAGTCACCTACTGACGGCCTTTTTGCGCTGCGCGGATACCGAGTCCACGGACGCGTGCAGGGCGTGGGGTTTCGATGGTGGACACGAGCGGTCGCAGACCGTTTGCGCCTTGGCGGGCACGTGCGGAATCTGACGAACGGGTCCGTAGAGATTCAGGCCGCCGGGCGCCCCGAGGTGCTCCCGGAGTTTGAGCGTCTGATCGCCGAGGGCCCTCAATTTGCGCGGGTAACGTCAGTCGAGCACATCGAACCAGAAGGGCAGATATCTCGAGTAGGCTTCGAGATTTTACACCAATGATGACAGCCGCGTATAAGATGCGTAAGATCGAATGCATACATCGTACGATGTAATTGTGGTGGGTGGTGGGCACGCCGGCACCGAGGCCGCGGCCGCCGCCGCACGCGCAGGCGTGCGCACGCTGCTGATCACCCCGGATCTGGTGCGAATCGGGCAGATGAGCTGTAATCCCGCGATCGGTGGTGTGGCCAAGGGGGTGGTAGCGAAGGAGGTCGATGCGCTCGGGGGCGTCATGGGCCGAGCCACCGACGCGTCCCGGATTCAGTTTCGCATGCTGAACCGTTCCAAGGGGAGGGCGGTGTGGGGTCCGAGGGCGCAATGCGACCGGACGCTTTATCCGATTGGCGTACGTCGGGTGCTCGACGGGTTGGAGTTCCTGGATCTCTATCAGGATCTGGTGAGCGGCCTTCTCATGGAGGGTCACGAGGTCCGGGGCCTGCGCACGCGGGGAGGCATCACCTTCGAGGCGCCTTGTGTGGTTGTGACGACCGGAACGTTCCTGCGAGGGAAAATCCATGTCGGTGCTGAGGCCGGTGTGGGTGCCGGGCGTGCGGGGGAGGCGCCGTCAATCGCGTTGGCCGAGGGGCTCGAAGCTCTGGGGTTGGAGGTCGCCCGCTTCAAGACGGGGACGCCGCCACGAATCGACGGGCGCACCATCGACTTCCAACGCACCGAGAGGCAGGACGGAGATGCCGAATCCTATCGGTTCTCCGCCTACACTACGGAGGACATTCCCGAGCAACGACCGTGTTGGATCACATGGGCGTCAGAGGGGCTCAAGAAGGTCGTCTCGGACAATCTGCAGAAGAGTGCGCTATACGGGGGCGAAATCGCCGGCCGCGGGCCTCGCTACTGTCCCTCGATCGAAGACAAGATCGTGCGCTTCCCTAACGCCCCTCGGCATCAGGTCTTCCTGGAACCGGAGGGTCTGCATACCACCGAGTTTTACGTGAACGGTTTGTCGACCTCATTGCCGGCGGAGGTGCAACTCGAGTTCATGCGTACCATTTCCGGGCTCGAAGATGTGGTGATGACGAAGGCGGGCTACGCGATCGAGTACGACTATTTCCCTCCGCACCAGCTTCGGCACACGCTGGCGCTGAAGGCAGTTCCGGGTTTGTACTTCGCCGGCCAAATCAATGGCACGACCGGCTACGAGGAGGCCGCGGGGCAGGGAATCGTCGCGGGCATCAACGCGGCACTGCATGTGAGGGAGGAGCCGCCCTTCGTTCTGGAGCGAGACCAGGCGTACATCGGGGTCTTGATCGACGACCTAGTGACGCGTGGTGTGGACGAACCCTATCGGCTGTTCACCTCACGAGCCGAGTTTCGCCTTTTGCTTCGGCAGGACAACGCACCGCGCCGACTCGGCCCCCTCGCTCGTGAGCGTGGGTTATTGAGTGCAATCCAGGAGAAGTCCCTCGAAGCGCGCCTGCGGGAGGAGGATCGAGTACGGACCTGGTTCCGGCAGACGGTTATCCCACCCGAGGTCGCCGGCCCCATCTTGGAGTCGGCTGACTCCAGTCCCGTTTCTGAGCCGACCCGTGCCGTCGAGTTGCTAAAACGACCACGAGTCTCCGCCGTCAGCCTACTCGATGGTGCCGGGGAGTCGGTGGATCGACTCCCTGATTCGGTGCTCAATGCGGTCGAAGTCGAGCTCAAGTATGAAGGATACGTGGCGAGAGAGAGGGAGCGCGCCGAAAAACTACGAAGACAAGCGGATTTCCGGTTGGGCGACGACCTCCCGTACATGGATTTCACGACTCTTTCCTACGAGTCCAGGGAGAAACTCACAAGGATTCGACCAGAAACGCTCGCTCAGGCCGGTAGGATCTCTGGGGTGTCGCCGGCGGATCTCCAAAATCTGCTGCTCGAGGTGCGAAAGTTTGGTGGGCTGACGGACGCCTCCCGCGACTTGAGCAAAAGTCTCAGCACAATGGGTCGTATCGCACGCTGACGTGAACCCGCTATATGGTGGTCATGACAGCGAGTTCTCTTCGAGCATGACCCTGTTCCACGTGAAACAAATGGTCGCGCGGCGGTGGGAATGGGCTGTTCCACGTGGAACAAGCTGAGAACGACCCTAGCGCCGCCGCAGATCGAAGTGGGCGGTCGGCGGCTCCGACGTGCCGTCGAGATTGAAGTCGAACTCGGTGTCACCGTCCAGAATCAGGCGATTAGGGCCGTCGAACATGAAGGTCGAGATATCTCGCGAGGGAGTGGGAACTCGCGGTCGAGGATCACCGCCGAAAGACCCGACAAGGAAATCTAACCGATCTCCGTCTGCCCCTGACCAGCGAATACCAGAATGGCGGTATAGTGGCCGCTAGGTTGGATGTTCAGGTCGAACGACGAGCCGAGTTCGATCAGATCGACGGAGAGATCGGGAGCCACGGGGCTTGCTACCACCAGGGAGGCGGTGCGCCAGTCACCGACGAACAGGTCCAGCGATGGGTCGGGCGCGAGCGCGTCGTCATCTCCGCACGAAGAGAGTGCTACCGCCAGTGCGATGACCCCCACCCAACGACGCCTCATGTCCAGCTCCTGCAACGAGTTGGGGGCGCTGTAAAGCCTGCAAGCTGTCCCGATCACCTATGGAATTGTCCCGAAGTCCTGCTCAGGGGCAACGTGCTGTTGTCCGTGGTCAAGACATCCTGTCTTTCCGGGGTACGGCCGCAATGGATATATTCTTCGCCCGCGCCGATTGGAGCGAGTGTTCACGCCTTCCGAGTAGTCATGTCGCAAGTCATCGCAATAGCGAATCAGAAGGGTGGGGTCGGAAAGACCACCACCGCGGTAAACCTCGGCGCTTCTTTGGCGGTCGCTGAGAAACGAACGCTCGTTGTCGACATCGATCCGCAAGGCAACGCGACAAGCGGCCTAGGTGTGGAGGGGCGAGAGTCGCTCACCACGGTCTACGATGTGCTCGTCGGCGACCGATCGGTGGACGAGAGCATCGTGCACGGCGTACAGTTCCCCTATCTCGACGTCGTTCCTTCAACGCGGGACTTGGTAGGGGCGGAGATCGAGCTCGTGAATGCTCAGCAGCGGGAGACGGTCTTGCGGCGTGCGCTGGAGCCCATTCGCGGGCAGTACGACTACGTCCTAGTGGATTGTCCGCCGTCTCTTGGGCTGCTCACGCTCAACACGCTGACGGCCGCGGACTCGGTGCTCATTCCCATTCAGTGCGAGTTCTACGCCCTGGAGGGCCTGAGCCAGTTGCTCAACACAGTGCGGTTGGTACAGAAGGGCCTGAACCCTGGGCTCGATATCGAAGGTGTCCTGCTTACGATGTACGATGCGAGGCTCAATCTCTCCCGGCAGGTCGCTGCCGAGGCACGCGAATATTTCGGCGTGAAGGTGTACCAGACTGCGATCCCGAGGAACGTGAGCCTGGCGGAGGCACCGGGCTTTGGGCGGCCGATCGTGCTATACGACGTGTTGTCCAAGGGATCGCAAAGCTACCTCGCGCTCGCGCAGGAACTAATCAAGCGAACAGCCTCCGCTAGTGACAGTGGCGTCGCACAGGCGGTCGGATGAGCGGGCGGGATCGTCTGGGCAAGGGACTGGGAGCGCTGCTCGGTGAGTACCTGGATCCGGAAGCGAAGAGTGGAGAGATCCAGACGCTTCCCGTGAGCGCCATCCTAGCGAACCCGGTCCAGCCTCGTCGCCTCTTCAAAGAGGGTGAACTCGGGGACCTCGCGGTTTCCATTCGGGAGAACGGACTCCTGCAGCCCCTTGTCGTAAGGCCAGCACCCAAAGCGATCGGGCGCTACGAGCTCGTCGCGGGAGAGCGCCGTCTGCGGGCGGTCATAAGTCTGGGCTGGACCGACGTCGCGGTCCTGGTTAGGGACGCACCAGACGAGACCCTTTTGGTGCTGGCCCTGGTGGAGAACCTCCAGCGTGAGGAGCTCAACCCACTCGAAGAGGCGGAGGGTTATGCCGCGCTCAGCGAGCAGTATGGCATGAGCCAGGGCGACATCGCCAACGCGGTGGGGAAAGATCGCTCGACGGTCGCGAACTTGCTGCGTCTGCTCAAGCTGCCGCCCTCGATCCGCAAGTTGGTCGAGGACGAGTCGCTCTCGATGGGTCATGCGCGGGCCTTGCTGTCGGTTGTGGATCCGCTTTGGGCGGCGGATCTGGCCCGCGCGGCGGTGAAAGGAGGCTGGTCGGTACGAGAAGTCGAGAAACGCGCACGAAGTGCAGATTCCAAGGGGCGCAGCAAACGCGCCACTGTGGTAGACCCGTTGGTTCGGGAGCTCGAGGTAGCGCTGCGAGATTCGCTCGCCACGCTCGTCTTGATCAAACAGAAGCGTGGAGGAAAGGGCAGCATCGAGATTCAGTACCACGGCGCTGAGGACTTCGAGCGGGTATTCGCGCTGATCACTCGGCGCGAGGTCTCGGAGGTCGTCGAATGAACATGAAACGTGATCGGAAGCTCACCATCATGGTGATGCCGGATGGAGGGCCGGGGAGCCGCACCATTCACATCGCGTACAAGTGGCTCAGGGTCCTCGCTGCCGGAGCCTCCCTGTTGGCATTCGCGCTGACGGTCATGGCAGGGAGTTGGTTGTACCTCGCCGCGCGAGCGTCGCGCGTAGCTGACCTCGAGTTCCAACTGCAAGCGGTGGCTGGCGATCGCGTTCGCGTACAGACCCTGGCGCGGCAGCTCGAGTTGATCGAGGCGCAATACGGAAACATCCGCGACCTGTTCGGGACTTCCGGATCAGGCGCTGGGTCGGATGTTTGGCTTCCCCCCGCCAGCGGCTTCCGACGGGGTCGTGGTGCCGAGACGTTGCCTGCGAGCGGCGCGTCACTACCGTCCGTTTGGCCGTTGGGCGAAAAGGGTTTTGTCACCCAGGCTCTGATCGAGGGCACCTCGGGAGACCACGACCACCCAGGTGTCGACATTGCCGTGCCTACGGACTCATACATCCGGGCTGCGGGCGGCGGCACCGTGGTTGATTTGGGAGAGGATCGGGTATACGGCCGCTTCATCAAGATCGACCACGGCGGGGGATATTCGACCATGTACGCCCACGCATCGCTGCATCTGGTGGCACTAGGGCAGGAGGTGCGCGAACGAGAAGTCATCGGCCTCAGCGGCTCCACGGGCCGGTCCACGGCCCCGCACCTGCACTTCGAGATCCTACTCAATGACGAAGCGGTCGACCCACTGACCATGGTGGAACAACCCTCCTAGGCGCCCGTCCCTCAGAGGGCGGTTCAGAGGCTCTCGGTAGCATTGCCGGCGCGCGGTGCTACATTGGCTTCCCAGTAACTCAGTCGGTGTAGAGGTTGGTATGGCACGTGACCGGAGCGGCAATGGAGTATCCCCGGAGTCGGTGATTTCGATCATCGGACCGGGCATGAAGGTGGTCGGCAATTGCGAGACCGACGGTACGATCAGAATCGAAGGAACCGTTGAGGGCAACGTGCGCGCCGGCAAAGCGGTGGTTGTGGGCAAGGACGGCGTGATTTCCGGCGATATTGCCACGCAGGACGCCGTGGTGTCGGGGACCGTCATCGGGACTCTGGTAGCCGAGTCACGGCTCGAGCTTCAGGCCACCTGCTGCATCGAAGGCGACATCAGCGCGCGCCGCATGCAGCTCGAGGAAGGAGCGATCCTCAATGGGACGGTCCACATGGGGGATGTCCGTAGCCAGGGCGAGCAGGCCACTAGCGAGGACGGGGCCGGGCTGGTTGACCGGTCAAGTAATAAACAGACTTTTCCCCAGTATGCTGCCGGCACGCGGAGTTAGGTCGCCAGGCGTGCGCTAGTGCCGCAAGTGGCCTACTCATAACGCTTTAGCTGAGATCGACAGCAGAGGCAACCGACGGACTATCTAGGCGGCCATCGCTTTTCCACACGTTTTCCACGCACGCTCCGTACGTTCCGGGGTCCATCGATGAAACTAGAATCCATCCTTCAGTATCTTGACATATACCTTGCGGTTGCTGAACATCCCGACTATGCGTCGGCTCTCAATGGGCTCCAAGTCGCCGGGCCGCAGGAGCAGGAAATTGAACAGGTGGTGGTCGCGGTGGATGCCACCGAGGCATCGATCGCCGAGGCCGCGGAGCGAGGCGCGGACCTGATGATCGTGCACCACGGCCTCTTCTGGGGTGGCCTCGAACCGTTGACCGGGCGGCACTTCAGGAAGGTACGCATGCTGATCGAAGGCGGTATAGCGTTGTACAGCTGCCACCTCCCGTTGGATAGCCACGCCGAGGTCGGGAACTGCGCGCTGCTCGCCCGGGCCCTCGGCCTGGAGCTGCAGGGTCAGTTCGGTGACTACAACGGCACCCCGATCGGTTGGTGGGGCACCTTGGCCGATGCCACGACGCCTTCCGGTCTCTCCGCGCAACTGTCCGAGGTTCTCGACGCACCGATCCACCTCATCGAGGGCGGCCCGGAGCACGTGGAACGAGTGGGCGTGCTAACGGGTGGCGGCTCATCTTTCGTTCAGGACGCGATCGCTGCGGGCTTGGACGCTCTGGTTACGGGGGAAGGCAGTCACCACAGCCATTTCGACGCGGTGGAGTTGGGTATCACGATGCTGTTCGGCGGGCACTACGCGACTGAGACCTTCGGAGTGCGGGCGCTCGGCCTGCACCTCGAGCAGAGATTCGGTCTGCCGTGGCAATTTGTGGATCAACCGACGGGTTTGTAGGCGCTTCTCGGGGCCCGGCTACCTGCCGCTCATCATCGCGTCCCGGGCAGCCTTGAACTCCTGACCGTCGTTCCACTCAGGCCAGCTGTCACCACCGGCGACATCAAGTAGAACCGAGAGCACTAGCGCGCCCTGCTGCACGGCGCCGTCGAATACGAAGTCCTCACTGTACTCGTCGGACGGTGCGTGGTATCGGCTCGCGGTGTACTCCCTCTTGATGTCGGAGCCCCATCCGTCGGGGCGCCCGCGGTATTGTCGCCCGTGCTCGACGTAAAGGGAGGGAACCCCGGCCTTCGCGAACGGGAAGTGATCACTGCGGAAGAAGAATCCCTTCTCCGGTTCGGCGTCCGGGATGATGGTCAGCCCCAGCTGCTCAGCCCGGGGGCGCACGTAAGCGCCCAAAGCGCTCCTTTCTTCTCCGTGCACGATGACATCGTCCGTCTCGCCCCAAAGATTGGCGCCATCGATGTTGATCTCGGCCACGGTCTGGTTCAGCGGGTGCAGCGGAGACTGCGCATACCACTGCGCGCCGAGCAGGCCCTGCTCCTCTGCCGCTGTCGCAATAAAGAGGATTGAACGCTCCGGGCGGTGCGGCATCGCCGCGACCGTGCTGGCGAGGTTGAGCAGCATCGCGGTGCCTGAGGCGTTGTCGTATGCACCGTTGTAGATCGAATCGCCATCCACCGCTTCACCGACGCCGAAGTGGTCGTAGTGCGAACTCACCGTGATCCACTCATCTGGTCGTTCGCTCCCGCGAATGAGACCCACCACGTTCTTCGTCTCAACCCTGCGCACCGAGCTCTCTACGGTGGCCGACACGGTGATTCCGGTCTCCACGGCGTTGAAGGCACGCGTGGCGGCACGAGCTTTCAATTCGTCGAAGTCGAGCCCCGCGGAGGCGAGCGTAGCCCGCGCGACGTCGACCGATATCCATCCGACCATGCCTGCCGGCGTCGGGCCGTTGGGGTCGGGCGGCAGGGAGAACTGTTCGCCCGACCAACCGCCCCGGACGACGCTCCAAGGGTATCCCGCAGGCTCGGTCTCATGAACGATGAGTGCCCCCAGTGCGCCTTGGCGTGCAGTCTCCTCATATTTGTAGGTCCAGCGGCCGTAGTAGGTCATCACGTGGCCTCCGAAGAGATCCGGCTCCGCCGCCGGCGCCGGTGGATCGTTCACCAGGATCATGAGGTACTTTCCGGCAACGTCGACCCCCGAGAAGTCGTGCCATTGGTTCTCGGACGCTTCGATGCCGTATCCCACGAAGACCAACTCTGCATCGCCGCCTGCGCCATCGGCAACCGGGTCACCCGCGTTCAGCACATATTCAGTGAGGTAGCGTGGGGTCACCGTAGAGTTCGGCCCAGAAAAGGACAGCGACACGGTGGCGGTATTGGTGGTCGTTCCTACCATCGGAACTGTCTGGAAGTACGAGCCGCCTGGTGCCTCCAGACCGTACTCCTCGTAGCGCTGTGCGACGTATTCGGCCGCGATGTCCCCACCGGGCTGACCTGGCGCGCGGCCCAGGAAGTCATCCGACGAGAGCGTCCTCATGTGTTGAGCGATCGCGGTCCCGTCCAGCGTCGGCACGTCCTCCGCCATGTTGAGGTCTCGGCGGGAGTCGGAATCTGCGGTGCAAGCAGCGATGAGCAGGGACGAGACAACGAAAGCGCGGCGCACGATTGCTACCTCCAGAGATGTGTCGGGAACGTGCAACGGTATACGAGTGGGCGTGGCCGTGACAACAGTACCGGCGATCACCCCGCAGATCTTTCGCGGGCAGTATTATATTATCGTGTACCGATAATCGGATACCGACAATCTATCGGAGGGACTGTGTCCACCACCGCTGAGAGCTTCTTGCCCTTGAAGCCGGTCCATTTTCACATCCTGCTGAGCCTCGCCGCGCGCGCCACGCATGGATACGGAGTGCGACAGCAGGTGGAGGAGCGCACCGCCGGCAGAATCGTGCTCGCGGCCGGCACCTTGTACGAGACGCTCCAGCGACTCACGAGAGACGGCCTGGTCGAGGAGACCGAAACCCCGCCCGAACAGGAGGAGCGTGCGAGCTCGAGGTGGCGTTTCTACCGAGCGACGGCGCTCGCGAAGCAAGTTCTGGTGTTGGAGGTCGCTCGGCTCGAATCCGACATCGCGGCCGCACGCGTCGAGTTGCTAGCGATCGGATGAAGCCCGTGAAGACGAGTCTGCTCGTGGCGCTGTTGTTGAGCGCGTACCCGCGGCCCTTTCGACAACAGCACCGCGAGCAGCTGATTGCCTTTTGGCAAGCCCAGTCCGCGGAGCCTCGCTATCGAGGGTGGTTGGGGAGAAGGAGGCTTACGCTTCACATGGTGACGGACGCCGCGATTGGCGGCCTGCGCTTGAGCTGGCGGGAATCTAGGAGTGGGGAGGGGACGATGAAGTCTTTATGGGTGGATCTGCTGCACACGCGTCGGGCTCTTCTGGGAGCCCCTGTCTTCACCGTCGTTGCGGTGGTGACCATGGCGTTGGGAATTGGGGCCACGACCGTGGTGTTCACTGTCGTGGAGGGCGTCATTCTGAGGCCGCTCCCGTATCCCGAGTCCGAGCGCCTGGTTCGCGTGCTGCGCTCAGAGGAGGAGGGCAAGGTTACTTCGGTCGCCTGGCCGGACTTCGTGGACTGGCGGGAGCAGGCCCGCGTTTTCGAGGACATGGCCGTGTATACTGAGGCTGAGGGCACGTTCGCCTGGGATGACAGTGCGGAGTTGCGGAGTTGTTGAGGGGCGCTCGCGTGAGTCAGACCTACTTCGACGTCAAGGGGGTGCCGCTCGCACTGGGCAGGCCCTTCAGCTAGGAGGAGGATCAGGCGGACGGCCCGGCCGCGATCATCATCTTGCACCGGTTCTGGCAGACTCGCATGGGCGCCGACCCGGACGTCTTGGGCTGTACCGTTCCGATGGATGGAGAAAGCGTCCCGATCGTGGGCGTCGCTCGCGCACACTTTCCGACCCCCTACGACGAGGCGTGGTTCTGGCAGCCCATGCAGGGCGACCAACTGCTCTCTTCCGTGGGTCTTCCGACCGGAACCCCCAACCTCAACTTCCACAGCATCATCGCTCGCCTGAAGACGGGCGTGGACGCGGCGACGGCCGAAGACAACCTGCGGGCGCTCGCACGACGCATCGACAGGTCTGTGGGGAAGACGGAGGCTCAATGGAGCAGTGTCGCGACCGTGCGGAGCCTCGCGGCACGGGCTCGGGCCAAGAGAGGCCTCCACCTGCGCATCCTGGTATGCATCCTGCGGGAGGGTCTCCTGCGCCCACAGGGTGGCAGGAGGAGGACCGATCGGCGAGCTGAAAGCGAGCAATAGGACGGCGCTCCTCAAGCCGACTCGCCAGGTCCGTTGCCGCCCTTGGAGGGCTGCGGTACCGTATTCCGACACTGCACGATCCACTGCACGCGAGGTGTCCGCCGCAGCGTGCCGAACAATGGGAGTATTGATGATTCGCCGGCTCATTTTGGCCCTCGTGGCCCACTCGCTCCTGGGCCCCGTGCTCGCGGCCCAGGGCGTTCCTACTCCGCGGGACCACTTCGGGTTTGATATGGGTGAGGACAGGAAGCTCGCCAACTGGGATCAGCTCAGAGCGTACTACGAGACTCTGGCGACTCAGAGCCCCCGGGTTGCGATCGAGACGCTCGGCCTGACCGAGATCGGCCAGCCCTTCGTGATGCTCACCATCACAAGTCCTGAGAACCACGCCCGCCTCGCAGAGTTGCACGAAATCCAGATGAAGCTCGCGGATCCGCGCACCATCTCTGGAGCCGACGAGCTCGAGCGCCTCTTCGACATGGGCAAGACCGTCGTGATGATTACGCACGGCATTCACGCGACCGAGGTCGGCGGAAGTCAGGGTGCGGCGCGACTGGCGCACATCATGGCGTCCTCGAACGACGAGAAGATCCTCGAGATCCTCGACAGCGTGATCTTCCTGCAGATCCCTTCACTCAACCCCGATGGCCTACAATGGGTCGCCGATTGGTACAACGAGCACGTGGGCACCGAATTCGAGGCTGCTCCCTTGCCTTGGCTCTACCAGTTCTACACGGGTCACGACAATAACCGCGACTGGTATGCGTTCACCCAGAACGAAACGATCCACACCGTGGGCGCTCAGAACGAGTGGCATCCCCAGATCGTGCACGACATCCACCAGATGGGTAGCAACGGTGCTCGCATCTTCTTCCCACCCTACATCGAGCCATGGGAGCCCAACATAGATCCGGCGCTCACCACCGCGGTGAGCCAGCTCGGCACCTATATGGCGGCCGAGCTGACGTCTCAGGGCAAGAAAGGTGTGGTGGTGAACGCGCAGTACGACGCATTCACGCCGGCGCGAGCGTACATGCACTACCACGCCGGCGCGCGCATTCTGTCCGAAACGGCGTCTGCGCGGCTCGCGTCGCCTATAACGATCGCGCCGGAGAGTCTCGGGCCGGGCCGGAACTTCGATGCCAGCAAGCGCTCGTGGAATTTTCCCAACCCGTGGTCGGGTGGCGATTGGGGTCTGCCGGATATCGTCGATTACCAGACGTCAGGCGCGCTCGCGTTGCTCACCAACGCGGCCAAGAACCGTCGCTATTGGCTAGAGAACTTCTACGGCGTGAACAAGCGCGCGGTCGACAAGTGGGATGACTGGCCCGATGTATGGATCATCGCGAGCGGACAGGAAAACCAGACCGGCGTGAAGTATGCGTTGCGTTCGCTCGTCATGGCCGACGTCGAGGTCCACCAGGCCGAATCGGGCTTCTCGGTCGAAGGAATGCAGTTTCCGGCAGGCAGCTACGTGATTCCGATGAATCAGCCGTACGCCGGCTTCGCCAATTCGATGCTCGAGATCCAAAACTACCCTGATCTACGCGAGTATCCCGGTGGCCCACCACAGCGTCCCTACGACGTGACCGCGCACACGTTCGGCTACCTCTTCGACTTCGACGCCGTGGCGATCGATGGGCATTTAGGCGTTGGGCTCTCCGCACCGATCGAGGCGCCGGACTTTGATTTCCGGTTGCCGGATCACCTGGTTGGCTCTGACGCACCGCGCATCGCCATGTACAAGTCGTGGCAGGAGCCGATGCCCGAGGGGTGGCAGCGGTGGGTCTTCGATGAATACGAGATGCCCTATGACACACTGCATGACGCGGACATTCGCGGAGGGGCGCTGACCGGCTACAACGTACTGCTCTTCCAGGCGCAGGACGCGCAGTCCATCCGCGAGGGGTACGACCAGGGAGAAGTGCCCGAACGGTACACGGGTGGTCTTGCTCATCAGGGGATTGCTGCCGTGAAGGCTTTCGTCGAGAACGGCGGACGGGTCATCGCGATCGAGGCCGCGACCGAATTCGTGGCGAATCTCTTCGATCTCGACATCTCGAAATCGACAGAGGGACTGTCTAACACCGACTTCTACATTCCAGGCTCCATCCTGCGTCTCGAGCTCGACACGTCCTCGCAGATCAACCAAGGCATGCGCAGTGAAGTGTCTTCTTGGTATTGGCGCAGCAGCATGGCCTACGAAGTGAACGACTCCCGTGTACGCGTTGCGGCCCGCTACGGCTCAGGCGACCCGCTGCTCTCTGGTTGGGTGCTCGGCGGTGAGCACATTGCGGGCAAGCCGGCGATCCTCGAGGTGGACATCGGCGACGGTTCACTCGTGCTTTTTGGGTTCCAGCCCAACTACCGCGCACAGACCGTAGCCACCTGGCCGCTTCTCTTCAACGCGATACGCAAATGAGCAAACGCAGCGGCGGAAAGCCGTTTTGCCCGGAATGCGGAAAAGCGGCGGCGGGCAATTTTTGCCAGCATTGCGGCGCAAAGCTTGGTGGGCGCTTCTGTAATCAGTGCGGTGCCAAGATCGCGCCGAACGCGAAGTTCTGTAACCAGTGCGGCGACAAAGCCGGACGGGGGGGTGGGGGTGGCGGTGGCGGTGGCCATCGAGCTGCCGCCGCCGAAACCGTCGGTGGTCAGAACCTGCCGTGGTGGATAGCGGGGATCGCGATGTTCGGCCTCATCATCGTGGTGGGCACCACCCAGTTGGCCCGAGGAGGACCGTCGCAGCCCGATCCGGTACAGCCGGCTCCACGCACGGGCGCAGGTACTCTTCCCGACCTCAGTTCGATGACGCCGATTGAAGCGGCGAACCGCTTGTTCAATCGTGTGATGAGCGCGGTAGAAAACGGCGACTCGTTGCAGGCGCAACAGTTCATGCCGATGGCGGTGGGTGCCTATGAGCGTGCGCGACCGCTCAACGCGGACGGGCTCTTCCATCTCTCGATGCTGCTACGCACCGCCGGCGCACTCGATGACGCGCTCGCGACCGCGCAACAGATCCTCGAAGCGGATCCAGACCACTTGCTCGGCCTCCAAGCTGCGGCGGAGGCCAGCGCCGAGCTCGGACGGGACGCCCAGGCCGCGAGCTACTACCGTCATATCGTCGACGTGTACACACCGCAGATGGCGCGCCAACTGGCAGAATATCTCGAGCACCCAAGCACTACCGACAACCTGCTCAACGTCGCGGAGGCGTTCCTGGCTGCCCGCTGAGGCCGCCAAGGGCTCGTAAACCCCATGCGCGTCTACTTGACTGGGGGGACGGGGCTGTTGGGGTCCCACCTGGCGTCGGAGCTGAGGGCTCAGGGGCACGAGGTGGTCGCGCTGCATCGCGCGGACGCGAACACGCTCGCTCTCGAGGAGGCCGAGTGTGAGTTGGTCGAGGGTGACGTCCGTGACGAAGCCAACACGCTGGCTCCCGGTATGGAAGGCTGTACCCATGTCGTGCACGGCGCAGCACTCGTCTATGCCGACGGCACCTGGCCCGAGGTGCGGGCGGTCAACGTAGACGGGACGCGCAACGTACTTACTGCCGCGGTTCAAGCGGGCGTGGGGCACGCGCTGCACGTCTCGTCGGTTGCTGTCTATGGCCCGGCTGAAGCGCCGGTAGATGAGGCCACCCCCATCGACTCGATCATCCCTGCGAGCGACCTCTACGCCCGCTCGAAGCGAGAAGCGGAGGAGGTAGCGCGACGCATCGAACGCATCAAGAGCCTCCCTATTTCGATTGTTCGGCCGAGTGCGATCTACGGTGAACGAGACCGGCTGATGGTCCCGGCATTACAGAAGATCCTGCGCATGCCCATCGTTCCGCTGCTGGGATCAGGCACGAACACCGTCCCCCTGGTATATGCAGGCAATCTGGCCGGAGTGCTGATTCGCGTGTTGGAGGCGGCCCGAGGCGGGACCACCTATGATCTGGGCCTCGACCGCCCGCTCAGGCAGCGCGATTTATTGGAATTCCTGGCTCGTGGTCTCGGCGAGCGCGTACGTTTCGTATCGATTCCTGCTCGACTCGTGAATGTTTGTGCGCGTTTGCTAGATCGGTTGGGTGTATCGACTCCGGGCGCGAGGCACCTCCCGATTTCGCGCGTGGCGCGGCTCACGCTCGCAGACAATCCGTATCCTTCGTCGCGCGTGCGCGCTGAGCTTGGGTGGGCTCCGGTGTACGAGCACCGTGACGCGCTACTGCAAACCGGCCGCTGGGCCGCCGACCACCCCCGTGGCCCACCGGCTGCCACCACCACCGGGAGCACTCCATGAGCGAGAGTAGCGATCCGAGCCCCGAGCCTCAGCCGTACGCGCACGATCGTCAGACGGAAGACGAGCGCCTTCTGGAAAGCGTGGAGGAGTTGCAGACGATCGGGCGCGATGCGTGGAGGATATTCCGCATCATGGGCGAGTTCGTCGAAGGATTCGAGGGCATGAGCGAAATCGGAAGCGCGGTCTCGATCTTCGGTTCGGCTCGCACGCAAAGCGACGATCCGATGTACCAACGCTGCACCGAAACCGCGCGGCTGCTGGGCGAGGCAGGGTTCGGCATCATCACCGGTGGTGGACCGGGCATGATGGAAGCCGCGAACAAGGGTGCCAAAGAGGCCGGCGCGCGATCTGTCGGCTGCAACATCGAGCTGCCCTTCGAGCAGTATACCAACGACTACATCGATGTCTCCATCGACTTCCGGTACTTCTTCGTGCGCAAGATCATGTTCGTGAAGTACGCGGAAGCGTTCGTGATTTTCCCCGGTGGCTTCGGCACCATGGACGAGCTCTTCGAAGCGCTCACGCTCATCCAGACGCACAAGGTGCGCAACTTCCCGGTCGTGCTCTTTGGCTCCGAGTACTGGGGTGGGCTGATGGAATGGATGCGCGCCACAATGGCGGTCGAGGGAAAGATCGCCTCGAGCGACCTCGACCTCATGCTCGTCACCGACAGTCCCGAGCAGGCGCGCGACCACATCGTGCATCGTTTCGAGCTGCGCCAGTCGATGCGGGACGGCACGTTGCCGCCGGATTGGAGCGAGCCTAGGTGATGGTGGTCCGCGTCAGGTGATCCATCCGCCGGTCGCGACGACCCGCCAACCCTCCGGCGTCTCGAGCAGATACCAGGTCTGGCCGCCCGCGTAGCCGCCCGGACTCTCATACCTGGTCGAGTAGTCTGCCCCGACCAAGACGAATGGACCGGGGGTTACCAAGTGCGGCCCGTGCACCTCCGTCGTGTCGTGTCGCTGGAGGTACAGGCCCAGCGTGGGGTCATATAGATAGGTCCTGCGCCGCACGCCCATGAGCGAACGTTCATGAACCGCTAGGTCATCGAGCGTACGCTCAACGGTGAGGAACCGCTCTCCGGAGTCGACCTCGGTGCGGTCGGCGAGAATCCACAAGGTCCTACCGTCAACGAGCGTGTCACCCAACACGGTGGTGGTTCGTACGCCCCGCCAACTCTGGAGGAAGCCTCGTGTTCTGCGGCCAAAGCGAGCGTGTCCACCCAAGTGGCGCCCACCTCCAGACGGCCACGCACTGTGCCTGGAGGTAGAGGTAGGAGGGCCGAGCGTTGATGGTGATACGGCCGCTCGCCTCCAACACCGCGCCAGAGGCGGCAAGGCTGAGGGTTGCTCCGCGCCTGCCCTCCGCACGGCCGAAGCTGATGTCCAAGGCCCGCGTCACGCCATCGCCTCCTGGTCGATCGGCGTCTACGTGCAGCCAACTCAACGACTCCGAGAATCGCACGAACTCGGGAGGTCGGCGTGGGGGGATCAAACGCTCACGAACATTGACCTTGAAGACGTAACCGGCCACGGAACCCCGCTCGGACTGCCCGAGCGCCACGCCGGGGTCGGCGAAAGCAGTTAGCACCGCGACCGTCGTCAACCCGACGAGCTTGCACCACGCGGCGCCTCGATGTTGTTGTCTGAACGGACCTCCGACGTGTTGTGGGTCTCCACGGAAGAAACAGCAAGTGTCGCGCCATCATTGCTGTTGCGCGGGCGGGATCAGCAGAATGGGGTCCGCCGCCTTGTAAGGAAACCCCTCCCCCAGCTACCTTTTTAGGTTCCCGACGGAGGTCCTGCGGCTGCAACATGTGCGGGACCCTCGGACCTACGGGGACCTTTTCGTCTAGTGCTGCCATGTCGCCAACCGGCTGTGCTTCGCCCACACCGACAACGCGGGCTGGAGGACGGAGTGAGCAAGACCGCGACGGAGATACCATACGGCTACGCGCCCACCGGCAAGGACACCGGGCTCGTAAAGCCGAAGGGTACCTCCAAGATCCGGGCCCACGAGGGCTTCGAGACGATCGATATCAGGTCGCGGAAGCCGAGTTGGTTGAAGGTGCGCTCGCCGGGAGGACCCAACTATTTGCGGTTGCAGAAGAAGATGCGGTCCGAGGGCCTGCACACGGTTTGCGAAGAGGCGAGCTGTCCGAACATCGGCGAGTGCTGGGAGGCCGGCACAGCGACGTTCATGATCCTCGGCGACGTATGCACGCGGGCGTGCAAGTACTGCGGTGTCGCCCACGGTCTGCCCACGCAACTCGATACCGACGAACCGCGCCGCGTAGCGCAAACCGTCGCAAGCATGGCGCTGGAGCATGTGGTGATCACGAGCGTCAATCGCGACGAGTTGCCCGACGGCGGAGCAGAGATCTATGCCGAAACGATCCGTGCGATTCAAGCGGCGGTCCCCGGCTGCTCGGTGGAGGTGCTCATCCCGGACTTCAAGGGCGACGAGGACGCGCTGCAAACGGTCGTAGATACGCAGCCGGCGATCTTGGGACACAATCTCGAAACCGTCGAACGCCTGCACCCCGACGTGAGACCGGGTGGTCGCTATTGGCGTTCGATCTCCTACCTCGGGGCGGTGAAGCGGCTCGACCCGAGCATGATTACCAAAACAGGCATGATTTTGGGCATGGGCGAAGAGCACGACGAGGTGAAGCAGGCCATGGCCGACTTGAGAGAGGCGGCTGTCGACGTGCTCACGCTCGGACAGTATCTGCGCCCTTCTGCCATGCACATCCCTGTAGCCCGTTGGGTAACGCCCGAGGAGTTTGCGATCTACAAGCGCATCGGTGAAGAAGAGTTCGGATTCAAGCACGTAGAGTCGGGGCCGCTCGTGCGCTCGAGCTACCACGCCAAGGAGCAGGCGCGTGACGTGGTGGCTGGGGGACCAGGCAAGATCCAGTCGGTGATGGAATCGGACATCCCGGCGCCCGCGGAAATGCGCCTGGACCTGGTTCAACTCGAGATCGGCCGTCCTGGCCGTCCACTGGGAGGTCCACTCGCCCGCCCAATCGCCGGTTCCTGAGATGGCGGAAACCAAGACCAAGAAGAAGCGCGGGAAGAAGGGGGACGTGTTGGACCGATATGGCGTGAGTCCTGAGCTGGCGCTCGACCTCCTGCGGAACATGCTGCTCTATCGGCGCTTCGAGGAGAAGGCTGAAGAGGCTTACGCGATCGGCAGGATCGGCGGTTTCTGTCATGTGCACATCGGGCAGGAAGGCGCTTGTGCGGGCAGCATCAAGCCGCTGCGCGAAGACGACTATGTCGTCACTGCCTACCGCGACCACACACAGGCGATTGCCAAGGGTGTGCATCCGAACGCAGTGATGGCCGAGCTGTTCGGTCGTGTGGGTGGGGCGTCCGGCGGCAGGGGCGGGTCGATGCATGTCTACGACAAGTCGGTCCGGTTCATGGGCGGCCACGGCATCGTCGGCGGCCAAGTGCCGCTCGCGACCGGCATTGCGTGGAAGATTCGGTATGCCGAAGAGGACACGGTCGCGATCGTATACATGGGCGACGCTGCCGTGAACCAAGGTAGCTTCCACGAGTCGCTGAACATGGCGGCCGTTTGGGAGTTGCCGGTGATTTACGTGGTCGAGAACAACGAGTACGGGATGGGCACTGCGTTCAGCCGTGTCTCCAAGACAGACATGTCCACCAAGCCGGTTCCCCACGGCGTCCCGGCAAGCGTTGTGGACGGTCAAGACGTGCTCGCCACGTATGTGCACTTCCGGGAGCTGATCGCGGAGGTGCGGGGCGGAGGCGGTCCTCGCTTCGTGGACCTGCAGACCTACCGGTTCCGTGGTCATTCGATGTCCGATCCCGTCTCCGGCACCTACCGCCCGACCGAAGAGGTCGAGCGTCGCAAAGCGGAAGACGACCCGATCGCCGTCCTACGCGACAAGCTCCTTGCCGCCGGCCACCTCGATCAGGCCGGCTTACAGGAGATGGACGACGAAGCGCGCCAAATCGCGCAGGACGCTGCCGACTTCGCAGAGGCTTCGCCCGTACCCGATCCCTCGACGCTCTATGAGCATGTCTGGGCCGAGATCAATGAGCACGGGCGTCTCTTTTTCGACGGCAGGGACCGATGACCGTGCTCCACGCTAGAGGTCGTTCGTAATGGCCGTTATGACCTACCGGGAGGCGCTCAACGAGGCGCTACGCGAGGAGATACAGCACGATCCCGACGTATTCCTCATGGGTGAGGAAGTCGCGGAATACGACGGGGCCTACAAAGTGTCCAAGGGTCTGCTCGAGGAGTTTGGCGACAAGCGCGTTGTCGATTCACCGATCAGCGAGCTGGGATTCACCGGACTTTGCGTGGGTGCTTCCATGGCCGGGCTGCGTCCGGTCGTGGAGTTCATGACGTTCAATTTCGCGTTCCTGGCGATCGATCAGGTCATCAACAACGCGACCAAGATGTACTACATGTCTGACGGCCAGTTTCCGATGCCGATCGTCTTCCGCGGACCGACCGGCGCTGCGCTGCAGCTCTCGGCCCAACACTCGCAAGCGTGCGAGACCTACTACTCGCACGCACCTGGCTGCAAGGTCGTCACGC
>Ga0310345_10000354_pt1 | contig 74986 bp, 66 predicted proteins | sample HC15DNA20500_MG_FD_204667 | JGI IMG/M metagenome (GOLD analysis project Ga0310345, IMG submission 204667) | Marine microbial communities from station ALOHA, North Pacific Subtropical Gyre - HC15-DNA-20-500_MG | ecosystem: Environmental > Aquatic > Marine > Oceanic | place: Pacific Ocean: North...
CGACCAACGGATTAAGAGTCCGCTGCTCTACCAACTGAGCTAAGAGCCCGCGCTGACGTTGATGCTGACGCGGCGTTCAAGTGCGCTCTCTAAAGTGCGCTCTCACATCGCATCTTTGGTGGGTCGGGCGAGACTCGAACTCGCGACCAACGGATTAAAAGTCCGCTGCTCTACCGACTGAGCTACCGACCCCCAGCGAAGCCTTAGAGTATAGCGCTTATTTTGTTCCGTGACCAGCACGTGACAGCATGGCGCGTTGCATTGTTGCCTCAACGCTGCAACTTCGCCACCATTTCGGCCGCGGCGACCATGCCAAACGTCGCGGTGACCATGACGCTGGACCCATAGCCCGCGCAATTGAGCGTGCCGTCCGTGGGGGATGGATTCGCGCTGCCCGCGTCCGGCACATCGCACGGGTCCTGGGGCGGACGCACTGCTTCGCGCGAGAACACACAGGTCACGCCCATCTTTCCTTTGCGCGCGCCGCCATGGCGCTGACGCAAGCGCTGCCTGAGGCTGGCCAACAGCGGGTCGTGCGTGACCAGGGCCAGGTCGCTCACCTCGACATCCTGCGGGCGGCATTTGCCTCCGGCCGCGCCCACACTGACCACTGGCACGCCTTGCTGTGTGCCCCAAGCCGCGATGGCCGCTTTGGCGCGCACCTGATCGCAGCAATCGATGACGCCATCCAGGGCTTCGGCGCGCAGCAGTTTGGCCACATTGGCCTCGTCGACAAAATCCTCGACGCACTGAACGGCACACCCCGGGTGGATCAGCGCGATCCGTTCGCGCAAGGCCAGCACCTTCGCCTGCCCCACGGTGTTGTCCAGCGCGTGCACCTGCCTGTTGATGTTGGATTCGGCGATGTGATCGAGGTCGATCAGCACCAAGGCGGCCACGCCACTGCGGGCCAGGGCTTCGGCCGTCCACGAGCCCACGCCGCCCACGCCCACCACGGCGATGCGGGCAGCGCGCAGGGATGCATAGCCGCCCGCGCCGTGCAAGCGCCTGAGGCCGCCGAAGCGGCGCTCTGGGTCGGGCAAGCTGGCTTGGGCCAGCAGGTCGATGTCAGCCAAGCGCTGCGCTCACTTGCCCTTGCGGACTGGCTTGCCGCCCGAAGCCGACGACATCGTCAACAAGCGGTCTCGGGCGGCCTGGGCCGCTTCCGTCTGCGGGTACTGTTTGACGATCTGCTCCAGCGTGCGCCGGGCCGCATCCGCCTCTTTCAATTCGATCTGGCAATTCGCGATGGACAGCAGCGCCTCCGGCGTGCGGGCATGCTGGGGGGCGCCGTCCGCCAAGGCCTTGAAGACGGCGATGGCGTCTTTGTAGTTGCGCAAGCCGTAATGAGCATTCCCCAGCCAGTACTGCGCCGACTCGCGGTAGCCCGTGTTGGGGTAGCGCTTGAGGAAGCCATTGAGCGCAGCGGAGGCGGCACCGAAGTCTGCCGCGCGCAGGCGGGCCAAGGCCTCGTCGAAGTCGCGCTTTTCCTCGGCATCGGCCTGGAAGGTCTTGCCGTCCAGGGTGATGGTCTGGGGCTCCAACTTGCGCATGCGCTCGTCGAGGGATGCCTGCGCATCCTTCTGCTTGCGCTGCAGTTCGGTCACGTCGCGTTGCAGCACCTCGGTGCCACCGCGCGAGGCGGCCAGCTCGCTGCGCAGTTGCTCGATGGCGCTGTTCATCTCCAACAGGCTGCGCCTGAGCACATCGACCTGGGCGCTCAGGGCCTTCAGTTCCGCGTTCGTGGCTTCGTTGTCCCGGGTGCGCTGCTGGCGCAGGTCCAGGATGGCACGCCGCGCCTCGTCGTCATCGAACACGCCCGCGTGCGCCGCCGTCGGGCACAGCATCGGGCCCAGGGACACGGCCAGCACCACCGCCCAGCCAGACCAGGCGGCGGACCATCGGGGAGCCAGGCGGCTTGCGCAGGCGGGTGCGGCGCGCATCAGCGGTCCTTGATTTCGGCGCGGCGGTTCTTGGCCCAGGTCTCTTCACCCGAACCGGTCACAGCCGGGCGCTCCTCGCCAAAGCTCACGGCCTCGAGCTGGTCGGCCGACACGCCCAGCAGCGTCAGCGACTTCTGCACGGCCTCGGCCCGCTTCTGGCCGAGCGCCAGGTTGTACTCGCGGCCACCGCGTTCGTCGGTGTGGCCTTCCACGATGACCTTCTTGTCCTTGTTGGCCATCAGGCGCTTGGCGTGCGCGTCAATGGCGCCGCGGAACTCGTCCTTGACCACGAAGCTGTCGAAATCGAAATACACCACGCGGGTCAGGCCACCGGCCAAGGCGTCGTCGTTCTTGGGCGTGAGCACGACCTGGTTGACGTTGGACGAGGCATTGGCGTTGGCATCGGCCTGGTTCGACTTGTTGGTCGAGGCATCGGTGATCGGAGCCGGCTTGCCAGCGTTTTCATCGAGCTTGACGCTGGAGCCGCAGGCTGACAGCAGGGCCGCGGCAGCGATGGCGCCGATCAAGGCGGAACGGGTGGCGAGGCGGTCGGTGGTCGAGCATTGCATGGTGTGGCTCCTGGTGAGGAATGCAGGGTTTCAGGTGGAAATTCTAGGCAAGCGAACAAGGTGCCTCAGCGACGGGGCTGCAGGTACGGCCCCCAGACCGGTTCGCGCACATCCGCCACGGTCGTGGCCAAGCGTGCCTTGATGCGGCCGTCCAGCGTGGTCGTCATGAGCACCTCCCGGCCCTGCGCGCGGGTGGCGTAGATGATCTGGCGGCTGTTGGGCGCAAAGCTGGGGCTCTCGTCGTCGCGGGTGTCGGTCAGTACCTTGACCGTGCCGGAGGCCAAGTCCATCAAGTGCACGCGGTAGCCCCCATCTACCTGACCGACGTAGGCCAACCATTTGCCGTCCGGGCTCAAGGCGGGGCTGATGTTGTAGGCGCCGCTGAAGGTCACGCGCTGGGCAGGGCCTCCGCTGGCGGGCACACGGTAGATCTGCGGTCCGCCGCCGCGGTCGCTGACGAAATAGATGCTGGCACCATCGGGCGACCAGGCTGCCTCGGTGTCGATGGCGCTGCTTTGGGTCAGGCGCTTGAGGCCGTCGCCGTCGGCGCCGATCAGGTAGAGCTGCGAGCCGCCATCGCGGCTGAGTGTGACAACCAACTGGCGGCCATCGGGCGACCACGCAGGCGCGCTGTTGCTGCCCTTGAAGCCGGCCACCACGCGGCGGCGGCCCGAGGACACGTCCTGCACCACCACGACCGGCTTGCCCGTCTCGAAGGACACGTAGGCCAACTGGCGGCCATCGGGTGCCCAGGCCGGCGAGATGATGGGCTGAGGGCTGGTCAGAGGGCTCTGGGCGCCCTCCCCGTCCGAATCGGCCACGAGCAAATGGTGCTTGCCGCCGGACTTGCTGACGTAGGCGATGCGTGTGGCGAAGGCGCCGCGGTCACCGGTGAGTTTCTCAAAAATGTCGTCAGCGATGCGGTGTGCGGCCTGGCGCAGGTCGGCCGCTGGCACCACCAGGCTCAAGCCGCCCTGGTCCTTGCCCTTGAGCACGTCCCACAGGTGGTAGCGCACGTCGAAACGGCCGTCGGCCAGGGGCGTCACGGAGCCGGCCAGCAGGGCGTCGGCGCCCTTGCTGCGCCAGTCGGACAACGCCGGGCGGCTGGCCTCGTCAAGGCGGTCAGCGCTGGCGTCGAGCACCTTGAACAGGCCGCTGCGCTCCAGATCGGCCTGCACGATGGCGGACAGCGCCGCGGGCGAGCGGGATTCGTCGCGGAAGCGGCCGATGGCCACCGGAATCTGCGTGGCACCCACGCCGGAAATTTCAACGCGGAACTGCGCCAGGGCCATCGATACCGGCGACGCGACGCCACCGGCCGTCAGGGCCAGGCCGGTCAGCAGCCCGCGGCAGGCCGATCGGCGTGAATCAGAAAACGACATAGGCTGGTGTCTGTGTTCGAGGGCAGAGCGCATGGGGATGAACCCGGATTGTGCCGTGTCGCAGGCAAGCATATCGCCGCACGTCCCCATGCCCTTGCTGGCAGATGTCAATCTGTGTAAACGCTGCGCTTGCCGCGCCGCCTTCACAGCAGCACGATGTCGTACTGCTCGGGCGACATCGACGGCTCGGTCTGCAGCGACACCGGCTTGCCGATGAAATCGCTCAAGCCGGCGAGGTGGGCACTCTCTTCGTCCAGCAGCATCTCGACCACAGCCGCGCTGGCCACCACGCGGAACTCGCGCGGGTTGAACTGCCGCGCCTCGCGCAGGATCTCGCGCAGGATGTTGTAGCAAACGGTGCGCGCCGTCTTGACCTGGCCACGGCCTTCGCACGTCGGGCACGGCTCGCACAGCATGTGGGCCAGCGACTCACGCGTGCGCTTGCGCGTCATCTCGACCAGGCCCAGCGGCGAGAAGCCACTGACCGAGCCCTTGGTGCGGTCGCGCGCCATTTGCTTGCGCAACTCCGAGAGCACGTTGTCGCGGTGGTCCTCGCGCAGCATGTCGATGAAGTCGATGATGATGATGCCACCCAGGTTGCGCAGGCGCAGTTGCCGCGCGATGGCTTGCGCCGCCTCCAGGTTGGTCTTGAAGATGGTGTCGTCGAAATTGCGCGCACCGACGTAGCCGCCGGTGTTGACGTCGATGGTGGTGAGCGCCTCGGTCTGGTCGATGATGAGGTAGCCGCCGGACTTCAAATCCACACGCCTTGCCAGCGCACGCTCGATTTCGGTGTCGATGTTGTAGAGGTCGAAGATCGGGCGCTCGCCCTTGTAGTGCTGCAGCTTGTCCACGCCGGTGGGTGTGAACTCCGCGCCAAAGGCCTTGAGGGCATCGAACTGGATGAGCGAGTCGATGCGGATGCTCTGCACCTGCTCGTTGACCAGGTCGCGCAGCACGCGCTGGGCCAGGTTGAGCTCTTGGTAAAGCAGCGTGCCCGGCGGCGCTTTCAGGCCCTGCTCGCGCACCGTGCCCCAGGTCTTGCGCAGGTAGGCGATGTCCACGGCGAGCTCGTCGTCGGTGGCATCTTCGGCGTTGGTGCGCAGGATGAAGCCACCGGAGCGCGGACGGCCTTCGCGCGCATCGGCCTCGCCGATGAGGCGCAGCATGCGTTCGCGCAGTTGCTCGCGCAACTCAGGCGAACCGATTTTCTGTGAGATGCCCAGGTGGTCGTCCTGCGGGAGGAACACCAGCAGGCGGCCGGCCACGCTGATTTGCGTGGACAGGCGCGCGCCCTTGGTGCCGATCGGGTCCTTGATGACCTGCACCATCAGCGTCTGGCCTTCGTGCACACGCTTCTCGATGGGCACCTGCGCCTCGGCACTGCGGTTGTGCGGGCGGGCACTGCCGTCTTCTCGATGCAGGTCGGCCACGTGCAGGAAGGCAGCGCGCTCCAGGCCGATGTCAATGAAAGCCGACTGCATGCCGGGCAGCACCCGCACGACCTTGCCAGCGTAGATGTTGCCCACCAGGCCGCGCTCCAGTGTGCGCTCGACGTGCAGCTCTTGCACGGAGCCGCTCTCGATGATGGCGACGCGGGTTTCCTGGGGCGTCCAGTTGATGAGGATGTCTTGTGAATGGGGCATGCGCCGCAATTTACCGCATGCCGCCAGCCGCGTGCTCCAGGCTTGTCAGCGCGCGCCGTGCCACAGGCTCAAAAGCGCCATCCCAGGGGCTTGAGGAGCTCTGCCGTATCGAACAACGGCAGGCCCATGATGCCGCTGTAGCTGCCCTCGATGTGCCGCGTCCAGGCGCCGGAGCGGCCCTGGATGGCGTACGCGCCCGCCTTGCCGAAAGGCTCGCGGCTGACCACGTAGCGGGCGATTTCGGCCTCGTCCAGCACACGCCACTGGACGTGCGAGGTGCTCAGGCGCAGCTGGCCGTGCACGCACACGGCCGTCAGGACACGGTGAATCTGCCCCGACAGCGCGCGCAGCATGCGCTCGGCATCGGCCTCATCCGTGGGTTTGGCCAAGATGGTGTCACCCAATGCCACGGTGGTGTCGGCGCACAGGATGGGGCCCATCGGCCACGCATCCGGGTCGCGGAAAGCCCGCGCCTGCAAACGCTCGATGGCCGCGCGCCACTTGGCTTGGGTGACGCGCTGGACATACGCCTCGGGAGACTCGCCGGCGCGCTCTGCCTCAAGCGATTCGGCGTCCTCGTCGGCATCGGCCAACAGCAAGGCATGGCGTACGCCAAGTTGGTCGAGCAACTGGCGGCGACGCGGGCTTTGCGAGGCCAGGTAAAGCCAGGGGCCCTCGCCGCGGGCGTGTGCCAGGGCGAGTTCCTGGGCAGATACGGTCTGGTCGGGTTCGGGCATGGACGCTCAGGCGCGGTGGTAAGGGTGGTTGTGCCGCAAAGACCAGGCACGGTAGAGCTGCTCCAGCAGCAGCACGCGCGCCATGGCGTGAGGCAAGGTCATGTCGGACAGTCGGATGGCCTCGTCGGCCGTCAGCTTGAAGGCAGGATCGAAGCCATCGGCGCCACCGATGATGAGCACCACATCGCGGCCATCGCGCTCCCACGCCTCGGTGCGCTCGGCGAGCTGGACGCTGGTGAGCCGCGAGCCGCGTTCATCAAGGATGACGCGGCGCGAGCCTCTTGGCAAAGCTGCTTCCATGCGCGCCGCTTCGGCCTGCATGATGGCCGCCACGGGCTTGCCCTCCCGTGGCTCCGCCTTGACAGCCTTGACCCCTACCCGCCAGTCGGGCGGGAAACGCTTGAGGTAGTCGTCGCAAGCCTCCTGAGCCCAATCGGGCAGGCGCTGGCCAATGGTCAGCACGGTGTACTTCATCGGCGCAGGCGCAACTCAGGGAGACAAGCCAGCTCAGCGATCAGGGTGCTGCCTTGCGGGCAGGCGCTTTCTTGGCCGCAACCTTCTTCACGGCGACCTTCTTGGCGGCCACTTTCTTGGCAGCGACCTTCTTCACCGCCACCTTGCGGGCAGGCGCCTTCTTGGTTTCGGGCGAATTCACCACGACCTTCTGAACCGCCTTGGACGCGGCTTTCTTGGCCGCAACCTTCTTTGCGGCAACTTTCTTGGCCGCAGGCGCCTTGGCACCTGAAACCTTCTTCACGGCGACCGGCTTCACGGCAGCGGTCTTGACGGCTGCCTTTTTGGCGGCGACCTTCTTGGCAGCGGGTTTGGTGGTGGCGGCTTTGCGGGCCGCAGTGGTCTTGCCAGCGGCCTTCTTCGGCTTGATGGGTTCGTCTTCGTCCTCAGGCTCGGAAGCCTTGACCAGCCCCGTGCGCTGGGCCTTGAGTTTGATGGCGACGGGCTTCTCACCCCAGATCTCTTCAAGCTGGTAGTACTGGCGGATGGCCGGCTGCATGATGTGGACGACCACCGCGGCGCAATCGACGATGATCCATTCGCCGTTTTCCTCGCCCTCGGTGCGCATGACCTCCATCCCAGCCGCCTTCACCGCGACGCGCACACTGGACGCCAGCGCCTTGGTCTGGCGGTTCGAGGAACCGGTGGCGATGATCACGCGCTCGAACAAGGGCGAGAGGTGCTCGGTGTTGAAGACGGCGATGTCTTGCGCCTTGACGTCTTCCAGGCCATCGACGATGACGCGTTGCAGTTTGCGGATGTCCATTCAGCGGGGGGCGCCAGGGGCGTAAAGTTGATGGTTGGCAATATAGCGCGCCACGCTGATCGGGATCAGCCCTGGCGCCAGGGATTCAGGGGTTTCACCCGAGTTCAAGCGTTCCCGCACCTCGGTGGACGACACCGCGCGCGGCGCCATCGGCAAATGCACCATGCGGTGCGGGTGCAGGCGCAAGGCCTCGGGCGGTGCAGGCTCGAAGGGCTCGCGCGTGGCAACGGCCAGCGTCACGCGCTGCAACAGCTCCTGCCAGCCCTGCCAGCTTGGCAGATTGAGGTACTGGTCCAGGCCGATGATGAGCACCCATTCGCTCACCTCTGGGCGCTGCGCTTGCAGTGCGCGCACGGTGTCCAGCGTGAACGAAGGGCCTTTGCGCTGCACCTCGATGAGGTCCAGCACAAACCGTGGCTCGTGCGAGATGGCCGCCTGCACCATGGCGACGCGGTCGGCCGCAGGCGCCAATTGACGCGCCTTTTGCCAAGCCTGGCCCACGGGGATCCAGCGCACCTCGTCGAGCTGCAGGTGCTGCAGCGCCGATGCGGCCAGGGCCACGTGGGCGCTGTGCACCGGGTCGAAGCTGCCCCCCATCAGGCCCACGCGAGGCCCTGCGGCGAATGTCAAAGTTGCAGACGAGGACAAACTGATCAGACCCAATCCCGCGGCGGCAGGAAGTCGGTGTAGAGGCGCGCCTCGGGTGTGCCGGGTTGCGGCTGCCAGTCATAGCGCCAGTGCACCACCGGCGGCATCGACATCAGGATGCTTTCGGTGCGCCCGCCCGATTGCAGGCCGAACAGCGTGCCGCGGTCCCACACGAGGTTGAACTCGACGTAACGGCCGCGGCGGTAAGCCTGGAAATCACGCTCGGCCTGGGTGTAGGGCAGCCCGCGGCGGCGTTGCAGGATGGGCAGGTAGGCACCAATGAAGGCATCGCCCACCGACCGGATCAGATCAAAGCCACCCTGCTCGCCCAGCTCGGCAACGTCGTCAAAGAAGATGCCGCCCACGCCACGCGCCTCGTTGCGGTGCTTGAGGAAGAAGTACTCGTCGCACCACTTTTTGTAGCGCGGGTGCAGCTCCGGCCCGAAAGGCGCCAGCGCGTCTTTGCAGGCCTGGTGGAAGTGGCGGGCGTCGTCTTCCTGCCCATAGTAGGGCGTGAGATCCATGCCGCCGCCATACCACGCCACCACCGTGCCGTCTGGTCGGTGCGCGGCCAGCATGCGAACGTTCATGTGCACCGTCGGGATGTGAGGGTTGCGCGGATGGAACACCAGCGAAACGCCCATCGCCTCGAACGGACAGCCCGCCAACTCAGGCCGGTGCTGCGAGGCCGAGGGCGGCAGGCTCGGGCCCTTGACGTGGGAAAAATTGCAGCCACCACGCTCCAGCACATGACCCTCTTCAACCAGCCGAGAGCACCCATCGCCCTGCAGGCGCTCTTGAGCGCCGCGCACCCATGCATCGCGCACGAAGGGCTTGCCATCCTCGGCTTCGAAGGCCGAGATGATGCGGTCTTGCAGGCCGAGCAAGTAGCTGCGAACGGCGTCAGTGTGGGCCTGGCTCATGGCGTGGTCTGGCGGGTTGTCGGTTCGGCCGATCAGCAATCAGCGGGCCTTGATGGCGCGCCAGCCGATGTCAGAGCGGAACTGCATGCCATCGAACTGGATGCCGCGAAGGTGGTCATAAGCGCGCTGCTGGGCCAGCTTGGCCGAATCGCCCAGCGCCGTCACACACAGCACGCGGCCGCCGCTGGTGCGCAGCACGCCGTCATCGCCCAGCGTCGTGCCCGCGTGGAAGACCATTGCGTCATCGGCATCGGCAGGCAGGCCGGTGATGGTCTGGCCCTTTTCGGGGTTCAGCGGGTAGCCGCCTGCAGCCACCACCACGCCGAGGGCGAAGCGGCGATCCCACTGCAGCTCGACCTGGTCGAGCGTGCCGTCGGTGGCGTGCATGAACAGATCGATGGGGTCACTCTTGAGGCGCATCATGATGGGCTGCGTCTCCGGGTCGCCCATGCGGCAGTTGAACTCCAGTGTCTTTGGCGACCCGTTGGCGTCGATCATCAGGCCGGCGTACAGGAAGCCAGTGAAGGGGATGCCGTCCTTGGCCATGCCGTCCAGCGTGGGCTGGATGATGTCCTGCATGGCTTTGGCATACACGTTCGGCGTGACCACTGGCGCGGGCGAATAGGCGCCCATGCCACCGGTGTTGGGGCCGGCATCGGCATCGAGCAGGCGCTTGTGGTCCTGGCTGGTGGCCATCACGGCCACGTTCTTGCCATCGGCCAGCACGATGAAGCTGGCTTCTTCGCCCTGCAGGAATTCCTCGATCACGACCCGCGCGCCGCCCTCGTTGTGCTGCACGCCCAGCTTGTTGTCCAGCAGCATGAAGTCGATGGCTTCATGGGCTTCCTGCAAGTTCATGGCCACGACCACGCCCTTGCCTGCCGCCAGGCCGTCGGCCTTGATGACGATGGGCGCGCCGTGCTTGTCCACGTAGGCGTGAGCTGCAGCGGCATCGGTGAAGGTTTCGTAGAAGGCCGTGGGAATGCCGTGGCGCTTCATGAAGTCCTTGGCGAAGGCCTTGGAGCTTTCCAGCTGCGCGGCCTTTTGCGTGGGGCCGAAGATGCGCAAGCCGCGGGCACGGAACTCATCGACGACACCAGCCGCCAGCGGCGCTTCCGGCCCGACCACGGTCAGCGCGATCTTGTTGGCTTCGGCAAAGTCGGCCAGTGCCTTCACGTCGGTGATGGGCACGTTGACCAGGCGGGCATCGCGTGCCGTGCCGCCGTTGCCCGGGGCCACATAGACCTTCTGGGCCTTGGGCGATTGGGCCAGCTTCCAGGCCAGAGCGTGTTCGCGGCCGCCGGAGCCGATGACGAGGATGTTCATGGGGTTCTTCTGTCAGTTCAGTGCGGCGTTGTGGAAGACTTCCTGGACGTCGTCCAGGTCTTCCAGCACGTCCAGCAGTTTTTGCATGCGGGCAGCGTCGTCACCCGTCAGCTCCACCGGGGTGTCGGCGCGCATGGTGACTTCGGCCAATTCGGGCTTGAGGCCGGCGGCTTCCAGGGCCTTTTGCATGGCCTCGAAATCGGCAGGGGCGCTGAGCACCTCGATGGAGCCATCGTCGTGCGTCAGCACGTCTTCGGCGCCGGCCTCCAGGGCCACTTCCATGACCTTGTCCTCGCTGGCACCTGGCGCGAAGAGGAACTGTCCCACGTGCTTGAACTGGAAGGACACCGAACCGTCCGTGCCCATGTTGCCGCCGTACTTGCTGAAGGCATGGCGCACTTCGGCCACGGTGCGCACGCGGTTGTCGGTCATCGTGTCCACCATGATGGCCGCACCGCCGATGCCGTAGCCCTCGTAGCGGATTTCCTCGTAGGTGACGCCATCGAGGTTGCCTGTGGCCTTGTCCACGTTGCGCTTGATGTTGTCGGCCGGCATGTTGGCCGCCTTGGCTTTTTCGATGGCCAGGCGCAGGCGCGGGTTCATGTTGACATCGCCCCCACCGGCGCGGGCCGCCACGATGATTTCACGGGTGATGCGGGTCCAGATCTTGCCTCGCTTTTCGTCTTGACGACCTTTGCGATGCTGGATGTTGGCCCATTTGGAATGGCCGGCCATGGTGTGTGCTCCGGAGGAATGTGGGGATGCGGTGTCTGAACGCCAAGGCGCACGCTGGTGGTGCACCGGCGCGCGCACAGGCCCAGGAAAAGCTGGGCGATACTCCGATTTTACCTTCGCACCGGTCGTCCTCGCCGTGCCCGGTGCTCAACGTCTGCGGGCCTCGCAGCCCAGACACCGATTTCAGCGCCCAGGAGACGCCATGACCGAACCCATCCTCCTTGCCGCCCATGGCGAGACCGCCTGCCACCTGCTGCCTGCACTGGCCAACCGCCACGGCTTGATCACTGGCGCCACCGGCACGGGCAAAACCATCAGCCTCCAGAAGTTGGCCGAGAGCTTCAGCGGCATTGGCGTGCCGGTCTTCATGGCCGATGTTAAAGGCGACCTGACCGGCATCTCCCAAACGGGCAAGGTGAGCGACAAGCTCGCCGGCATCCTGCAGGAGCGCGGTCTGGAAGCGCCCACGCCCGTGGCCTGCCCCACCACGCTGTGGGACGTTTTCGGCCAGCAAGGTCACCCCGTGCGCGCCACCATTTCCGACATGGGCCCGCTGCTGCTGGGCCGCATGCTTGACCTCAACGACACCCAGCAAGGCGTGTTGCAGCTGGTGTTCAAGATCGCCGACGACAACGGCTTGCTGCTGCTCGACCTCAAGGACCTGCGCGCCATGCTGCAGCACGTGGGCGACAACGCCAGCCAGTTCACCACCGAGTACGGCAACATCAGCCCGGCCAGCATCGGCGCCATCCAACGCGGCCTGCTGCAGGTCGATGAGCAAGGCGGTGATCGCTTCTTCGGCGAGCCCATGCTCAACATCGGCGACTTCATGCAGACGGTGGGCGGCATGGGCGTCATCAACATCCTGGCGGCCGACAAGCTGATGAACGCGCCGCGCCTGTACGCCACCTTCCTGCTGTGGATGCTGTCCGAGCTGTTCGAGACCCTGCCCGAGGTGGGCGACCTGGACAAACCCAAACTGGTGTTCTTCTTCGACGAGGCCCACCTGCTGTTCAAGGATGCGCCTTCGGCCTTGATCGAGCGCATCGAGCTGGTGGTGCGCCTGGTGCGCTCCAAAGGCGTGGGTGTTTACTTCGTGACGCAGAACCCGCTGGACGTGCCCGACACCGTGCTGGGCCAGTTGGGCAACCGCGTGCAGCACGCCCTGCGCGCCTTCACCCCGCGTGACCAGAAAGCCGTCAAAGCCGCGGCCGACACCATGCGCGCCAACCCGGGGTTGGACATCGCCACGGCCATCACCGAACTCGGCGTGGGCGAGGCCCTCGTCAGCATGCTGGATGAGAAGGGCCGCCCGGCCATCACCGAGCGTGTGTTCATCCTGCCGCCGGGCAGCCAGATCGGGCCCATCACGACCGAACAGCGTCAACAGTTGTTGAAGGACTCGCTGGTGTCCGGCGTGTACGAGCAAGCAGTGGACCGTGAATCGGCCTACGAGAAGCTCAAGGGCCGCGCCGCAGCATCCCCAAGCGCTTCGGCTGCGCAAGGCACACGCTCCATGCGCGAAGAAGCAGCAGATGCCGTGCGAGGTGGCGCAACGGATGCCGCCGCAGGTGCCGCCACGGCCAGTGCGGGTGGTTGGCTGGGCGACATGGCCGGCGACCTGCTGAAAAGCAATGGCCGCAAAGACTCCATCCTGGAGACGGTGGCGAAATCGGCTGCCCGCACGATTGGCTCGACCGTGGGGCGCGAGATCATCCGCGGCGTGCTGGGCTCCATCCTGGGCGGCAGCGGCAGCCGCCGCCGTTGACGCACAGCATGCGGCTGGGCAGCATCAAAGTGGCTCAGTCGTCGTCGCCCCAGGCGTAGCGGTCGTCTCGGCGACCCTCCCAGCGACCGTCGCGGCGGCCATCGCCATACCCATGGCGGTAGGCATCGCGGCGGTCATCGCGCCAGCCGTAACGGTCATCGCCGTGGTGGTGGCGCCAACCCCAGCCCCAACGCGGCGGGCAGCGCCGGCCCTCGACGAAAATAGGTTCGCGCTGGACGTAGACGGGCTGTGGCACGTAAACGGGCTGCGGCGCATAAACGGGCCGAGGTGCGTACACCACCGGCGGCGCGATCACCACCGGTGCAGGCCCATACAGGCCCCGCGGCGTGTTGGAAAACGTCGTACCGACGCGGCCTGCACCCTGGATCGGGGCATCGACATTGACCGCCCAGAACACCCCCTGGCCCGCCTGGGCGGCACCTGGGGCGGCCAGCAGCGATGCGGTCAAAGCCGCCAGCGCAGCCAGCCCGGCCAGTCGGTGGGTGCTTCGTGTGAGGGGTGTGTGCATGTCAGTTCTCCTGTACGCACACAACGGCTGGGCAGAGCGCCCGGCTGACACGCATTTGTAAATCTGTGTCAGCCAAATGTGTTCAATGGTTGTGCCCGTCGCTGCGGGCAATGGCCAGCAAACGCGCGACCTCTTCCCCGTGCACGCGCACATTGCGGCGGTGCCAAAGACCGATCAGGCACATGCTCACGGCCACGAAGCAGCCGAATGCCGTGATCGCGCCGTAGGCGGTCAGTCCGCTGCCGGTCAACCAGCTGTAGCCAAAGCCCAGCAGGAGGATGCAGGCCTGCTCGTTGAAGTTCTGCACCGCGATGGAGCGCCCCGCCCCCATCAGGTTGTGGCCGCGGTGCTGGAGCAGCGCGTTCATCGGCACCACGAGGAAGCCGCCGAGCCCGCCCAGCAGGATCAGGAAAGGCACGGCCACATAGATGTCGTCCAGCACGTTCATGCCCAGCACGAGCACGCCCATGGCCACACCCAGGGGGATGACGCTGGTGGCCTGGTCCAGGCGCATCTTGGCCGAAGCGACGACCGCCCCGACCGCGGTGCCGATGGCCACCACGCCGACCAGGGCCGACGCCTTGGTGGTGTCGTAACCCAAGGCCACGGCCGCCCATGCCAGCACGATGTAGCGCAGGTTGCCCGACACGCCCCAGAACAGGGTGGTGGTGGTCAAGGAGATCTGGCCCAGCTTGTCGCGCCACAGCCGGGAGTTGCAGGACAGGAAGTCCCGGAGCAGAAGGACCGGGTGGGCCACGAAAGCCTGGAGCGGCGTGTCGGTGCGGGGAATGCGCAGGTTGAACGCTGCGGCCAGCATGTACAGCGACACCAGCATGGCGATGGCCGCCTCTGGGGGCGTGTCGATGCCCGTGTCAACGCCGGGGACATCGAGCGCCAGCAGCATCGGCGAAATGGTGTGCCCCATCAACTGGCCGCCCAACACAACGCCGAAGATGATGGAGGTGATGGTCAAGCCCTCGATCCAGCCATTGGCCTTGACCAGTTGCGAGGGCGGCAGCAGCTCAGTGAGGATGCCGTACTTGGCCGGCGAGTAGGCCGCAGCCCCCAGGCCCACCACGGCGTAAGCGAGCAAGGGGTGCAGGCCGAAGAGCATCAGCAGGCACCCCAGCACCTTGATGCTGTTGGACAAAAACATGACCTTGCCCTTGGGCAAGGCGTCAGCAAAGGCACCCACGAAAGGCGCCAGCACAACGTAAAACAGCGCGAACATGGGCACCAGGGCCGCGCGCTGCCACTCCGGGGCACCATCGGTCTTGAGCAATTCGACCGCCGCCACGAACAGCGCGTTGTCTGCCAGCGAGCTGCAGAACTGCGCCGCCATGATCGTGAAAAAACCTTTTTTCATGCGCGAGCGGAGTGGATCTTCGAGGGGAGGGAGCGCCGGTTATAGCATGGCGGCCACCCGTCGCCCGGCGTGCCTTTCCGCGAGGCGCCCTGCCCCACACGCGGTCAGGGATCCTCTTGCACCTGGGTGGCAAAATGGCACCATGCCCCGCCCGCTCGAAGCCCTGGTCCACATCGACGCCCTGCAACACAACCTGGCACGCGCCCGTGCCTGCGCCCCGGATGCCCAGGTCTGGGCGGTGGTCAAGGCCAACGCCTATGGTCACGGCCTGGCGCGCGCCTTCGAGGGCCTGCGCGCGGCCGACGGCTTTGCGTTGCTGGACATCGCCGAGGCGCGCAAGCTGCGTGAACTCGATTGGCGGGGCCCCATTTTGTTGCTAGAGGGTGTGTTCGATGCGCGTGACCTGGAAGCCTGCTCGCGACTGGGCCTGTGGCACGTGGTGCACTGCGAACAGCAAATCGACTGGCTGGCCCAACACAAAACCGAGTGGCCGCACCGCGTGTTCCTGAAGATGAACACCGGCATGAACCGGCTGGGCTTCACGCCGCAAGCTTTTCGCCACGCCTGGTTGCGGCTCAACGCGCTGACGCAAGTGGACGAAGTCTCGTTCATCACGCACTTTTCGGACGCCGACACCGAGAAAGGCATCGCCCAGCAAACCGACATCTTCCTGACGCACACCGCCGACCTCAGCGGCGAGCGCAGCCTGTGCAACAGCGCGGCCACCTTGCGCCACGCGCACGACCCGCGGGTGCGCGCCGACTGGATCCGGCCCGGCGTGATGCTGTACGGTGCCTCGCCGGACCACCCCGAGCATGACGCCACGCACTGGCAGTTGCGCCCTGCCATGACGCTGCGCTCCAAGCTGATCGGCATCCAGCACCTGCAACCCGGTGACACGGTGGGCTACGGCAGCCGCTTCACTGCCGAGCGGTCGATGCGCATCGGCGTGGTGGCTTGCGGTTACGCCGATGGCTACCCGCGCCACGCCCCCACAGGCACGCCGGTGTTGGTCGATGGGCAGCGCACGCGCGTCGTTGGGCGGGTGTCCATGGACATGATCACGGTGGACCTGAGCGCCTTGCCGCAGGCGGACCTGGGCACCGAGGTCACGCTGTGGGGCCATGGCCCGCAGGGCAGCATGCTGGCCATCGACGAGGTGGCCCACCATGCCGGCACCATCGGATATGAGCTGATGTGCGCGCTGTCACCGCGCGTGCCGGTGTTGACCGTGGGCGGTGACGGCAACGCGCTTGGCACGGCCCCTGCCCCGGCCCCCTGACTTCCTCACCCGACTCCGACCTCATGGAACTCGACCACCAACGCCACCAGCTGCACATGACCGTGCTCATGACGCCGGACATGGCCAATTTCTCCGGCAATGTGCATGGCGGCACCATCCTCAAGCTGCTCGACCAGGTGGCCTACGCCTGCGCCAGCCGCTACGCCGGCTGCTATGTCGTGACCTTGTCGGTGGACCAGGTCACCTTCCGTCAGCCCATCCACGTGGGCGAGCTGGTCACCTTCCTGGCCTCGGTGAACTACACCGGCACCTCGTCAATGGAGATCGGCATCAAGGTGATCGCCGAGAACATCCGCACGCAGGTGGTGCGCCACGCCAACAGCTGCTTCTTCACGATGGTGGCGGTCGATGACCAGGCCAAGCCGCAGCCCGTGACGCCCCTGACACCCAGCACGCCTGACGAACACCGCCGCTTTGCGGCCGCCAAACTGCGCCGCCAGTTGCGTCAGGAGCTGGAGCAACGCTTCAAGGCCATCCAGGCCACGCCGGCCCCCCCCCCCGAGGTGGCCGCGGACGCGACGCCAGGCGCGGCCCAAGGCTGATCGCATGGCCAAGGACAAAACCATCTACACCTGCCAGGAATGTGGCGGCACCAGCCCCAAGTGGCTGGGCAAGTGCCCGCACTGCAATGCCTGGAACACGCTGGAAGAGACGCGCGCAGAGCCCGCGGCCGTCGGCAAGAACCGCATGCAGGCCCTGGCGCGGGGGCTGAACGCGGCCCAGCCAGTGACCACGCTGGCCGACATCGAAGCGGCCGATGTGGCCCGCACCCCCACCGGCATCGACGAGCTGGACCGCGTGCTGGGTGGCGGCATCGTCGCGGGTGGTGTGGTGCTGATCGGCGGCGACCCGGGCATTGGCAAATCGACGCTGCTGCTGCAGGCACTCGATGCCTTGTCACGCCAGATGAAGGTGCTGTACGTGACGGGCGAGGAAAGCGGCGCCCAGGTGGCGATGCGTGCGCAGCGCCTGGGTCTGGACGGCTCGCAGGTGCGTGTGCAGGCGGAAATCCAGCTGGAGAACATCCTGGCCACGCTGGAGGCAGAGCAACCGGCGTTCTGCGTGATCGACTCCATCCAGACGCTGTTCTCGGACCAGCTCAGCTCGGCGCCCGGCTCGGTGGCACAGGTGCGCGAATGCGCGGCGCACCTGACCCGAACCGCCAAGGCCACCGGCTGCACCATGGTGCTGGTGGGCCACGTGACCAAGGAAGGTGCGCTGGCTGGCCCGCGCGTGCTGGAGCACATCGTGGACACGGTGCTGTACTTCGAGGGCGACACGCACAGCAGCTTCCGCATGGTGCGGGCCATCAAAAATCGCTTTGGCGCCGTCAATGAAATTGGCGTTTTCGCCATGACGGACAAGGGCCTCAAGGGCGTCAGCAACCCCAGCGCCATCTTCCTGTCCACGCACAGCGAACCCGTGCCGGGCTCCTGCGTGCTGGTGACGCTGGAGGGCACGCGGCCCATGCTGGTGGAAATCCAGGCCCTGGTCGACAGCGGCGGCCCCAGCCCACGGCGCCTGAGCGTGGGACTGGAGCGCGACCGCCTGGCCATGCTGTTGGCCGTGCTGCACCGCCACGCAGGCATGGCCTGCTTCGATCAGGATGTGTTCGTCAACGCCGTGGGCGGTGTGCGCATCAGCGAACCTGCGGCCGACCTGGCCGTGATGCTCTCCATCCAGAGCAGCCTGCGCGCACGCCCTTTGCCCAAAGGCTTCATCGCGTTCGGCGAGGTGGGTCTGGCGGGTGAAGTGCGCCCTGCCCCGCGTGGCCAGGAGCGTCTGAAAGAAGCCGCCAAGCTGGGCTTCAGCGTGGCCATCGTGCCCAAGGCCAATGCCCCGAAGAAGCCCGTCGAGGGGCTCACCATCCACGCGGTGGACCGCATTGAAGAAGCGATCCAGCTGGCCCGAGAGCTGTGAGCCCGGGTGGCGTGATCAGCGCTTGATCGCCTTGCGAAGGTTCAAGCCCGAGGCAGCCAGCGCCCCGAAGTACACCAGCGCCGCGGCTGCCAGGCAGCCCGCCATGGCACCGATGCGCAACAGCGGTTGCGCCCGCAAGCCCACCCAGTCGATGTGGGTGCTGGCCGCCCATAAGCCCGCCCCCAGCAAAGCGGTGGCCCCGACCACGCGCGCACCGAACAGCCACCAGCCGGGGGTGGGCGTGTAGCGGCCCGCCCGGCGCAAGCCCAGCAGCAGCCAGGCCGAGTTCACCATCGAGCCCAGGCCGATCGACAAGGCCAGGCCCGCGTGGCCCAGCCAGGGCACGAAGACGGCGTTCATGGCCTGGGTGATGAGCAGCACGGTGATGCCAATGCGCACCGGCGTGCGGATGTCCTGCGTGGCATAAAAGCCCGGCGCCAGCACCTTCACGCCCACCAGACCCATCAGGCCCACGCCGTAGCAAGACAGGGCCAGCACCGTCTGCTGCACATCGTTGGGGCTGAAGCGGCCGTAGTGGTAGAGCACCGCCACCAGCGGCTTGGCGAACACCAGCAGGGCCACCGCGCTGGGCAGGGCGAGCAGCAACACGAGGCGCAAGCCCCAATCCAGCAGGTCAGAGAACTGCTTCACGTCGCCGCTGGCCTGCGCACGCGAGAGCTGCGGCAACAGCACCACGCCCAGGGCCACGCCCAGCATGGCGGTGGGGAACTCCATCAAGCGGTCGGCGTAGGTCAGCCAGGACACCGCGCCCGCCCCGAGATGAGATGCGATCTGCGTGTTCACCAGGAGCGAGAGTTGCGCCACCGACACCCCCAGCACCGCCGGAGCCATCTGGCGCAGCACACGCTTGACGCCTGGATGCGCCCAGGCCTGGCGCCATGCCGACAGGGACAGCCCGATGCGCGGCACCATGCCGATGCGCAAGAGCGCCGGTACCTGCACGCCCAGCTGCAGCAGCCCCCCCAGCATCACGCCCATGGCCAGGGCATACACAGGCTCGACGCCGTGCTCGCGCAACATCGGAGCGCCGATGGCCGCGGCCGCGATCATCGACAGGTTGAGCAGCACCGGCGTCACGGCCGGCACAGCGAAACGGCCCCAGGTGTTGAGGATGCCCGCACTCAGCGCCACCAGGGACATGAAGCCGATGTAGGGGAACATCCAGCGCGTCATGACGACGGCGGCATCGAAGCCCCCGCTCTCTTTCAAGCCCGAGGCCATCATCCACACCACGGCGGGCGCACCCAGCACCCCGAGCACGCACACCACCGTCAGCGCTCCGAGCAGCACCGTGCCGACGGCGTTGACCAGGTCGTGCGTGGCCTCGTCACCCTGGCGACTGCGGCTCTCGGCAAGAATGGGCACGAAGGCCTGCGAAAACGCGCCCTCGGCGAACAGGCGCCGCAACAGATTGGGGATGCGGAAGGCGACGTTGAACGCGTCGGTCGTGGCGCTGGCCCCGAAGGCTGCCGCGATCAGGAGTTCGCGGACCAGCCCCGTGATGCGGGACGCCAGGGTCATCAGGGAGACGATGGACGCGGATTTCAACAAGCTCATGGACGACGATTATAGGAAGCCCCCTGTGACGCCCCGCCGGAGTCTGGACAAGCGCGCAGAAATCCGCTATGCTTTCTGGCTTTCCATCTTTCACCCTTGTGGGGTGCGAATTGGTGTGTGCCGGTGGGTCGGCGCCGCCAGGCATCTGCAGGGGCGAACAAGCCTGAGACAGGCTTCAAAAAGGTTGCTCACCATGGCATCTGCATCCAAAGCCAAGAAAACCGTCCGCATTGCTTCGGGCCGCAAGCGCGTCCGCCAGGACGTCAAGCTGAACGCCGCCAACTCGGCCATGCGCTCGAAGTTCCGCACCGCCATCAAAGGCGTGCTGAAGGCCGTGCAAGCTGGCGACAAGGCCCGCGCCGCCGACGCGTTCAAGACCGCTCAGTCCGTGATCGACTCGATCGCCGACAAAGGCATCTTCCACAAGAACAAGGCCGCTCGCCACAAGAGCCGCCTGTCGGCCAAGATCAAGGCCATGGCTGTTGCCGCTTGACCTGACCGGCTTGGGCGCTTGAACGGTTTCGGCCGTCGGCGCCTGACAACACAAGGCCCTCCTCGGAGGGCCTTTTTTCATGCCTTGGGCGCCACTTTGGGCACGTCTGGCAGCAAACAGGCGTCGACCACCTGCAGGTCGTTGTCGCGGGCGAAGTTCATGACGAAATCCCAGGCCATGGGCTCGATGTCGCGCAGCGCCTCATTGACCACCACGCACTTGACGTTGTCGATGCTGGTGGGCACGCAGTACGGGGAGTAGCCAATGTGGGCCATGGGGCCCGACGCCACGCCGCCAGGGCGAAAACAGGACATGGCACCGGCGAGACGCTCGGCCCAGTCGCTGGGGCGGAAGGTCCGGCCTGAAGAGGTCAGACCCTGGATGAAGACTTCGCGGGGAGGTTTGGTTTTGTCTGTGGGAAAGGACGTCGACACGGTGGCGCTTCCGACGGGCTGTGCAATGGGTAAATCGACAGTCGCAACGGCCGGATTGTGTCGGGCTGCTGCGGAGAACAAGGAAGGCTCCCGGCGGGTAGCCAGGTGATCGGTCCTTGGGAGACAGACCTCCATTGTCGCGGACTGGCGCCTGCACCGCAACTTGGGGGGCATGTCCAAGCGCCATTTTCCCCAGCATCGCGCCTGCAATGCACAAGCTTGCGAGGTTTTCAGCGCTGGCCCGCCTGGGGCAAACACCTGTCCGCACGGGCGTTTTGCATAGAATGGCTGCAGGCGCAGTGAGGGCTGCGCCGCTTTCATTTCAACGCATGCACCTGCGCATGCCCACAGCGAGACCCGCCCATGAACGCCCCCGCCGCCCCCATCGACGTCATGCCCCACGTCATGCCCACCTACGGCCGCCTGCCCATCGCCTTGTCGCATGGCCAAGGCGCCGAAGTCTGGGACACGGCCGGCCGACGTTACCTGGACGGCCTCTCGGGCATCGCGGTGAACACCCTTGGGCACAACCACCCCAAGCTGGTGCCCGCGCTGCAGGATCAGGTCAGCAAGATGATCCACTGCTGCAACTACTACCAGGTGCCGCTGCAGGAGGAACTCGCGCAGATGCTGGTCGAGCGCTCTGGCCTGACCAACGTCTTCTTCTGCAACTCGGGGCTGGAGGCCAACGAGGCGGCGCTGAAGATCGCGCGCAAATACGGGCACGACAAGGGCATCGCCCGCGCCGAAGTCGTCGTCTATGAGAAGGCCTTCCACGGCCGCTCGATCGCCACGCTGTCTGCCACGGGCAACCCCAAGGTCCACGCTGGCTTCGAGCCGCTGGTCGAAGGCTTCGTGCGCGTGCCGCTCAATGACATCGCTGCGCTGGAGGAAGTGGCCCGCACCAACCCCAACGTCACAGCCGTGTTCCTGGAGGTCATCCAGGGCGAAGGCGGCATCAACCCGGCCCGCAGCGACTACCTGCAGGCCGTGCGCGCCCTGTGCGACAAGCAAGGCTGGCTGTTGATGTTGGACGAAGTGCAATGCGGCATCGGCCGTACCGGGAAGTGGTTTGCCCACCAGTGGGCCGGCATCCAGCCCGATGTGATGCCGCTGGCCAAGGGCCTGGGCTCGGGCGTGCCCATCGGTGCCGTCGTGTGCGGCCCCAAGGCGGCCAACGTGCTCAAGCCCGGCAACCACGGCACCACCTTCGGCGGCAACCCGCTGGCCATGCGTGCGGGCGTGGAAACGCTCAAGATCATGGAGGCCGATGGCCTGATGGCCAACGCGGCCCACGTGGGCGAGCACCTGATGGCCGCGCTGCGCCGCGAGTTCGCCAACCTGCCTGGCGTGGTCGAGATCCGCGGCCAGGGCCTGATGATCGGCATCGAGCTGGACCGTCCTTGCGGCGTCATCCTCAACCGCGCCCTGGATGCCGGCCTGCTGCTGAGCGTGACGGCCGACAGGGTCGTTCGCCTGTTGCCGCCGCTGATCTTCACGACGGCCCAGGCCGATGAGTTGGTGGGCATCCTGGCCCCCATCGTGCGCCAGTTCCTGTCCGAAGCCCAGCCTGCCTGAACCCCGCCCGCGAAGCCCACGCCATGAAGCCCGGAAACAGCCTGATCAAGCACTACCTGCAGTTCAAGGACCTGCGCGCCCCGGAATACGAGTACCTGTTCCAGCGCGCCGCCCTCGTCAAGCAGCGCTTCAAGAACTACGAAAAGTACACGCCGCTGAGTGACCGCACCCTGGCCATGATCTTCGAGAAGGCCTCCACGCGCACCCGCGTGAGCTTCGAGGCCGGCATGTACCAGATGGGCGGCTCGGTGGTGCACCTGACGACCGACGGCAGCCAGCTGGGCCGCAGCGAGCCCATCGAGGACAGCGCCAAGGTGATCTCGCGCATGGTCGACATCGTGATGATCCGCACCTACGAACAGTCCAAGCTGGTGAAGTTTGCGGCCAACTCGCGCGTGCCGGTCATCAACGGCTTGACCAACGAATACCACCCCTGCCAAATCTTGGCCGACATCTTCACCTTCATCGAGCACCGCGGCTCGATCCAAGGCAAGGTGGTTGCCTGGGTGGGCGATGGCAACAACATGGCCAACACCTGGCTGCAGGCAGCCGAGATCCTGGGGTTCACCGTGCACGTGAGCACACCCAGCGGCTACGAGATCGACCCGGCCGTGGCCGGCATCTCCAACAGCGACTGCTACAAGGTCTTCAAGGACCCGATGGACGCCTGCCGCGGCGCCGACCTGGTGACCACCGACGTGTGGACGTCCATGGGCTACGAGGCCGAGAACGAGGCGCGCAAAAAAGCCTTCGCCGACTGGTGTGTCGATGCCGACATGATGGCCGTGGCCAAGCCCGACGCCCTGTTCATGCACTGCCTGCCCGCACACCGCGGCGAGGAGGTCGAGGCCGACGTGATCGACGGGCCGCAGTCTGTGGTGTGGGACGAGGCCGAGAACCGCATGCACGTGCAGAAGGTGCTGATGGAATACCTGCTGCTCGGGCGCATTGGCTGACGCGGCCGCCCGTCAAAACCGGTACGCGAGGCGCAAACCACCCCAGTGGCGCCCGCCAACCTGGATGGGCGCAGAGGCTTCTTTGAGCAAAACGAAGTTGCCGCCGCCCATGTCGCGCCGGTAGGTCTGCAACAGGAAGGGCCGGGTGTTGCGCGCCGAGGCCAGCCCGGTGCGGTCATTGAAGATGCGCCGCCACCGGCTGTGGGCGGTGTTCCACGCCACGTCGCCAGGGCGCTGCGCCTGGCAGTAGGCGCGGTTGTGCGTGGAGATGTAGCCGTTGCGGTCAGCCGCGATGCAGAAGACGATCTGCGGCAAGGCCTTGAGTGCTGCCTCCTGGAAAGTGGGGAACAGCGCGTCGGTCAGCTCGTTGAAGGCGGCCGTGTGCTGCTGCGGCTGGCTGCCGGGGATGGCCTGGTAGCGCTCGTCGAACAGCTGCGCCTGCGTCAGACGGCCCTGCGCCACTGCATCGTTGAGTGCCTGCGCGATCTGGCCCGCGACCTGTTGCGCCAGTTGGATGTAGGGCGTGTCGGAGGTCTCGACGCCGCAGGTGGCAATGAGCTCCATCAGGCGTTCGGACACGCCCAGCACCGCCTCGCTGCGGCGCGTGGCGGTGCCCAGCACGTCGCGGGTCTGTTGGACCTCCTGGGCCATGCGGCTGACCTGCTGGTTGATGTCGCCTGAGAGCTCCGCGCTGGACTCGGCCGCGCTCACGATGCGCTGCACCGCCGCCTCCACGCCGAGCAGCGCCTGGTGAACCTGGCGCTCACCGCCCTTGCCGCTGCGCTGATCTGCGCTGGTGCTGAGGTCTGCCGCCAGGGATTGGATGCGCTGGTCGAGCGTGGCGACCGTGCCCATGATGGCCTTGGAAATCGACTCCACCTGGGTGGACAAATCCTTCACCGCATCGGCCACCACACCGAAGCCGAGCCCCGCATCGCCTGCGCGCTTGGCTTCGACGGAGGCGTTGAACGCCACCAGCCGCGTCTGCAAGGCCACCTGGGTGATCTGGCGGGCGGCCTCGCTGACTTGGTGCAAGGTGCTGACGACGCCAGTGACCTCGCTGCCGACGTGCTCGACGCTGTCGCGTGCGCGTTGCAGCGCCTGCTGGCTGAGCTGCGTTTCGCTGCGGATGTGGCTCTGGGCCTGGCCGATTTGCTGAGCCCGCTGGACCAACTCGGTCAGGGTGCCGACCTGGCGCTCCGCCACGGCGGCAGAGTCTTCCAGGGTGCCGCGCAGCTGCGCCGCCTCAAGGCCCAGGCCGCTGGTGTCACGCTGCAGCGTTTGGGCCAAGGCGTGCACGCCGGCATCGGCCGATGCAGCGTCGTGGGGCGCCGCAGCGCCCATCTGCGAGGCCACCGAGGCGGCATCGCGCTTCTTGAACAAGGCCAACATGGGCTTCCTCTTGGGAGGGAAGGCCATCGCCCGAGGGTGTGCTGGGTTTCAGTTCACCACTCTCTGAGCTTGACTCGCAGCCGGGCGATGGACTGGCTGTGAAGCTGACACACGCGCGACTCCGTGACCCCCAGGACCGCCGCGATCTCTTTGAGGTTCATGTCCTGCTCGTAGTACATGCTCATGACGTACTGCTCGCGCTCGGGCAGGTTTTTGATGGCTTCCACCAGCGCGCTGCGCATGCGGTGGTCTTCAAGGAGGCTCAGTGGGTCTTCGCCTTCGGCGGTGACGTGGCGATCGAGGTAATCGTTGTCGCCATCTTCGCCGCTCATGTCTTCCAGGTAGATGAGCTGGGTGCCGCGCACCTTGCCGAGCATCTCCTGGTAGTCGCCCAGCGACATGCCCATTTCCTTGGCGATTTCGCTCTCTTGCGGTGCACGGCCGAGCTTTTGCTCCAGGCTGTGCACGGCGCGTTCGATGTCGCGCTGTTGTTTGCGGGTGCCGCGGCTGAGCCAGTCTGCGCCGCGCAACTCATCCAGCATGGCACCGCGGATGCGTTGTGTGGCGAAGGTCTCGAACTGCACGCCCTGCCCGGCGTCGAAGCGGCTCAGCGCATCGGTCAGGCCGATCATGCCGACCTGGATGAGGTCGTCGATTTCCACGTTGGCCGGCAGCTTGGCGATCATCTGGTGGGCCAGGCGTCGCACCAGCGGGCTGTATTGCTTGAGCAGGCTGTTGATGTCAAGGCGTCCTTGGGCGGTGTACGTGCTGGACATGCGGGGCTCCATGGGCATCAATTGAGGACGGCTGACGGACGGGCCGGCAAGGCGGCGCCAGGGGAGACCAGGTGGTCGAAGGCGGTGTCGCCCAGGGTGTGCGGCAAGGCACTGCGCAACAAGCCGGCGGCCAGGTCCATGAAACGGGCGTCGGGATCAAGCGAGGCGGGCTCGAACGGGTCGAGCCGCAGGGCCGTGCGTTGCGCCACGCCGAGGAAGTCATCGGCACACCGCGCCAAGCGGGTGATCACCTCGTCGGCCTGGGTGCTGCGGCGCGGCGCGCACATCAGCAGGTCGTAGCTCAGCCAACCGCCGCGTTGGCTGAGCACCTTGACCGCGGCGTAGGCATCGGTGAGGCCCTCGGCCATGTCGTTGGTGAAGACCAACGGACGCAACTGGGTGTGGCGGCCGCGCCGCGCGAAGATGCGCACCAGCTCGCTGGCCGAGGCATGCACCAGCACCACATCGCTTTGAGGCGAGGCGTCGGCCAGGGCATCGAGCAGGGTTTCGCAGGAGCCGCGCGCATCGGCGAAGCTCAGCGGCAGGCCGCGGGCGGCCATGTAGCTGACCTGCGAGGAGAGGCGCTCCACGCCCTCGGCGAGGTCGAATTCCGCCAGCTCGCAAGGGGGCCGCGCCTGCTCTGAGGCATCGACCACCAGGGTGTGCAAGCCGCAGGCCGCATAGGCGGCACACAGGCGCTCCAGCACCAAGCCGCCGGCCGCGGCCGCACGCGGGTTGGCCACCACCGGGATGAAGCGCAACACGCGGGCAGCGAACATCTGGCGCAGGCCCTGGGCCTGATCAACCGGGTGCATGGGCTGAGGTGGGTGGTTGTGGACGGGGCTGGCCATGGTCGGGGTGCTCGGCTCAGGCGCCACGGGCGGCGGTCAGCGCGTCGCCTGCGACGGGCATGGACGGGGTGGCCAGGATGAGGCTGACCTCGTTGGGGTCCAGGCGGTAGGCAGGGTTCAGGCTGGCACGCATGGCACGGTGCACCAGGGCTTGCGAGGACAGACGATGCCAATCTTCGGGCACGCGTTGGCCGTTGGCCACACCCAGCACCTTCAGCTTGTGACGGATTAACGCATCCAGGGCCGGACCGAGCTTCACGGCCTCGTCCAGCTTGGACAACACCACGCCAGCACACTGCTGCGCCTGGTAGGCGTGCATGACATCCTCGATGGCGTCGCCCTGGGCCGAGGCGTTGATGACCAGCAGCTTCTTGATGCTGGGGTGCGAGAGCATGTCCAGCAGCTCCTTGGTGCGGCTGTCGCGCTGGGCCATGCCGGCGGTGTCGATGAGGATCATCTTTTTGCCAGACAGCAGCTCGAGCAGGTCTTCCAGCGCAGCGCGGTCATGGGCCATGTGCACGGGCACGCCCAGGATGCGGCCGTAGGCGCGCAGTTGCTCGTGGGCACCGACGCGGTAGGCGTCGAGGGTGATGAGGCCCAGGTTGTTCGCACCGTGCTTGGCTGCGAAGGTGGCCGCCAGCTTGGCGGTGGAGGTGGTCTTGCCCACACCTGTGGCACCGATCAGGGCGAAGATGCCGCCCTGGTCTTCGATGGCGCGTTCCGTGTCGGCGGTGTTGAGGTTGCGCTGCAGCACCTGGGTGGCCCAAGCCAGCTCGTCGGCCTGGCCGTTGGTGACTTCGGCGGGCATGGCGTCCAGCAGCTTGCGGATCAGCACGGTGGAGAAGCCACCGTCCAGCAGGCGCTGGGCCAGCGTGGCTTGTGCCGGGGTGCGGCCCAACTTGTCGAGGAAGGCCATGGTTTCGAAGCGCTCAGCCACCATGGCGCGCATGGCGCGCAGCTCGCCCAGCATGATGGCGTTGGCTTCCTGGGCGGCCTTGAGGGCCTCCAGGGTGGCGCGGTCGGCCTGCGCGGCGGCGGCTTGGGCGGCATGCGGTGCCGCCTGAGCGGCCTTGCCCGGGCTGGGCTGGGCGGCTGGGTTGCGCGAGGCAGCGCTGGGCATGGCCGCAGGTGCGGCACGGCGGGCCACGACCTGGTCCATGGTCAGATCAGCATGGGCTGGACCCTGCACAGCGGGCGGCTGCTGGCGGAGCGCCTGTTTCGGCTCCTCCACCACCTGCGTCAGCAGGGGCTCGACGCCCAGGTCCACGGCGGTGGTGCTGGGCCGCGGTGCGGCCTTGGCGGGCTTGGCTGTCGGCTGAGCAGGCTCGGCGAAACGCTGCGTCAGTTGGGCCTCGGGCGTCGCGGCCAGCGCCGGCTCGGTGCGCTGGATGGCGGCCTGGCGGCGCTTGAGCATGCGCTCACGGACGTAGTCCTGGAAAGACAGCGTGCTCATCGCCAGCTGCTTGACGTCTTCCTGCACGTGGTGGGCCAGTTGCGACACAGACTCCGACACCGCCTGCGACACGCTGCGACCGCTGCCGGCCGGCAACTCATCTTGCGGTGCGCTGCGCTCGTCTCGGGCATCACGGTGATCGCGGTGATCGCGCCCGGTGCCGCGGCCGCCCGAGGAGGACGACATCGACTCCACCGCTGCCATGCCTTCGGCACCCATCGCGAGGATCTCGATGCCACCCTCGGCGGCGGGTTTGGTGGACAGCACGATGGCCTCGTCACCCAGCGCCGCCTTGACCTTCTGCATGGCCTCGCGGCTGTTGCGTCCAATGAAGCGTCTGACGTTCATGCGTGGCCTCCGATCAGGGTACCGATGCGAATCGAATGGGTCTCAGGGATCTCGCTGTGTCCCAGCACCTTGAGACGAGGTGCGGCGCGCTTGAGCAGGCGGGCCACCGACGGGCGGATCAGGTCCGGCACCAGCAGGCAGGCCGGCTGGCCCATGTTCTCCTGGCGTTGCACCGCCTCGGCGGCCTGGCGGGTGAGGTGATCGGCCACGCCGGGGTCCAACATCGGTCCGTTGGCCGAGGTCAGGGCCTGCGTCAACAGGCGCTCCAAATCGGGCTCGATGGCGATGACGTCCAGCTCTTTGACCGGGCCGTAAATTTGCTGAACGATGGCTGGGGCCAGGCCCACGCGGATGCGGCGCGACAGCTCGGCCGGGTCGTTGACCAGGTTGGGCGCGATGGCGGCCTGCTCGGCGATGGTCTCGATGATGGAGCGCATGTCGCGGATGTGCACGCCTTCCTCGAGGAGGAGCTGGAGCACTTTCTGCAAGGTTGCGATGCCGACCATCTTGGGTACCACGTCTTCGATCAATTTCGGGGCCAGCTTGGTCACATGCTCGACCAGTTGCTGCGTCTCGACGCGGCCCAAAAGCTTGGCGGCGTGGAGTTGCATCAAGTGTGAAAGATGGGTGGCCACCACGGTCGAGGGATCAACGACGGTGTAGCCGGCCATTTGCGCCGCATCGCGCTGGCGCTCTTCCACCCACACGGCAGGCAAGCCGAAGGCGGGGTCCACGGCGGCCGTGCCAGCGATCGGGTTGGTGACGTGCCCCGGGTTGATGGCCATCAGCATGTTGGGGAACACCTCGCCCTCGCCCACCACGGCACCGCGCAAGGTGATGCGGTAGAAGCTGGGTTTGAGCTCCAGGTTGTCCTTGATGTGGACAGATGGCGGCAGGAAGCCGACCTCCTGCGCGAACTTGCGACGCACACCCTTGATGCGGGTCAGCAGGTCGCCGCCGCGCTCCTTGTCCACCAACTGGATCAGGCGGTAGCCCACCTCCAGGCCGAGGGTGTCCACCGGCTGCAGGTCTTCCCAGCTGGCTTCGCCGTTGGGGTTGGGCGCGGCCTGCGCCGGTGCGTCGGACGGCGCAGGCGCGTTCTTGGCCGCCTCCTGCTTGAGGTGGGTCTTCCACGCCAGCCAGCCCAGGCCGCCCGCCACAGGAATGAACACGATGGAGGGCATGCCCGGGATCACGCCCAACAGGCCGATGATGCCGGCGGCCACGCCCAACACCTTGGCGTTCTCGAACATCTGGCCGATGATCTGGCCGCCGATGTCCTGCTCCTTGCCAACGCGCGACACCACCATCGCAGACGCCACCGAAATCAGCAGCGCCGGGATCTGTGCGACCAACGCGTCGCCCACCGCCAGCAGGATGTAAGAGCTGGCAGCCTCGGAAGGCGACAGGCTGTGCTGCACCACGCCGATCACGAAGCCGCCGATGATGTTGATGAACAGGATCAGGATGCCGGCGATCGCGTCACCGCGCACGAACTTCGAGGCACCGTCCATGGAGCCGTGGAATTCGGCCTCTTCGCCCACTTCTCGGCGACGCCTTTTGGCTTCCTTCTCGTCGATCAGGCCGGCGCCCAGGTCGGCGTCGATGGCCATCTGCTTGCCGGGCATGGCGTCCAGGGCGAAACGTGCAGCCACCTCGGCGATGCGCTCCGAGCCCTTGGTGATCACGATGAAGTTGATGACCACCAGGATGGCGAACACGATCAGACCAACGGCGAAGTTGCCCCCGATCAGGAAGTGGCCGAAGGACTCGATCACCTTGCCCGCGGCGCCCGCGCCGTTGTGGCCTTCAAGCAGCACCACCCGCGTGGAAGCCACGTTGAGCGACAGGCGCAACAGCGTGGTCAGCAGCAGCACAGACGGGAAGGCGGCAAAGTCCAGCGGACGCAGCATGGTGGCCGCCACCATCATCACCATCAGCGACATCGCGATGTTGAAGGTGAAGAACAGGTCCAGCACGAAGGGCGGCAGGGGCAGCACCATCAAGGCCAGCACGCACACCACGACGAGCGGTGCGGCCATCATCTGGAAGCGCTTGGGGTCGTTGCCGGTGAGGGCCTGGAGCTTTTGCAACAGCGGGTGCATGGGGGCACGTCCTGACAGGGTGTTGCAAGGATTGTTTGCCGCCGAGGACGAAAGCTTTAGCGAGATAAGCGGGCGCGGCCTGCGGCTATTCCGGGGGGTTTTCGCCGCGTGAAAGGCCCGCGCCTGCCACCGGCACCGCGTCCGTGACGGATGTCACATCAGCCTGTGGCGGCGCCTGCGCGGCGAGCGCGCGCGGTACGCGATGCCGGATGGTGCGGGTCGAGCTCGTTGGGCACCTCCAGGTCGGGCAGGTTGCCCGGCATGGCGCCCTGGCCGGTGAGGGCCTGCTTGAGCTGGTACACATAGGCCAGCACTTGCGCCACGGCGCTGTACAGCGCCACGGGCACTTCCATGTCCAGTTCGGTGTGGGCGTACAAGGCACGTGCCAGCGGTGGCGCTTCGAGCACCGGCACGCGGTGCTCCACGGCCAGATCCCTGATCTTCAGCGCCAGCAGATCGGTGCCCTTCGCCACCACGCGAGGGGCGCCCATGCTGCCTTCCTCGTACTTCAGTGCCACGGCATAGTGGGTCGGGTTCATCACCACCAGGTCTGCCGACGGGATGGCGGCCATCATCCGCTTCTTCGTCATCTCGCGCATCTTCTGCTTGATGCGGCCTTTGACCTCCTGATTGCCCTCCTGCTGCTTGAACTCTTCCTTCACATCCTGGTGGCTCATCTTCATGCGCTCGGCGAAGAGGAACTTTTGCAGCGGGAAATCGATGAGGGCAAAGAAGGCAACGACCAACAGCATGGAGCCAATGACCTCGGCCAGCGTCACGCCCAGCGTGTGGATCGCGGCGGGCAGGGGCATGGCGAGCAGGTTCGTCATGCTGGGCCAGACCTTCATCAAAAAGGTGATGCCCGCGGCACCCAGAACCAGCGCCAGGGCCGATGCCTTGAGCGCATCCACCATGTGCGCTTTCGAAAACAGGTTGGCGATGCCCTGGATCGGGTTGAGCTTGCTGAATTTGGGGCTGATGACCTGGAAAGACATCACCCAGCCGCCCGCCGCCACAGATGCCGCCACCGAGCCCAGTGCGACCGCCACGCCAAAGGGCACGGCCACCATCAGCCACTGCCAAGACCACGTGGCGACCCGCTCCAGCATGAAATCGGGGTTGGCCACGGTGCGGGCATCGAAGCGCAGGCCGGCCTGCAGCAGCTTCTCCATGTGCGACATCCACAGCGGCGCCAGCCCCAGCAGCGCCGCGGTGGCCGCCAGCAAGACGAGGAAATGCCCAAGGTCCTTCGATCGGACGACCTGGCCTTCCTTGCGCGCATCGGCCAGTTTCTTGGCCGAGGCTGGTAACTGCTTGTCTTCTGAGCCTTGGTCAGACATGGGCGTGGGCCATCAGGTGGCGCGCCGGCTGGCGCGTGGCAGCGGCGCCATGGAGAGCGCACGCCTGCGCCATCTTGCCCCGTCAGCCCAAAAGCATGCGCCTGATAAGCGGGACGCAAACCGGGCTGATCCGGCCGCCGCCCTCGGCTCTCACGCCATGCCGGCCGGCACCACCGTCCACTGCTGGCGCACGTCGCCCTCGCCATCGACGCTTTCCATGTGCACCGGAAAGCCCCACAGCCGGGCCACGTGCTTGAGCACCTCTCGGGTGGCGTCGTGCAAGGGGCGGTCGTTGTGCTGGGTGTGTCGCAAGGTCAGCGAGCGGTCACCGCGCAGGTTCACGCTCCAGACCTGGATGTTGGGCTCGCGGCTGCCCAGGTCGTACTGGCGAGACAGCGACTCGCGCAGGGCGCGGTAACCCATGTCATCGTGGATGGCGCTGACCTCGTACTCGCTTTCCTTCTCATCGTCACGGATGGCGAACAGGCGGAAATCGCGCATCACCTTGGGGCTGAGGTACTGCCCGATGAAGCTTTCGTCCTTGAAGTTGCGCATCGCGTAATCCAGCGTGGGCAGCCAGGCGTTCGCCTCTTTCGGCGCGCCCTCGGCGCAGCCAGCGAAATCCGGGAACCAGAGGCGGTCTTCGGGCGTGGGCTTCTCGCAGATTCGCTTGAGGTCGGTGTACATCGCGAACCCCAGCGCGTACGGGTTGAGCCCGCTGTAGGCACGGTGCCCCACCGGCGGCTGGTAGACCACGTTGGTATGTGACTGCAACCACTCCATCATGATGCCGTCGGTCAAGTGGCCGTCGTCGTACATGGTGTTGAGCAAGGTGTAGTGCCAGAAGGTGGCCCAACCCTCGTTCATCACCTGCGTCTGGCGCTGCGGGTAGAAGTACTGCGCCACCTTGCGCACAATGCGCACGATCTCGCGCTGCCATGGCTCCAGCAAGGGCGCGTTCTTCTCGATGAAGTAGAGGATGTTCTCCTGCGGCTCGGCCGGGAACCGCTTGACCAGTTCTTCCTCGGGCCGGTCGGCCCGGCGCGGCAGCGTGCGCCACAGGTCGTTGACCTGCTGCTGCAGGTAGGCCTCGCGCTCTTCGCGGCGGGCCAGTTCCTTGTCCAGCGAGAGCTTGCCCGGGCGGCGGTAGCGGTCCACCCCGTGGTTCATCAGCGCATGGCAGCTGTCCAGCAGCTCCTCCACCGCGTCCACACCATGGCGCTCTTCGCAGCGCGCCACGTAGTTCTTGGCATAGACCAAGTAGTCGATGATGGAGCCCGCATCCGTCCACATCCGGAACAGGTAATTGCCCTTGAAGAAGCTGTTATGGCCGTAGGCCGCGTGTGCGATCACCAGGGCCTGCATGGCCATGGTGTTCTCTTCCATCAGGTAGCTGATGCAGGGGTTGGAGTTGATGACGATTTCATAGGCCAAGCCCATGAAACCACGGCGGTAGTTCTTCTCGGTGGCAATGAACTCCTTGCCGTAGGACCAGTGCCGGTAGTTCACCGGCATGCCCACGCTGGCGTAGGCGTCCATCATCTGCTCGGCGGTGATGATTTCCAGCTGGTTCGGGTAGGTGTCCAGCTTGAAGCGACCGGCTGTGTCGCGGATGACGTCGTGGTACTGCTCGATCAGCTCGAACGACCAGTCCGAGCAGCCCGGCAAAGGCTGGCTGGCGCGATGGGGGGAAAGCACGGCACTCATGCGTCCACTCCTTCCTTCTTGAACAGCTCGCGGAACACCGGGTAGATCTGTGAGGCGTCGAGCACCTTGCGCATGGCGAAGTGCCTGTGTGTTTCGGACAGGCCCATGTACTCGTCCCACAGGTTCTGCTCGGTCTGCGCCACCTGCACATAGGCAAAGTAGCGCACCAGCGGCAGGATCTTGTCTTCCAAGATCTCACGGCAACGGCTGGAATCGTGATGCCAGTTGTCGCCGTCGGAGGCCTGGGCCACGTAGAGATTCCACTCGCTGGTCGGGTAGCGCGCCTGGATGATCTCGTCGAGCAACACCAGGGCACTGGACACCACCGTGCCGCCAGTTTCGGTGGCGTGGAAAAAGTCCTGCTCGGACACCTCCTGCGCCTGCGTGTGGTGGCGGATGAAGACGAGCTCGATCTTGTCGTAGTGCCGCGTCAGGAACAGGTAGAGCAAGATGAAGAAGCGCTTGGACAACTCCTTGCGCTGCTCGTCCATCGAGCCCGAGACGTCCATCACACAGAACATCACGGCCTTGGTGGTGGGTACCGGCACCTTCACGCGGCTGCGGAAGCGCAGGTCGATCGGGTCCAGGAAAGGGATGCCCTTCATGCGGCCGTGCAGGTGCTGCAGTTGCGCCTCGATGGCCTCGATCTCCGCGGCACGCTCGCGCACCAGCGCCTCGTCGCCCGTGGCGGGCTGGACGCGGAATTCCGCCAGGCGCGCCTCCAACTCCTGGATCTCACGCCGGCTGGACGCCCCCAGCGCGATGCGCCGACCCAGCGCCCCGCGCATGGAGCGCACCACGTGGAGGTTGTTGGGCGTGCCATCGCTGCTGAAACCTGCGCGGTGGCTCTTCCACTCGGGCACTTCGGCCAGGGCCGTGCGCACCAGGTTGGGCAGGGCCAGGTCCTCGAAGAAGACCTGCATGAACTCTTCCTTGCTCAGGCTGAAGACGAAATCGTCCTCGCCCTCACCGGAATCGCTGGCCTGGCTGCCGCCGCCGCCCTGCCCCTGTCCACCTTGAGGCTTTTCGATGCGGTCACCTCGGACGTACTCGCGGTTGCCAGGGTGCACCACCTCGCGGCTGCCGCCCTGGCCGTGGCTGAACACCGGCTCGGACAAATCCCGCTTCGGGATGGCGATGTCTTCGCCTTTTTCAATGTCACGGATGCTGCGGCCGTTGATGGCACGCTGCACGGCTTCGCGGACCTGGTCCTTGTAGCGCCGCAGGAAGCGCTCGCGGTTGCCCACGGACTTGTTCTTCCCCGCAAGGCGTCGGTCGATGATGTGTTGCCGCGTCATGTATGCCCATTCGGGGGTGGTTCATGAACTCTTGCGAACACGCAGGTACCACTCGCACAGCAAGCGCACCTGCTTGGCCGTGTAGCCCTTCTGCACCATGCGGTTGACGAAATCTTCGTGCTTCTTGACCTCGTCTGCGCTGGCCTTGGCGTTGAAGCTGATGACCGGCAACAGCTCTTCGGTGTTGCTGAACATCTTCTTCTCGATCACGGTGCGCAGCTTCTCGTAGCTTGTCCACAGCGGGTTCTTGCCACCGTTGTTGGCGCGGGCCCGCAGCACGAAGTTGACGATCTCGTTGCGGAAGTCCTTCGGGTTGGCGATGCCGGCCGGCTTCTCGATCTTCTCCAGCTCTGCATTCAGCGAGGCGCGGTCGAAAATCTCGCCCGTGTCGGTGTCGCGGTACTCCTGGTCCTGGATCCAGTAGTCGGCGTAGGTGACGTAGCGGTCGAAGATGTTCTGGCCGTACTCGGAGTAGCTCTCCAGGTAAGCCGTCTGGATCTCCTTGCCGATGAACTCGGCATAGCGCGGCGCCAGCATCTCCTTGATGTAGGCGATGTACTTCTGCTCGACCTCGGCGGGGAACTGCTCGCGCTCGATCTGCTGCTCCAGCACGTACATCAGGTGCACGGGGTTGGCCGCGACCTCGGCGCTGTCGAAGTTGAACACCTTGGAGATGATCTTGAAGGCGAAGCGCGTGGAGATACCGCTCATGCCCTCGTCCACGCCCGCGTAGTCGCGGTACTCCTGGATGGACTTGGCCTTGGGGTCGGTGTCCTTCAGGCTCTCGCCGTCATAGACCTGCATCTTGCTGAAGATGCTGGAGTTTTCCGGCTCCTTCAGGCGCGTGAGGATGGCGAACTGCGACATCATCTTCAGCGTGCCCGGGGCGCACGGCGCCTGGCTCAGCGACGAGCCGCGCACCAGCTTCTCGTAGATCTTGATTTCCTCGCTCACGCGCAGGCAGTACGGCACCTTGACGATGTAGATGCGATCCAGGAATGCCTCGTTGTTCTTGTTGTTGCGGAAGGCCTTCCACTCGCTTTCGTTCGAGTGGGCCAGCACCACGCCGTCGAAGGGGATGGCGCCGAAGCCCTCGGTGCCCTTGAAGTTGCCTTCTTGCGTGGCCGTCAGCAGCGGGTGCAGCACCTTGATGGGCGCCTTGAACATTTCCACGAATTCCAGCAGACCCTGGTTGGCCAGGCACAGGCCACCGGAGTAGCTGTAGGCATCCGGGTCGTCCTGGGCGTAGGTTTCGAGCTTGCGGATGTCGACCTTGCCGACCAGGGCGCTGATGTCCTGGTTGTTCTCGTCGCCCGGTTCGGTCTTGGCGATGCCCACCTGCTTGAGGATGCTGGGGTAGCGCTTGACCACCTTGAACTTGCGGATGTCACCGCCGAACTCTTCAAGGCGCTTGACCGCCCAGGGGCTGAGGATGCGCTGCAGGTAGCGGCGCGGGATGCCGTACTCCTTCTCCAGGATCGGGCCGTCTTCCGTCGGGTCGAACAGGCCCAGCGGCGACTCGTTCACCGGCGAGCCCTTGATGGCGTAGAACGGCACCTTCTCGGCCAACTGCTTGAGGCGCTCGGCGATCGAGGACTTGCCACCGCCCACCGGGCCCAGCAGGTACAGGATCTGCTTCTTTTCCTCCAGGCCTTGCGCGGCATGACGGAAGTAGCTCACCACCTGCTCGATGGCGTCTTCCATGCCGTAGAACTCTTCGAAGGCCGGATAAATCTTGATGACCTTGTTGGTGAAGATGCGTGACAGGCGCGGGTCGTTGCGCGTGTCGATCATCTGGGGCTCACCGATGGCCTGCAGCATGCGCTCGGCCGCCGTGGCGAAGGCCGATTTGTCGCGCTTGCAGATGTCAAGGTATTCCTCGAGCGTGTATTCCTCTTCGCGGGTGCGCTCGTAACGGGCGGCGAAGTTGCTGATCACGTCCATGCTGACCTCCAAGTCACTGATCTGTCCATCAATGCCTTGTGATCTGCCGGCCTACCCGTCTGGTGAAACCGGCGCGACCACCCAAGCATCGCCTTCACACCAAAGATCAAGGAAATCGCGCTCCCGAGGCGGGCAGATGAAGCTGCTTTTTGCCCATCATCTTGCTTGCCAGAAGGCGCGACCCGTTGCCCTTATCTTGCACCTTTTTTCCAAAGTGCGTGCGACAGGAACACAACAATTCAGATGTTGCTGGTGGCCCGCACTTCTTCCATGCTCGTCAACCCTGTCAACACCTTCTCGATGCCGTCCTGCCGCAGCGTTCGCATGCCCTCACGCAAGGCGTGTGCCTGAATTTGGTCAGGGCTGGCGCCCGTCTGGATGAGGCGGCGCGTGTCGGCGTTCACGGCCATCAGCTCATGGATGCCCAGGCGCCCCTTGAAGCCCGTGTGGTTGCAGTGGTTGCAGCCGGCGCTGTGGTGGTGCTGCAGTGCGCCATCGACGCCAAATCGCTCCTGCCACTCGGCCAGCAAGCCGTCGCGCGTGATGCCCATCTGCTCTGGCGGACAGACGTGCAGGTACTCGTCGAGCAAGCCTTGCACCTGTTCGGGCGTGGCCGGCTCGCTGACCTTGCAGGCAGGGCAGAGGCGGCGCACCAGGCGCTGGGCCAGCACCACCAGCAACGAGTCGGCGAAGCTGAACGGGTCCATGCCCATGTCAAGCAGGCGGGTGATTGTTTCGGGCGCGCTGTTCGTGTGCAGCGTGGAGAGCACCAAATGGCCAGTGAGCGCCGCCTCGATGGCGGTGCGCGAGGTTTCGGCGTCGCGCATTTCACCGACCATGATGACGTCGGGGTCGGCGCGCAGCAGCGCCCGCAAGGCTTTGGCGAAGGTCCAGTCGATCTTGGGGTTGACCTGCACTTGTCGCAAACCTGGCTGCGTGATTTCCACCGGGTCTTCGGCCGTCCAGATTTTGCGCTCTGGCACGTTGATGAAGCTCAGCGCAGAGTGCAGCGTCGTCGTCTTGCCGGAGCCGGTGGGGCCGACGCACAGCACCATGCCGTAGGGGCGCTCCATGGCCTGCTGGAAGCGGAACAGGTTGGCCGGGCTGAGCCCGATCTTGTCCAGCGGCAGCGGCCTGGCGGATGTCAGGATGCGCATCACCACGTCCTCCAGACCGTTGTTGGTCGGGATGGTGGCCACGCGCAGCTCCAGGCGGTGCTGGGGCATGAAGCGGGCGAAGTTGATCTTGCCGTCCTGCGGCTTGCGCTTCTCCGAGATGTCGAGATCGCACATGATCTTGATGCGCGCGATGATGGCGCTGCGGTAGTTCGGCGGCAGCTCGAGGTAGGGCAGCAGGAGGCCGTCTTTGCGGAAACGGATCTTGACCTTGTCGCGCCCGGCGTAGCTCTCGATGTGGATGTCGGAGACGCCCTGGTGGTGCGCCTCGATGACCATGGTGTTGATGAGCCGCACCAGGGAGTTGTCGCTCTGCTCGATGGGCTTGTCGTCGAGGCCAACGCCTTGGCCCTCTTTCTCCAGGTCCTCGACCAGCTTGTCGGCGGCGAACGGGTCGGCGAGCTCGGGCGCCGGGATGTCATGGTCCAGCGAGAAAGACACGGTCGAGACATCGGCCCCCAGCTTGGCGTAGGACTCGCGGATGCACCACTCCAGCTGACTTTGCGGCGCCAGCACGGGCACGACCTTGCACTGCGTGATGAACTCCAGCTCGGACAGCACCAGGCGCTGGCTGGGGTCTTCCACTGCCACGACCAGCGCGCCCTCGCGCAGCAGCAAGGGCACTGCGCGCAAGCGGGCCGAGACGGTGAACGGCACCTTGTGCAGCGCCGACGGATCGACCGGGAACTTCTTGAGGTCGACGAGCGGGTAACCCATCTTGCGGGCCAGTGCGGAGAGGAGGTCATGCCGCGAGATCAGGCCCAGGCGCACCAGCAACTCGCCCAGGGGCACGGTGCGGTCGGACTGCTGCTGGCGCAAAGCGTCGCTGAGCTGCTCCTCCGTGATCAAGGACAGCGCAATCAGCGCCTCGCCGATGCGCACCATGGGCATGCGGCTTTGCTGCTCCAACGCCTGCACCAGCTGCTCGGGCGTGACAACCTGCTGGTTGAGCAGGATGTCACCGAGCTTCTGGTTGCGTAGCTCGGCCTGCATGCCGACAGCCGCATCGACCTGGGCCGGTGTGACGGCTTGATCGGCCACCAAAGCCTGACCGATGGGTGGGCCGAAGCGGGCGTCTTCGATGACCTCACGCGGCACGAACAGCCGGGAGACGGCGCCGTGTGGGTCCTGCGGGGGGAAGAGGAACAGGCCGAAGCTGGTGTCATGCCAGCCGATGGTCTGGCCGCTGATGTCACCGCCGCCGCGCAGGCGCAAGGTGTAATCGGTCACGGGCCGCTGCGCGAGATCACCAGGCAATGCGGCAACACCTTCCGCGAACTGCACCGGCGCGATCCCGCGCTGCAGCTGCAGGCTGCGGAACTGGCTGAAACGCAGTGGCATGGTGGTGCGGGCGGGCGGCACCTGGATGTGTGCCACTTGCTCGTCGGGCACAAAGAAAATGAGCCGCCCGCTCATGACGCGGCCATTGAGCCCCACGATCTCGCAGGGCTCGTGGTCGAGTTGGGCCCGCGCCGGCGGGTAGCTGGCAAACGGTGGCGTGGGCCAGCGGAAGCCCGAGGGCTCGCCCCCTGCTTCGGCCACCGCATCGGGGGCGGGTGTCAGGCTGGCCGCGGGCACCGGGGCCGGTGGCATGGCGGGGATGGGCTGCGTGGAGGTGTCGGGCATGGCCAGGGTTGCGCGGTTCGACGGGCAGGCACGGACGCCACCCTGCGGGCCATGCTAGGGACTGGCGCAGTGGCCGAAGACCGGAAAAACGCTGGAAAAGTGCCGGAGAGGCGCTGCAAGGGCGAGCAAAACAGCGCTGCCGTCAGAAATCCAATGGACGGAAATCCAGCAGCATGACCGGCTCGATGCGGCCTTGCTCATTGAGCGGCAGCACCTCGGTGCGGTCGAGCGCGCGCAGCACGGCGGCGTCCCAGGCCGGCACGCCAGACGCGACCAGGATCTTGCGGGACACGATGCGACCGTCTGGCGCGCAGCGCACCTCCACCTGGGCCAGCGGGTTGCCACTGATGGGGTCGGTGAAGACCACATTGGGCTTGATGCGCGCGATCAGGCGCCCGATGTAGCTCTTGCTCGGACCGGCCGACGCGGCCGCCCGCCCAGCGCCGCCCGGCCCGCCGCCCAGGTCCGACATCATCCGCGCGAGATTGGCCTGACGCAGGGCCTCGCGCTCGGCAGCGCTTTGCTTGTCGGCCTTGGTGTCCGGCTTGGGCTCGGGCTTCGGCTCGGGTTTGGCCTCCGGTTTCGCATCGACCTTGCGGCTGGGCTTGGGTGGCGTGGTGTCGAAGGTCTCCTTCGGCTCCTTGCGCTTGGCCTCTTTGGGCTTCTCACTTGCTTTGGGCTTCTCAGGCTCCTTGACCTCCTTGGGAGGTGGCTCCTTGGGGGAAACCTTGGGCGACTCCTTCTGCGCCTTCTTGGGCGGTGCGCGCTCGGTCACGATGTCGGGTTTGGCCGGCGTTTCAGGCGCGACGCGGGGCACCGGCTGCGGCGGCACGGGCTGAGGTGGCACGGGCTTGGGCTCGGCGGCGGGCGTGGGTGGCGGTGTGGCAGCCGGGCCGGCTGCCCGCGGGATCTCCGACCACACCTCGGCCTCCACAGCCACCTCGGTGTGCACCTTCCAGTTCACCGCCAGGGCGAGCGCCAGCACCAGGCCCAGGTGGGCCAGCACGGCCAAGGACACACCGGGCGCCCAGCGCTCATCCTGGCGCGGCCGCCAGCCCGGCCCGCCCTTGATGGCGACCGATCCGATCGGGTCCTGCATTGCGCCCAACATGGCCGCCTCAGCCGCCCGTGGTGCGCACCGACAGGCCCACGCGGGCCACACCTGCGCGCTGCAGCACGTCCATCGCGTGCACGACGGACTCGTAGCGGATGTCCTTGCGCGCGCTGATGATGACCGGCACGCCACCCGGGCCACCCTCGGCATCGGCCTGCACCGCCTTGACTTGCTCGGGCAACTCCTTCAGTGACAAGCGCTGCCAGTCCCCGCGGTTGACGCGCATGCGCACACGCTCGTCGTCATCGAGCACCACCTCCACCACCTTCTCCGGCGCCTGCTTGGCTTTTCCGATGCTGGGCAGGTCCACCACGCCTGAGGGCAAGAGCGGTGCACTCACCATGAAGATGATCAACAGCACCAGCATCACGTCGATGAAGGGCACCATGTTGATCTCGTTGCGGGTACGCCGGCGTCGGCCACCGCCCCGGGCGTTCAGCTCGGCCATGGCTCAGCGCCCCTGGGGCTGGCGTGCAGCCTGCAGCGCCGACTGCAGGGCGGCATCGGACAGGTTGGCACCTGCGCCGGCCGGTGCACTCGGGGCCGCATTGCGCGCCAGGATGTTGGAGAACTCCTCGATGAAGGACTCCATCTGGATGGCGATGCGATCAATGTCCCGCGCGAAACGGTTGTAGGCCAGCACCGCCGGGATGGCCGCGAACAGGCCGATGGCCGTGGCCACCAGCGCTTCGGCAATGCCTGGCGCCACCGTGGCCAGCGACACCTGCTGCACGTTCGACAGCCCGGTGAAAGCGTGCATGATGCCCCACACCGTGCCGAACAAGCCGATGTAAGGCGAGACCGAACCGACCGAGCCGAGGAAATCCAGGCGCGACTCGACCACGTCCATCTCGCGCTGGTAGCTGGCGCGCATGGCCCTGCGGGCACCGTCCAGCAGCACGTTGACATCGGTGACGCGGCGCTCACGCTGCTTCATGAACTCGCGCATGCCCGCGGCGAAGATGCGCTCTTGCGGAGAGGCCGGGCCGCTGCCGCTGTTGGCATCCTGAAACAGCTCCTGCAGGGTGCGGCCAGCCCAGAAATCGCGGTCGAAAGCATCGTTGTCCTGGCGCACCCGCTTCAGGCCCAGCACCTTGGCGAAGATGATGCTCCAGCTGGCCAGAGACACCAGCATCAGGATGGCCATCACGATCTGCACCACCACGCTGGCGTGCATCACCAGGTGAAGGATCGACAGGTCTTGATTCATGGGAAGTAAGCTCCGTGGGTCGGCCTGGGCTCAGGCGGGGGTGGCTGTGGGAGTGTCTTGGGCGCCGCTGGCCTGGGCGGCGGCCGAGGGCTTGGACGGGTGCTCCGCAAGGGGCTCGGGCAATACCGCCAGGATGCGCTGCGGGATGCGACCGGGTCGCAAGCCGGCCTCGGTGGTTTCGGTGGCCGCCACCGACTGCACCCAGCCGATGCGTATGCGACCGCGCACCAGCAAGGTGTCGCCGCGCCAGACATCTTGCGCGAATTCGACGCTGGCCCGGCCACGCTCCACCACGGCCACCGTCACATGCAGCAGGTCATCGAGGCGAGCGGGCTGAAGGTAGCGCAACTGGGTATCGGCAACGACGAACATGCCCTCGCCACTGCGCCGCATGCCTTCTTGGTCAAAGCCCAGGGTGCGCAGCCACTCGGTGCGGGCGCGCTCCATGAACTTCAGGTAATTGCCGTAGAAGACGATGCCGCCGGCGTCGGTGTCTTCCCAGTAGATGCGGACAGGGTGACTGTGGTGCCAGGCACTCGTGGTGCCCTCGGCAGCGCGGGAGGGGTGTTCAGGCGCGGTCATGCGCTGGATTATCCCCGTTCGGGCCCGAGGCACGGCCTTGCCCTGCCATCCCGCCGCAGATTCACGCATCTTTGCGCGGCGGCAGGCCCCAGTTCAGGCCATGTCGGGCGGCATGACGGCGTGCAGCACCACCTGCTCGTCGCCTTCGCGCTCCCGCGACCGCAGCCACCACACGGCGCCTTTGCGCACCGACCATGGCAGGTCTTGGCCCGTCAACAGCCGGGCGGCCAGCAAGCCGAGGGTGGGCTGGTGCCCGACGATGAGCACCGGGTCGCGCGAACCGGGCCAGCGAGCTGCGGCGAGCAGGTCATCGACGCTGGCCAGCGGGTTGAGGGTGTCGAGCGTGCGCACCTTGCGGCCCAGGGCCGCCGCCGTTTGCTGCGTGCGCACGGCGGGGCTGGCCAGCACGCGCGTGGTATCGGGCAAGCGCTGGTTGAGCCACTCGGCCATGCGTTCGGCCTGGCGCTGGCCCTTGGGCGTCAGCGTGCGGGCCAGGTCACGTTCCAGCTCAAACGGCAGCGGCGACGCACCGTCATCAGCCAGCAGCATCTGCGCCTGCGCGTGGCGCCACAGGATCAGGTCCATCGCCCGCCCTCCCTCGGTTTGACGTTGGCGCGGCAGTCTAGCGGTGCCATGTGGCACCGGCGTGGCGACGCCAGGCCTCGCCACACAAGCGTGGGTCTCACGCCTGACCTCGGTGGCGCGCCATCAGGGCCCGCTGGGCGCTGTGGCCACCGGGCTCGTTGATGCGCTCGTAGCGCCCGTCACTGAGCTGGCGCCAGGCGTCACGGCCATCGAGCAGGTAAGGCACCAGGCATTCGTCGATGACGCGCTGGCGCAGCCCCGGATCGCGCACGGGCCACGCGGCCTCGATGCGGCGCGTCATGTTGCGGTTCATCCAGTCGGCGCTCGACAGGTAAAGGGCTTCTTCGTGCTCGTCATGGCCCCAGCGGAAGTAAAGGACCCGGGTGTGCTCGAGCAGGCGCCCCACCACCGAACGCACGCGGATGCGATCGGTCAGGCCTTCGAGGCCGGGTGGCAGGATGCAGGCGCCGCGGATGACGAGGTCGATGTCCACCCCGGCCTGGCCCGCGTCGATCAGGGCGTTGACCAGCGGCTCATCGGTCAGGGCGTTGCACTTGACCACGATGCGCGCCGGCCGCCCCGCGCGGGCCGCGTCGGCGCAGCGAGCCATCAGGCGCAGCATCTGGTCCTGTAGGCTGAATGGCGCCAGTTGCAGCAGGCGCGTGGACTTCATCTGCGTCAGGCTGGAGAGCTGCTGGAAGACGCGGTCCACATCGGCCGTCATGTCCGGCTGGCTGGTGAGGAAGCCCACGTCGGTGTACAGGCGTGAGGTCTTGGGGTTGTAGTTGCCGGTCGACAGGTGCGCGTAGCGGCGCAGGCGCGCGCCCTCGCGGCGCGTCACCAGCATCATCTTGGCGTGGGTTTTCAGGCCCACGATGCCGTACACCACCTGGGCGCCCAGCGCTTCCAGGCGCTCCGCCCAGTTGATGTTGGCCTCTTCGTCGAAGCGGGCTTTCAGCTCCACCACGGCCAGCACTTCCTTGCCACGGCGCACGGCTTCGAGCAGCAACTCCATCAGCACGGACTCGCTGCCAGTGCGGTAAATCGTCTGCTTGATGGCCAGCACGTCAGGGTCGTCCACGGCCTCGCGCAGGAACTGCACGACCGCGTCGAAGCTCTGGAAGGGGTGGTGCAGCAGGCAGTCGTGGTGGCGGAGGTGCTCGAACAAACCTTGCTGCGGCAAGTCGGACGGCCAGGCGGGCTCGTAGGGCGGGAAGCGCAACGCATCGGCGTCGGCCTGGTCAATCAGCTGGGTCAGGCGCACCAGGTTCACCGGGCCGTTGACCATGAACAGCGCTTGCGGCGGCAGGCCGAACTGCTCCAACAGGAAGTCGGACAAATCGGCCGGGCAGGAGCGAACCACCTCCAGGCGCACCGACTGGCCGAACTGGCGCGTCGTCATCTTCGAGCGCAGAGCTTCGCGCAGGTCGGTGACGTCGTCCTCATCGACTTCGAGGTCGGAGTCGCGCGTGAGGCGGAACTGCGAGAAGGCCTTGATTTCGCGGCCCGGAAAGAGCTCGTCCAGGTGGGCGCGGATGACGCTGGACAGCAGCACGAAGCCCTGCTGCCCCTCGGCCATGAGCGAATCCGGCAAGGCGATCACACGCGGCAGCACGCGCGGGATGCGCACGATGGCGATGTCGTTGTCGCGGCCGAAGGCGTCCATGCCACCCAGGCGCACGATGAAGTTCAGCGTCTTGTTGGCGACCTGCGGGAAGGGGTGCGCCGGGTCCAGGCCGATGGGCACCAGCAGGGGGCGCACCTGGCGGCGGAAGAAATCGGCCACCCATTCGCGCTGGCTGGCGTTGCGGTCGGCGTGGTTCAGGATGACGATGCCCGCGTCGTGCAACTTGGGCGTGACCACGTCGTTGAAGATGCGGTATTGCTCCTCGACCAGGCGGTGCGATTCGCGCGAGACCTCGGTGATGTAGGCCGCGTTGATACCCGTGCCGGGCGTGCGGGACGCCTCGATGACGTCGGCGTAGCGGACCTCGAAGAACTCGTCGAGGTTGGACGACACGATGCAGATGTAGCGCAGACGCTCGAGCAGCGGAACGTCTTCGCGCTGGGCCTGGGCCAGCACCCGGCGGTTGAATTCGAGGATGGCCTGCTCACGGCCGAGCAGTTTGACGCGGGGGCGCTCCAGCACCGGGGTTGGGATCGTGTTGTTCATTGACGCAAAAGAAGCCGCATGACGCCGGCAGCTTCATTTTACGGAATGCTCTACTCGGAAATGATGACAGTTCAATGACTGCCATCAAGACGTGCCGGGAGGCCGTCAATGCGCCGCCTCCCAGTTCGGCCCCGAGCCCACCTCGGCCACCAGTGGCACCCGCAGTTGCGCAACGCCTGCCATCAGGCGCGGCGCGGTGTCCTTCACCCAGTCCAACTCTGCCTCGGGCACCTCCAACACCAGTTCGTCGTGCACCTGCATGATGATTTTTGAGGCGCGGCCCTCGGCGTCCAGCGTGTCCTGCACGGCCACCATGGCCAGCTTGATGAGGTCGGCCGCCGTGCCCTGCATGGGCGCGTTGATGGCGGCACGCTCGGCACCGGCGCGGCTGGGGCCGTTGGGGCTGTTGATCTCGGGCAGCCACAGGCGCCGGCCGAACACGGTCTCCACGTAGCCCTGCGTTTTGGCCTGCTCGCGGGTGTCGTCCATGTAGCGCTTCACGCCGGCAAAACGGTGGAAATAGCGCTCGATGTAGGACGATGCCGCCGAACGTTCGATGCCGAGGTTCTTGGCCAGGCCGTGCGCGCTCATGCCGTAGATCAGCCCGAAGTTGATCACCTTGGCGTAACGGCGCTGCTCGCTCGACACCTCGTCCACCGGCACGCCGAACACCTCACTGGCCGTGGCACGGTGCACGTCCAACCCTTCCGCGAAGGCGCGCAGCAGGTTCTCGTCTTGCGAGATGTGGGCCATGATGCGCAGCTCGATCTGGGAGTAGTCGGCACTGACGATGGCATGCCCCGGCGGCGCGATGAAGGCCTCGCGGATGCGGCGGCCTTCTGCCGTGCGCACGGGGATGTTCTGCAAGTTCGGGTCGTTGCTCGACAAGCGCCCCGTGACGGCCACGGCCTGTGCGTAGTTGGTGTGCACCCGGCCCGTCTCGGCATTGACCATCAGCGGCAGCTTGTCCGTGTAGGTGGACTTGAGCTTGGCCATGCCGCGGTACTCGAGGATGCGGGCCGGCAACGGGTAGTCTTCAGCCAGCTTCTCCAACACTTCCTCGTTGGTGGAAGGCGCGCCCGTGGCGGTTTTCTTGACCACCGGCAGGCCCTGCTTGACGAAGAGGATTTCGCCCAGCTGCTTGGGTGAGCCCAAATTGAAAGGCTGGCCAGCCAGCTCGTAGGCCTCTTGCTCCAGCTGCACGATGCGCTGGCCCAACTCGCGGCTTTGCTGCTGCAACAAGCCACTGTCGATCAGCACACCGTTGCGTTCGATGCGCTGCAACACGCGCGAGGTGGGCAGCTCGAAGCGCTGGTAGATGTCTTTCAGGCCCGGCTCGGCCTCCAGCTTGGGCCACATCGCCTGGTGCACGTGCAAGGTCAGGTCGCTGTCTTCGCAGGCGTAGTGCGAAGCGCGGTCCACGGCCACCTGCGCGAACGGGATCTGCTGCGCGCCCTTGCCCGCCACGTCCTCGTAGCTCAGGCCCACGCGGCCGGTGTAGCGCAAGGCCAAATCGCCCAGGTTGTGCTTGCGGTGGGCCTCCAGCACGTAGCTCTGGAGCATGGTGTCGTGCACATAGCCCTTCACCGCGATGCCGTGGTTGGCCAGCACGTGGGTGTCGTACTTGATGTTCTGGCCGATCTTCTGGCGGTCAGGCGCTTCCAGCCAGGGCTTGAGCTTGGCCAGCACCTCGTCGATGGGCAATTGCTGCGGCGCGTCCGGGCCCTCGTGGCGCAGCGGGATGTAGCAGGCATGGCCCACGCGGTCGCTGAAGGACAGCCCGACGATGCGCGCCTTCATCGGGTCCAGCGAATCGGTTTCGGTGTCGAAGGCCACCAGCTTGGCGGCGTAGATGCGGGCACGCCAGGCGTCGAACACCGGCCAGGTCAGCACGGTGTCGTAGCGGGTGTCGACCTGCACGCCTTGGGGCGCTGCTGGCTCATCGGCACTAGCGCCATCGGCACCAGCGCCATCGGCACCAGCGCCACCGGCATCACCGCCAGCGCCAAACAGGTCGCCCGTGTTGGTGTCGCTTTTGGCTTTCGGGGGTTTGGCCTTGCCAGACGCGCCAGATTTACCCGGAGCCCCATCGGCCCCGGGCGCACCCGCGGCATCTCCGCGCAACTGCCGCTCCACCTCGGCCTTGGCCGTGCGGAAACCGAAGCGCGTGTAGAAATCCAGCAAGCCCGGCAGGTCGGGCGCCTTGAGGGCCAGCGCGTCCAGCGAGGGCCAGGCGGGCACGTGGCCGGTGAGATCGCAATCCAGCTTGACGGTGATGAGGCGGCGGCCTTGCGGCAACCAATCCAGCGCCTTGCGCAGGTTCTCGCCCGTGGCGCCCTTGAAACTGTCGGCTGCGGCCATGATGGCGGCCAGCGAGCCGTGCTCCTGCAACCACTTCACGGCCGTCTTCGGGCCCACTTTTTCGACGCCCGGCACGTTGTCCACCGTGTCACCGATCAGGGTCAGGTAGTCGATGATCAGCTCGGGCGGCACACCGAATTTGGCCTCCACCCCGGGGATGTCCAGCACCTCGGGCGGCTTGGCCATGGTGTTGATCAAGGAGACGTGCGGGTTGACCAGTTGGGCCAGGTCCTTGTCGCCGGTGGAGACCACGACCCGGTGGCCCGATGCGACCGCCACGCGGGCCAGTGTGCCGATGGCGTCGTCCGCCTCGATGCCAGGCACTTCCAGCACAGGCCAGCCCAGCAGCTTGACGACTTCGTGGATGGGCTCGATCTGCGAGCGCAGGTCGTCCGGCATGGGCGGACGGTGCGCCTTGTACTCGGGGTACCACTCGTCGCGGAAGGTGGGGCCCTTGGCGTCGAACACGCAGACGGCGTGCTCGGCCTGGATGTTGGCGCGCAGCCAGCCCATCATGTTCACCACGCCATGGATGGCGCCGGTGGCCACACCCTCGGGCCCGCGCAGGTCGGGCATGGCGTGGAAGGCTCGGTAAAGGTAGCTGGAGCCGTCCACCAGCAGCAGGATGGGCCGCTCTTGGGGCGGCTGCTCCGACGGGGGCTGCTGGGGAAGTTCGGGGCTCTGAAAGGTGTCCGGGGCTGTCATGCCCCGGATTGTGCTGCGGAATGTGCTGCAGTTCGGGCCTCGGATCCGCGGCCCAGCCTGGCGGGTGAGGTCAGAACTCGGCCATGCCGCCCACAGACAGCAGGTACTGGCTGTTGTGGCCCTTGAAGAAGGCGTCCACGGTGGAGATGAGCTTGATGTCGCGCGTCAGGCGGTAGGCCAGGCCGGCGCCCAGGTAAGGCGCGGTGTTGTGCTGCTTGCTGCGGACGACGGCGTTGTTGAGCAGCACGCGGTCGTTGGTTTGCTCCAGCATGCCCCAGCCCAGACGGATCTGGTTGGTGAAGTCCTGGATCAACTCGACTTCCCAGTTGATGTTGAAGGAGTAGGCGCGGACGCTGCGCTCCTCGGAGGCGTAACCCGTGGCCTGCGCGGCCGCGTTGGCATTGGTGCGCGTTGTCTTGCCGAACATGAAGTAGTTCACCTCCGCGGCCAGGCCCGGCGTCAGGCGCTTGCCGGCGAAGATCTTGCCGCTGAACACGGCGCGGTCACAAGTGGCGTCGCACTGCCAGTTGTTGAGGCCGAAGCCGGCCGTGCCGCCGATGTACGCACCCAGGGGCGCATCTGCAGGCTGCAGCGCCGGCGACATCTGCGCCTGGGCAGACACGCTGACCGACATCAGCAAGGCGGCCGCCACGGAGGCCAGGGAAAGGGGCGAGCGGATGACAGGCGCGTTCATGATGACAGGGGCTTCCTCGGTATCGGTGGGTGGGTGTGTCTCTGCGGTGGTCCGCTGATGACAGAATCCGAGTGAGTCTGCCACAGCGACTCCTACAATCTCGTGCTTGCCGGAGGCCCGATCCTGAGGGTTTACGCCAACGGCAGGGGCAATGGGGACGACTGGACCTTCCTTCGGGGCAGGGTTCACGCACCCCGGCGGCCCGCTGTCAGAAATTACCCCCGATCGACCCGCCCGACACCGTCCCATGGCCGTATTCACCGAAGTCACCCCCGCCGAAGCAGCCGAGCTGTTGTCCACCCTGGGCCTGGGCGCCTTGCACAGCTTGCAAGGCATCCACTCGGGCATCGAGAACACCAACTACTTCGCCCAGACGGACCGGGGCGATTACGTGCTCACGCTGTTCGAGCGCCTGAGCGCCGAGCAACTGCCCTTCTACCTGAACCTGATGCAGCACTTGGCTGCACGGGGCATCCCGGTGCCTGCCCCACAAGCCAATGCGCAGGGCCAGATCCTGCACAGCCTCAAGGGCAAGCCAGCCGCCGTGGTGACGCGCCTCAAGGGCCGCAACCAAATGGCGCCTCAGGTGCCGGACTGCGCGCAGGTCGGCGCCATGCTGGCGCGCATGCACCTCGCCGGCCAAGACTACCCGGGCCAGCAGCCCAACCTGCGTAGCCTGCCCTGGTGGGTGGAGACCGTGCCGGTGGTCAAGCCCTTCCTGACGCCCGCGCAAACCGAGCTGATCGACAGCGAACTGGCCTTCCAGCAAGACCTGGCCACGTCGGATGGCTACAAGGCGCTGCCCCAAGGCCCCATCCACGCCGACCTGTTCCGCGACAATGTCATGTTCGACGGCGCCAAGCTGTCCGGCTTCTTCGATTTCTATTTCGCGGGTTGCGACACTTTTGGCTTCGACATCGCCGTGTGCCTGAACGATTGGTGCATCGACCTGGCGTCAGGCGTGCTGGACCCGGCCCGCGCGGAGGCCTTCGTGGCCGCCTACGATGCCGTTCGCCCGTTGACCGACACCGAACTGCAACTGCTGCCAGCCCTGCTGCGCTCGGCGGCCATGCGCTTTTGGCTGTCCCGTTTGTGGGACTTCCACCTGCCGCGCGACGCAGCCATGCTGCAGCCCCACGACCCCGCCCACTTCGAGCGCGTGCTGACACTGCGCCGCCAGCAGCCCTGGGCCTACCAGCGTCGTGCGGGCCAAGGCCAGGGTGCACCGGCATGAAGCTGCGCATCGTGCCCGCGTCCAGCGGGATGAACTGGATGCGCCAGGGCCTGCAAGTCTTGCGTCGGCAACCGGCGAACTTCATGGGCTTGGTCGGCATGCTGATTGGTTCCGCCCTGCTGATGTCAACCTTGCCCGTGCTGGGGCCATTGCTCGTGGTGGGCGCCATGCCCGTGGTGTGGATGGGCTTCACTCTGGCAACGCGGCGCGCAGTGCTGGGCGAGCGCATCACGCCAGGCGTGCTGATCGAGGCCGTGCGCGCACCCGACAAGCCGCGCAAGGCGTTCTTGCAACTGGGTGGCGCTTACGTGGCGGCCGTGCAGTTGACGATGCTGCTGGCGTCCGTGGTGGGCCCAGGCACCGAAGCGGTGGCGGACGCGATGCGGGCCATGCAGGACAGCCAGGAGTTGGTCGTCAGCCCCGTGGTGCTGGAGGACATGCTGTGGCGCATGGCGCTGCTGCTGCCGGTGTCGCTGGTGTTCTGGCACACGCCGGCCCTGGTGTTGTGGGCCCGCCTGCCTGTGGGCAAGGCCTTGTTCTTCAGCGCCGTGGCCACCTGGCGCAACGTCGGCGCCTTCATGGTGTACGGACTGTCCTGGCTAGGTGCACTGTTCGCCCTGGGGCTGCTCGACCGCCTGCTGCTGAGCGCCATCCCGGTGCCGCTGCTGGCCAATGCACTGGCCTTCGCCGGCGCGCTCGGTCTGGCCGGTGCCTTCTACGCCTCGCTGTACTTCACCACGGTGGAATGCTTCGAATCGCCCCGGGCAGACTCGCCGGAGGGCACGCTGCCGTCGGCATGAACCGGCCCGGGCGCTCAGCTGCTCAAGCGGCTGACGCCCTCCAGCGGACAGGCATACAAAGCATTGCGCAGGGCCGCAATGGCTTCGTAGCGCGTGAAACTGCGCCGCCACGCCAGCACCACACGGCGCGTGGGAACCGGCTCCTCGAAGGGGATGTAGACGAGGTGCGGATGCGGCTCTTTCGGCACCGAGAGGCTGGGCACCACGGTCACGCCCATGCCGGCGGCCACCATGTGCTTGATGGTTTCCAGTGACGAGCCCTCGAAGCTCTTGCGGATGCCCTCGGCGTCGCTCGAAAACCGTGCGAACTCGGGGCACACCTCCAGCACGTGGTCGCGGAAGCAATGGCCCGCGCCCAGCAGCAGCATGGTTTCGCGCTTGAGCTCCTCGGCGCTGATCGCGTTGCGCGAGGCCAGGTGGTGGGTGCGTGGCACGGCCACGAGGAAGGGCTCGTCGTACAGCGGCGCGATGGCCAGGTTGGTGTCGATGAAGGGCTCGGCCAGGATGGCGCAGTCGAGCTCACCGGCGCGCAGCATCTCCAGCAGCTTGACGGTGAAGTTCTCCTGCAGCATCAGCGGCATCTGCGGCACGTGCTCGATGCACGAGCGCACGAGGTCCGGCAGCAGGTAGGGCCCGATGGTGTAGATCACGCCCAGGCGCAGGGCCCCCGCGAGCGGGTCCTTGCCGCGCTTGGCGATCTCCTTGATGGCCTGGGCCTGCTCCAGCACCGACTGGGCCTGGCGGATGATGTCTTCGCCCAGCGGCGTGACGCTGACCTCGTTGCTGCCGCGCTCGAAGAGCTTGACGTCGAGCTCTTCTTCCAGCTTCTTGACGGCCACGGACAGCGTGGGCTGGGACACGAAACAGGCCTCCGCGGCACGCCCGAAATGGCGCTCGCGGGCCACGGCCACGATGTAGCGGAGTTCAGTCAAGGTCATGGGAGCGCATTGTGGTGCAAGTTGCCAAGGGCTCGGGGCGGCATCACGCTTTGAGGTATTCGGCTTTTTGTCCCAGCCAACGGTGGATGTGGCGCTGTGCCGCCGCCGGGTGATGCTTGAGCATCAGCGCCGCGGCCTGCTGCACGCGCGCCAGCATGGCCTGGCCTCCTCCACCGTTCTCACCGTCTTCGGTCAGCTCGCCCAGGTTGGCAAAGCGCAGCAAGGCCGCGCCCGATTGCCGCGCCCCCATGAACTCGCCCGGCCCGCGGATGTCCAGGTCGCGCCGCGAGATCTCGAAGCCATCGGTGGTTTCGGCCATGGCGCGCAGGCGCTGCTTGCCCGAGTCCGACAGCGGCGAGGCATAGAGCAGCACGCACACGCTGGCCACCGCACCGCGCCCCACCCGCCCGCGCAGCTGGTGCAACTGGCTCAGGCCGAAGCGCTCGGCGTGCTCGATCACCATCAGGCTGGCGTTGGGCACGTCCACCCCCACTTCGATGACGGTGGTGGCCACCAGCACGCTGAGCTCGCCCCGCGCGAAAAGGTCCATCACCTCGGCCTTCTCGGCAGCGGGCAAGCGCCCGTGCAGCAGGCCCACGCCGAAGCCGGGCAATGCGTCGCTCAGCTCGATGTGGGTGTGGGTGACGTTGCTGAGGTCCAGCGGCGGGCGCTTGTTGGCGTTGCGGCCCGCGGCCACATCGGCGGCCTGGTCGCCCTCCTCGGTTTCGTCGATGAGCGGGCAGACCCAATAGACTTGCCGGCCCTTGGCCACCTCGTCGCGGATGCGCTCGATGACCTCCTCGCGGCGGCCATCGGCGAACACTTTGGTGACGATGGGCGTGCGCCCTGGGGGCAGCTCGTCGATGGTGCTGACCTCCAGGTCGGCCAGGTAGGTCATGGCCAGGGTGCGCGGGATGGGCGTGGCGCTCATCATCAGCAGGTGGGGCTCCAGGTCGGCGGCCTCCAGCTTGCGGCGCAACTGCAAGCGCTGGGCCACGCCGAAGCGGTGCTGCTCGTCGATGAGGGCCAGGCCCAGCTTCGCGAACTCGACCTGGTCCTGGATGACGGCGTGGGTGCCGACCACCAGCTGGGCCTCGCCCGAGGCCACGGCGGCGAGCTGCTCGCGCTTGGCCTTGGGCTTGAGGCTGCCCGTCAACCAGGCCACCTTCACGCCCAGGGGCTCCAGCCAGCCCACCAGCTTGCGGAAGTGCTGCTCGGCCAGGATTTCCGTGGGCGCCATCAGCGCGCACTGCCAGCCCGCCTCCATGGCGATGGCCGCCGAGAGCGCCGCCACCACCGTTTTGCCCGAGCCCACATCGCCCTGCAGCAGGCGGTGCATGGGTTGGGGGCGGGCCAGATCGAGCGCGATTTCCTCGCACACGCGGCGCTGCGCGGCGGTCAAGTCGAAGGGCAGCACGCCCAGCAGGCGCTCGTGCAGACCGCCGGTGCGCAGCGGCAGCACCGGGGCCTTGAGGTGGGCACGCTCGGCCTTGGCCTGCAGGCGTGAGAGCTGCTGGGCCAGCAACTCCTCGAACTGCAGGCGCTGCCAGGCCGGGTGGCTGTGCGCGCTCAGGGCTTCGATGGAGGCATCGGGCGCCGGGTAGTGCAGCTGCTGCAGGGCTTGGCGCAGCGAAGGCCAGTGCGCGGGCAGCATCGCGGCCACGGCCGGGGGCAAGATCTCATCGAGCGGCGCGCGGCGCAGCCCCGCCTCAACGGCCTTGCGCAGGTAGCTTTGCGGCAGGCCGGCACCGGCTGGGTAGATGGGCGTGAGCGCCGTGGCCAGGGGCGTGGCGTCGCTCACCGAGCGCACCGTGGGGTGCACCATCTCGCGCCCGAAAAAGCCCGAGCGCAACTCGCCGCGCACGCGCAGGCGCACACCGGGCGCCCAGGCCTTTTGCTGCGAGCCGTAGAAGTTCAGAAAGCGCAGTTGCGCCTCGCCCGTGCCATCGTCGAGCTTGACGATGAGCTGGCGACGCCCGCGCATCTCCACGCGGTTGTCCACCACCACGCCCTCGACCTGCACTGTCTGGCCGTCACGCGCCTCGCGCAGCGGCGTCAGGCGGGTTTCGTCCTCGTAGCGCAGCGGCAGGTGCAGGGCCAGGTCGATGTCGCGCACCAGGCCCAGGCGCGCCATGGCGAGCTGCGGCGCAGACACTTTGGGCGTGTCTTTCGACGCGGGCTTGGCCGATTTGGCGGAAGGCGGGGTGCGGGTCGCTGGCGCGCGCGCCAAGGGATGTCTCCTGAGCTGGGGATGTGGGCGTCATTGTGCCCGCGCCAAACGGCTCTCTCGGCACAGGCGGCAAGACACCCAAGCGTCACGCAAGCCCCCTAAGGTGAGCCCTCACCTTTCAACCGAGGAGACACCCCATGTCGCAACCCCTGCGCAAGCTGCTGGCCCTGTCGGCCGCCTTGTTCATCGCCGTGCCCGGCCATGCCGCCGAAGCCGACCGCGCCCTGGAGCGCGCCGAACAGACCGAACGCGGCCAGCGTGCATCGCAACAGCTGCCCCTGGTCATCGGCCACCGCGGCGCGTCCGGCTACCTGCCCGAGCACACCCTGGAAGGCTACGCCCTGGCCATCGAGCTGGGCGCCGACTACGTCGAGCCGGACCTGGTCGCCACGAAAGACGGCCACCTGATCGCCCGCCACGAGCCCAACATCGTCAACACCACCGACGTGGCCGACCACCCCGAGTTCGCCAGCCGCCGCCGCATCGCCGTGGTCGATGGCGCACCGGAAGAAGGCTTCTTCGCCTCCGACTTCACCCTCGCAGAAATCAAGACCCTGCGCGCCAAGCAGGCCTTCGGCGAGCGCCCCCAGCAGTTCAACGGCAAGTTCGAAATCCCGACGCTGCAGGAAATCATCGCCCTGGTGAAGCGCAAGACGCTGGAGAAGGGCCGCGTCATCGGCATCTACCCCGAAACCAAGCACCCCACCTACCACCAGGCCCTGGGCCTGCCCCTGGAAGGCCGCCTGCTGAAGGTGCTGACGCAAGCCGGCTGGAACCACCGCCACGCCCCGGTGTTCATCCAGTCCTTCGAGCAAAGCAACCTCCAGGCTTTGAGCAAGATGACCTCGGTGCGTCTGATTCAGCTGGTCGACGCGGACGACGTCAACCCCGATGGTTCGCTGGCCTACAACGCGCCTTATGACCGCCCCTATGACTGGACGGCCTCTGGCAAGCCCGAACTGCTGGCCCGCACCTTCGGCTACCTGACGACCGACGCCGGCCTGCAAGAGGTGGCCAAGTACGCCTACGGCATCGGCCCCTGGAAGCGCTACATCGTGTCGACCGTGGCTGACGCGCAAGGCAGCGGCCCCGGCGAAGCCAAGCTCAAGCTGGCCGAGCCGACCGACCTGATCGAGCGCGCCCACGCCGCTGGCCTGAAGGTGCACACCTGGACCTTCCGCAACGAACAACGCCGCCTGGCCGGTGACTACGCGGGCAACCCCATCAACGAGTACCTGCAGTTCTACAAGCTGGGCATCGACGGTGTGTTCTCCGACTTCACCGACACCGCCGTGGTGGCCCGCGAGATGCTGAAGCTGGAGCGCCGCATTGCTGCGCAACAAGCGGACTGAGCAGAGGCTCCGCACCGCGGCCCTCTGCCTCGCCACGGCCCTGCTCTCAGGCTGCAGCAGCCTGGGGCTGGGCAGTGGCTGCAACCCGCTGGCCGGCCGCTACGCCGACCCCAGCCCCGACCGCCGCGAGCACGCCCACTTGCGCGCCTTGTTGACCGGCGACAAGGGCGGCCCCGCCTCGGGCAACACCGTCCGCATCCAGCAGGACGCCAGCCAGACCCTCACGGTGTGGCTGGGTGAGGACACCCCGCCGGTCAAGCTCGTCAAAGGCGTGAACTACCACTGCGAAGGCGGCACGGTCGTGCTGAACGGCAAGTCACAGCGCCGCAGCGACTCCGTGCTCTTCGTCAGCGAAGACATCGCCATCGACCAGACGCTGTCGCTGAACGCCCAGCGGGCGCTGGTGGCCACGGAAGACGTGCGCCGCTCCGGGTGGGTGCTCATCGTGCCCACCAGCAGCCGCAGCAAAACCGAGCACGTGCTGCCGCGCGTGGGGGACTGAGGGCGCTGCATGGCTCAGAGCGCCAAATGGCCGATGGCGGCAAGGACCGAGCAATGCTAAAAAACGCCCGTCTCCAACGTGTGCATGCACCAACGCGGCACACGCAAGAAACACAACGAACACTTTCAACATCCAACTCAGGGAACCAACATGACCTACTTCAAAGCATCCGCCATCGTCTGCATCGCTGCCTTGGCTTTCGCGGCCACAGCCCATGCTGAGATCCAGAACTGGCGACTGACCGCCACGTCCTACCGCGTTCAGGACGGCTTCACGGCCCCGGCCTTTGTGCAAACGGGCAACACCTTCTCCATCGACTACGTGATCGACACATCGGCAGCGCCGCTGTCGGGCTGGGACAACCTGTTCAACCGTTCGATCCTGTCCTTCACCCTCAACGGGATCACCTCCGAAGCGTCCGGCTACATCCTCGCGCATGACGGTTTGAGCGCGATCAACGTCTCGCCGACCCAAGGCCGCAGCGATGGCATCGACTTCATCTCGTTCAACAACTTCGCGGGCAAGTCTCAGTCGGACGTCGCCTCGGCGCTGAAGGACTTTTCGACCTACGCAAAGACTCCCTCGACCGACCTGCGGGTGGACTTTGGTGACAAGAGCGTCTGGGCCCAGCCATCGTCCTTCGTCATGACCTCGGTGCCCGAGCCGGCGAGCGGGTGGTTGATGCTCGTGGGTGCCCCCTTGGTGCTGTTGCGCGCCCGCAAACAAGGCGCTGCAGCCTGACGCACTGACGCTCCACGCAGATCTGCGCCTGACAAGAAGCCGCCTCGTGCGGCTTCTGCTTTTTCAGCCGCTCACAGTGCCGCGTCGTGCGCGCGCAGCAGCTCAACGAACTTCTCGCCGATGCCGCCCAGGGTGCGCCCACGCAGCCAGGCAGCACCGAAGCGCACCGACTGCGTCAGGCCGGGCACAGGCAGCGTGACCAGGCCCTGCTCGCCGGGCCCTTCTTTGCCCAAAGACTCCCCCGAGGATTCGGCCATGAAGCGCGGCATGAAGGACAGCGCATCGCTGGCCTGCAGCACCTGGCGCAAGATGCCCGAGCTGTCGCAGGTCACGCCCAGCAGGCCGGGGCGCAGGCGTTCGGGCGGCACGCCGGCGGCTTCGGCCATGGCCTGCAACGCCTGCAGCGCGTTGAGCGGCAGGTACGGGCCGGCCAGGGGCCAGTCGAACAGGTCGGCGGCCTGCAACTGCGGCTTGCGCGTCAGCGGGTGGCCGGCGCGGGCCACTACGCACACCTCGTGGGCCTGCAGCGGCGCGCATTCGAAATCGGCCAGCTGCTCAACCTCGCGCAGCTCCCCGAGGATGACGTCCACCTCGCGGGCGCGGGCGCGCTCGGGCAGCTCCTGCCAGGGCGCCAGCACCAGCTTGAGCTGCAGCCCCGGGTGTTGGGCGATGAGCCGCCCCACCACCGGCCCCACCAGCACCGAGCCGCCCCAGGGGCCCACGCCCACGCGCAGCTCGCCCAGGGCCAGGCCGCGGGTCAGGCGCAGTTCGCGGTCGAGGTCACGCACCTGGGCTTCCAGCGCGCCCGCATGGCGCAGCAGCAAGCGGCCCAGCTCGGTGGGCTCCACGCCTGTGCGCTGGCGGGTGAGCAGCGGCGCCCCCACATGGGCTTCCAGCGCCTGGATGCTGCGCGACAGCGCCGGCTGGGTCAGGTGCAGGGCCTCGGCCGCGCGGCGGAAGTTGCCGTGCTGGACGAGGACGGTGAGGTGGCGCAGGCGTTTGAGGTCGATCACGGCGGCCCTTCATGATGCCTTCAGCGCATCATGCAAATGCGAACAATGCATTGGACACATTGTGAGCCACGCCCCAGCATGCACGAGCGACCCACAACAGCCTTGGAGACAGACATGGCCCTTACCGCTCGCCTGCATCGGCACCCTCGCCCTACCCTCGCCGCACCCCGCCTGCGGCTCGGCCTGACGGCCACCCTCGGCCTGCTGCTGGTCGCGGGCTGCAGCACCACGCCCCGCCAGGAGGCCCAGGCTGGCGGCAAGGCCCACCCCGCCGTGCAACGCGCCCAGGCCGACGTGGCCCGCCAGGTACAACAGGCCGATGCGCCGGGCTCCACCAACGCCAACGACGCCGCCGACGCCCGCCGCGGCCTCATCGCCGCACCCAGCGGCCAGGTGTGCAACGAAGCCGGCCAGGTCATCTGGGATTTCGACGCCTTCGCCTTCCTGAACGGCCCCGCCCCAGACAACGCCCCCGACACCGTCAACCCCAGCCTGTGGCGCCAGGCCCGGCTCAACAACCAGGCCGGCCTGTTCAAGGTGCGCGATGGCATCTGGCAACTGCGCGGCTTCGACCTCTCCAACATCACCCTCATCCAGGGCAAAACGGGCTGGATCGTGGTGGACACCGGCACCTCCCGCGAAACCTCCGCCGCCGCCATGGCCTTCGCCCGCCAGCACCTGGGCGCGCAGGCCGTGTCGGCCGTCGTGTACACCCACAGCCACGTGGACCACTTCGGCGGCGTGTTGGGCGTGATCTCGGCCGACGAGGCCAAGGCCCGCCAAGTGCCCATCGTCGCGCCCGCCGGCTTCATGGAAGAAGCCACCAGCGAGAACGTGCTCATGGGCACGGCCATGGCCCGCCGCGCCATGTACATGTACGGCAGCCGCTTGCCAGCGGGTGCCACCGGACTGGTGGACAACGGCCTGGGCAAGGCCGTGCCCTTTGGCCGCGTCGGCATCCTGCCGCCCACCCTGCTGGTGCAGCAGCCCCGCGAAGAGCACGTGATCGACGGCGTACGCTTCGTCTTCCACAACGTGCCCGGCAGCGAAGCCCCGTCGGAATTCACCTTCGCCCTGCCCGAGCTGCAGGCCTTCTGCGGCGCCGAGCTGATGGGCCACACCTTGCACAACCTCTACACCCTGCGCGGCGCCAAGGTGCGTGACGCCCTGCGCTGGTCGGGCTACCTGGATGACGCGCTCAAGCAGGTGGAAGGCAGCGAGGTGGTGTTCACCCAGCACCACTGGCCGGTGTGGGGGCCTGAGCGCATCCGCGGCTTCATCGAACACCAGCGCGACGCCTACCAGTTCATCCACGACCAGACCGTGCGCGGCATGAACGCCGGTCTGACCGCCCCCGAGATTGCCGAGACGCTCAAGCTGCCCACCGCCCTGCAGCAAGACTTCGCGGTGCACGGCTACTACGGCACCGTCAAGCACAACGTGAAGGCGGTCTATCAGTTCTACCTGGGCTGGTACGACGCGAACCCCGCCAACCTCGACGCCCCGCCCCCCGTGGCCGCCGCCAAGGGCTACGTGGCCCTGGCCGGTGGGCCCGAAGCCCTGCGCGCCAGCGCCCAGAAGGCCTTCGATGCGGGTGACTTCCGCTGGGCCGCCGAGCTGCTGAAGCACGCCGTCTATGCCGACCCGAGCGACAAGGCTGCGCGCGAACTGCTGGCCCGCAGCTTCGAGCAAATGGGCTTCCTGGCCGAATCGGCCCCGTGGCGCAACGTGTACCTGAGTGGCGCGCTGGAGCTGCGCGACGGCCCGCCCACCCAGGCGCAGTCGCGCGTGGCCTTTGCCGAACTGCTGCAGCACACGCCCATCGAGCGCTTCCTGGAAGCCATGGCCGCCTCGCTCAACGCCGAGAAGGTGGGCGACGCGCGCCTGACCATCAACCTCGCGTTCTCGGACCTGAAAGAGAGCCACGTGCTGCGCGTGGCCAACGGCGTGCTGCGCCACGAAGCCGCGCCCCCCGCGGCCGATGCCGACGCCACCCTGACCGTGACCCACCCCTTCTTCGTGCGCATGGTGACGGGCCAGGTGGGCGGCCTGGGCCTGCTGACCTCCAGCGACACGAAGATCGACGGCAGCCGCCTGGCCCTGGGCCGCTTCTTCGGCTGGCTGGACAAACCGGCGGGCACCTTCCCCATCGTCACGCGCTGAGCGCGCGACCTCTGCCCCTCGGTGCGACGCGGGATGCGGGCGTACCGGGGGCGTTGGCGCGAAAAGCGACAGCGATGCCGCTTGAAGCGGCATGCGTGCCACTTCATGCGGCAAGCGTCACCCTCCGAGCGGCAGCGGCGCCCCAAAAAGGGGCATGCACCGCACTTTGAGCGGCAGTGGCTTCGCTTTTTGCGACACGGCCCGCGCTTTTCGCGACAACGCTGACCCGCTGCGACTCAGCCTTTGAGTCGGCCTGAGCCACCCTCCGCGCTTTTTGCGACAACGGACTCGCTTTTCGCGGCAAGTGGTGCGTCAAGTTGGGGCGTGGGCGGCGCTTGAGGTGCCAGCGCTGCAGCGGGGGGTGAAAAGGCTGCGGCTGCGCCAGATGGAGGATGGGCGAAGGGGCTGCGAAGTGTTACAAAACTTGCAGCCAACCAAATCCCAAGGGGGACCATCCATGCACCGCGTGATCACGAAAGACTTTGAAGAAAACCTGTCCGGCGGCGTCATGGTCTGCGGCATCAACTTCGGGTACTCCCAGGCAGAAGAGGCATTGGAGGCATCGGCTGGCACACCAACACTCGAAAGGCCTTCTTTCTTCTCTGACCAAGCGGTGAACAACACACGCTTCCGCAACACGGTGTTGAAATGGTTGAAAAATTGGGGCCTGCCCTTTTCGCATGTGGCTGAAGCGGAGTCGGTATTTGACCGCTCGTTCTTTCAAACCAACTGGCTCGACACCCAAACCCGCAGTGTTCGCAGCGATCAGCAAATCACGGTGCCCATGTTGGTCGAAGAGGCTGATGGCATCCTTGGCTTGATCGAGGCCAGGCAACCATCCGTGATCTTGTTCTTCGGATCTGAACTGATCCAGGCGCTCAATGACATCGCCCTCCGGGATCGCGTCGTTTCGGCGCTGGGAGATCGGTCTGGCAATGCAAAGGTCCACCAAGCGGATCTTCCTGGCTACAGCGGCACACGCTTCAAAATGCTGACACAGGCGTTTGGCGATTCACTGGTGATCTGCATGCCACACCCTCAAAGCATTGGCATCACCGACGCGTACGTGGCAGCGCTGCGCCCGCCCCCTGAGGAACTCGCGGCGCTGATGGCGCCACGGAGCCTCGTTGCCAAGCAAGCGAAGACGGGCGTCAACGATCCATTCTTCCAAGAAGCCCTGGCTAACTTGCCCGAGGGGGAAGAAAAGCCCGTCAGCTTTTTGCAAAGGAAACTCCGCATCGGGTACTTTCGCGCCCGCCTGCTGCGCGAAGCAATCCAAGTCACAAGGAACGCATCGCAATCGTGATCTGGAATGCGCTGGCGCCGGACACGTTGCGACACGGGCACGCCCTGGCGAGCACCACTGCCTGCGCGCAATAACAGGGCTGGCAGCCCGCGTCGCTAGCCAAAGCTGAGAAAACCGTCAACACCATGATGGTCAGTATTTTTCACGTGATCGGAATTCACATACACACTCCGCCAGGACAAGACCGGGGACACGGCCATCTGCCGGGCCTGAGCCGAACTGGCCCGAGATGAGAAGCGAAGCAACTACGCGCACGACCACTACATCGCCTGCGTCGAGTGAGAGCGCCGAACACCTGCGGCATGGCCATGCGCCATCAGACAATCCATTCAAACTAGACCCAACATGAACGAAAGGGAGACCCCATGAAACACGCAACCACGGGCGCCCTGCTGGCGCTGACCCTCGCCTCGTCCAGCGCGCTGGCAGCCTGGCCGAACATCACCGTGTCCTACCTGCAGCAAACCGGCGTTGCACAGGCCAACACGCCCATCGAGATGTGGGTGCGGGTCACGGCCGACCGCGAGATCGGCACGGTGGCAGGCTTCCCCTTCGGCTTCGACGTGGCCGACTTGCCCAAGACGGAAACCGTCTACGACTTCTCGACCAACACCCGCAAGACCTACACGTTCGCGAGCTACACGTCCCTGAGCATCATCCCCGGCTGGAGTTGCACACCCCGTTGCGACCCACCGGGCTACACCTTCGAATCCTTCTACGGCGGAGCCTCAGGCACCGGGCCGCGCGCCTTCAACAGCCAGGCCGGCAGCGACCGCTTGCTCACGGGCGACTTCCTGGTGGGCTCCTTCATCCCCGATGGCAGCGTGACCTCGGGCACCGTGGCGTTCTCGCTGGTGCCCACCCTCAACTTCAACATACAGGGGCTGGCCACCGACGGCACGCAACTCAACGCCTACCTCGGCCCGGTGAGCGGCTTCAACGCCTGCCCCTACGACAAGCGCGACACCTGCACCTTCACCCGCACCATCACCTCTGTGCCCGAGCCCGACACGCTGTGGCTGTGGGCGTTGGGGGTGGTTGGCGTGGGCGCGGCGCGGCGCGTGGCGCGCGAACGGACATCACGCCGCTGACGGCATCGGCCCCGGCGAAGCCGAGCGCGCCCACGCCGCTGGCCTGAAAGTGCACGCCTACACCGTCCGCATCGAGCAACGCTGCCTGGCCGGCGACTATGCGGGCACCCAATCCACAAGTGCCGGCAGCGCCACCGCCTGAGCATCGACGGTGTGTTATCCGACTTCACCCATACCGCCGTGGTGGCCCGTCAAATGCTGAAGCTGAAGCGTCGCATTGCGGCGCAGCCAGCGGACTGAGCTGGCACGTGACAGCTCAGCAGCGCCGGGAGCGCCATATGGAGGATGGGCAGAAAGGCTGCGGAGTGTTACAAAACGCGCTGAATGAAACGTCTCGGCAAAAGCGCGTGACACGCGGGTAAAAAGGAACGATCGCCCAGCCAATGCGAACGGGCACGCAGGCGCTGCCACACGCAAAATGCAAAACAAATGACGAAATCCATGGAGGTGTTGATATGAATGAAAATTTGGTCACTGATTATGGATGGGACACAGAATCCGGCCCGGATTCTTGCGGCTACATCGCACCCAAGATCATTGACATCCTGCGGAGCCTCCAGGTCAAGCGGGTTGCCGACATCGGCGCAGGCAATGGCGCACTGTGCCGAGAAATGAGGAATGCCGGGATGTACGTCATCGGCGTCGAATATGACCAGAAAGGCGTGGAAGTCGCCAAGAGAAACAACGCGGGCATCAATTTCTACAACTACGGGGTTCAAGACAACCCGCAAGATGTTCTGGCCATCGAGCAGCCATTCGATGCCGTCGTCTCGACCGAGGTTGTCGAGCACCTGTTTTCACCGCACCTGCTCCCCACATATGCCAAGCCCCTGCTGAAAAAGGGCGGGCACTTGGTCATCTCCACGCCGTACCACGGGTATTTGAAGAACTGCGCGATTGCCATACTCGGCAAATGGGACCACCACCACACGGCACTTTGGCATGGCGGGCACATCAAATTCTGGAGCGTGAAAACATTGACGCAACTGCTCGAGGAAAACGGCTTCAGGATCAAGGCATTCCATGGTGTGGGCAGGCTGCCCTTTTTGTGGAAAAGCATGATCCTGGTGGCCGAGAAGACATGAGCGTGGGCTGAGGGCCCTCGCGGCGGCGGGCCCACCTGTCGTCCCTCCCAGCCACCGCCGGCCAGCCCGCCCAAGTGTGCGCCCAGAGAGTGCGCCCAGAGAGTGCGCCGACCCTTTCCATACCGCCGTCATCCAGCAGCGCTACAAAGCCTGGCTTGTCCCGCATTTTTCTGGATGACCCCATGAAGTTCCTGTCCGCCTCGACCCGTCTTGCCACCCACCTTCCAGCGCCGTTCCGCGCTTTCGCCGCAACCGGCATCGCTGTCCTGGCGTGTGCCGCGCTCCCTGCCCTGGCCCAGCGCGCACCTGACACCGGCCCGTGCCAGCGCGAGCTGCAACCCGGCGACATCCATGAGTTCGCCTGCCCGCTCAAAGCATCCAAGAAAGCGCAGAAGTTCCACTTTGTCGTGCTGGTATCAGGCGGGCATGACGATTCCTCGTCCCTCCTGACCCTCCGCCACGGCGAACAAGACATCGCCTGCGATCCGGGCAGCAAGGTGGGATCCGAGGGCGAAGATGGCGACATCACCCTGGACTGCCGCTTCACCCTGCCGGCCACGGCCCTGAAGGCGCCCAGCCAGCTGGCGGTGAAGCTGAAGGCCAGCCATGTGTTTTTCGAGCACCACAGCCTGAAGGCCGAGTGAGGCAGCACCGAGCGACGTGTGCCCGTGTCGCGCATGCGGCTGCGGCCCTCCACGCGGCCGTCACACGCGCGACATGATCCCAACTTAGGGATGGATCGCAGACTCCGATCGGGGAAAACTCACCACGCGTGCACACCCGTGAACGCTTGGCACCTCAATACACGATCAGGAGTTTTTGCATGAGCTCACCCCGCTCCACATCATTGGCGCCAGCCATCGCTTTGGCCTTCGCCCTGACGATGCCTGCCACCGTCTCGGCCACAGTCATCAACATCGATGCAAGCCACGGCTTCACCTACGACCGCGGGCTGTCCGACCCTGCACCCGTCCCCGGACAACACATCAACCCCATCGGCGCGCGCATCGAGCTGTCGCTGGATGCGGGCGTTTATGAAATCACCAACGCGTTCGCGCAAGGCATCCCAGGGGCGCTGTTCAATGCATGGAGCTACAACGTCGGCAACTCGTCTTGGGCTTGGGCATTCGTGGTGGCCGATGCAAGCACTGACAACGTGATCGCCTACTACGAAGGGGGTGGCGGCAACTCGGCGGCGCAGGTCGCGGCCCTGCCGGCCGTTCAATCGTTCAAAGAGCGGTTGACGCTGTCAAAACCGACCACACTGTTGTTCACCCTGCGTGACTACTACGTGCCCGACAACGCCGGTGGCGTCTCGCTCAACATCGTGGCGACGCCTGTGCCCGAACCTCACTCTGGCGTTCTGCTGCTGGTGGGGCTGGCGGTAGCGGCGGGCGTGCGCCGCTGGCGCTTCTCGCTCAAGGCCTGACGCTCACAGCCCGCCGCCCATCGGTTCGGGGGCACCCTCACTGAACGCTCGCGACCCTGGGGGCCGTGGCGTTCTCTTGCAGCACCTCGGCGCGCCTCTCTGGCGTCACGCAGACGGTGTCGCCGTTGAAAGCCTCGCGCCACACATAGCCATTCAGGCACGTGTCGGCACCATGGTGCCCACCGCCCGCTTGCCTGCGTTCGGCCGCTCGTTGGTTCTCCAGTTCGATGCGCTTGCGGCTCTCGGGAGACACGCACACGCGGTCCGAAGGAACTGCGAGCCGCGGGACCAACGGTGGTGTGCAACCGTCAGCTGCGGTGTCGGTGGCCGATGGGGCTGTGGCAGTGCTCCCCAGAGGCTCTTTGCGCTCGCTGCCGCTAACGCTGGAAAACGCGCCCATCAAAGTCGCGACCGCGCCCACGAGCGCCGCCAGTGCGGTCAACACCGCTGGCAAGGAATGGAACCAGCCCTTGGGCGTGGATGCTTCAGACATGGGCTCTCCTGGTGCTTGTTGAAGTCAGCAAGCCGCCGTCGCCCATCGGGCGCCCTCGTTCAGGCGGCATCGCTGAACGCACAAATGGTAGGAGGGAGCGCAGGTTTGTCAATCCTGCGCTCCGCACCTTGGGCCATGTCGCGTGGCTGGCTCGTGCCCCGCGCAGACTTCAACGCAGGTCGAAGCGGTCCAAGTTCATCACCTTGGTCCAGGCCGCCACGAAGTCGGCCACGAACTTCGCACCGGCGTCGCTGCTGGCATAGACCTCCGACAGCGCGCGCAGTTGCGAGTTCGAGCCGAACACCAGGTCGGCCACGGTGGCCGTCCACTTCACGGCGCCGCTCTGGCGGTCACGCCCTTCGAGCACGCCTTCGGTGGCGCTGCGCTGCCAAGTGGTGGCCATGTCCAGCACGTTGACGAAGAAGTCGTTGCTCAGGGTGCCGGGGCGTTGCGTGAACACGCCGTGCGGGCTGTTGCCTGCATTGGCGCCCAGCACGCGCAGGCCGCCCACCAGCACCGTCATCTCGGGCGCGGTCAGCGTGAGCAGTTGGGCCTTGTCCACCAACAGCTCGGCCACGGCGCCTTCCAGGCCCGGCTTGGCGAAGTTGCGGAAGCCGTCGGCCTGGGGCTCCAGCACGGCGAACGAGGCCACGTCGGTTTGCGCTTGCGAAGCGTCGGTGCGGCCTGGGGCGAAGGGCACGGTCACGCTGTGGCCGGCGGCCTTGGCAGCGGCTTCCACACCGGCGTTGCCTGCCAGCACGATGACATCGGCCAGAGACACCTGCTTGCCGCCCGTGGCCTGCGCATTGAAGGCTTGCCGGATGGCTTCGAGCTTGGCCAGCACCTGCGCCAGTTGCGCAGGCTGGTTCACGGCCCAGTCTTTCTGCGGGTCCAGGCGGATGCGGGCGCCGTTGGCACCGCCGCGCTTGTCGCTGCCACGGAAGGTCGAGGCCGAGGCCCAGGCGGTGGACACCAGCTGCGCCACGCTCAGGCCCGAGGCCAGCACGTCGGCCTTGAGCTTGGCCACGTCGGCGGCGTCCACCAGCGGGTGGTTCACGGCGGGCACCGGGTCCTGCCAGATCAGCTCCTCCTTGGGCACCAGCTTGCCCAGGTAGCGGGCGCGCGGGCCCATGTCGCGGTGGGTGAGCTTGAACCAGGCGCGGGCGAAGGCGTCGGCGAACTCGGCCGGGTTGGCATGGAAGCGGCGCGAGATCTTTTCGTATGCGGGGTCAAAGCGCAGCGAGAGGTCGGCCGTGGTCATCATCGGCGCGTGCTTCTTCGATGGGTCGTGCGCGTCGGGGATCATGTGCTCGGGCTTGACGTTCTTGGCCACCCACTGGTGGGCGCCGGCGGGGCTCTTGGTCAGCTCCCACTCGTAGCCGAAGAGCATGTCGAAGTAGCCGTTGTCCCAGGTCGTGGGGTTGGGCTTCCAGGCGCCTTCGATGCCGCTGGTGGTGGTGTGCACGCCTTTACCCGAACCGAACTGGTTGATCCAGCCCAGGCCCATGGCTTCGATGGGCGCGGCTTCGGGCTCGGGGCCGACCAGGGCCGGATCGCCCGCACCGTGGGCCTTGCCGAAGGTGTGGCCGCCCGCGACCAGGGCCACGGTCTCTTCGTCGTCCATGGCCATGCGGGCGAAAGTGTCGCGCACGTCGCGGCCCGAGGCGATGGGGTCGGGGTTGCCGTCCGGGCCTTCGGGGTTCACGTAGATCAGGCCCATCTGCACGGCGGCCAGCGGGTTGGCCAGGTCGCGGTCGCCCGAGTAACGCTCGTTACCCAGCCAGGTAGATTCAGTGCCCCAATCGATGTCGGCCTCGGGTTCCCAGATGTCGGGGCGTCCACCGGCAAAGCCGAAGGTCTTGAAGCCCATGGATTCGAGCGCGACGTTGCCGGTGAGGATGAACAGGTCGGCCCAGGACAGCTTGCTGCCGTACTTCTGCTTGATGGGCCACAGCAGGCGGCGGGCCTTGTCGAGGTTGCCGTTGTCAGGCCAGCTGTTGAGCGGGGCGAAGCGTTGGTTGCCAGTGCCCGCGCCACCGCGGCCGTCGTGGATGCGGTAGGTGCCGGCAGCGTGCCAGGCCATGCGGATGAACAGGGGGCCGTAATGGCCGTAGTCGGCAGGCCACCAGTCCTGAGAGTCGGTCATGAGGGCCTTGAGGTCGGCGACGACGGCGTCGAGGTCCAGCGTCTTGAAGGCTTCGGCGTAATCGAAGTCGGCCGCCATGGGGCTGGACTGCCTGCCGTGCTGGTGGAGGATGGCGACGTTGAGCTGGTTGGGCCACCAGTCACGGTTGCTGCGCACGGCCTGGGTGGCGGCTTTGCTGACAGCGGTGGCACCACCGGCGTGGAAAGGGCATTTGGCTTCGTTGGACATGGCGGTCTCCTGAACTGTTGGAGGGGTGAAGCGACAAGGGATGCACGCAGTCTAGGAGCAGCCACCGCTTCTCTCAATCCGCCAATTTCTATGGCCGCCATAGGCGTCACAGGATCGTCATGACACTTCAAGTAAACTGGAAATATGGAAGATGAAGACGTTGTCAAAGCGCTTGGCGCACTGGCCCAGCCCCACCGCTTGCGCGCATTCCGTGCGCTGGTGGTTGCGGGTCAAGGCGGTTTGACGCCCGGGGTGCTGATGACGCGTCTCGACATCCCGGCCAACACCCTCTCCTTCCACCTCAAGGAGCTGACGCATGCCGGCCTGGTCACCCAGACCCGCGACGGACGCAACCTGATCTACCGCGCAGCCTTCGAGCGCATGAACGCGCTGCTGGGCTTCCTCACGGCGAACTGCTGCGAGGGCACGGACTGCGCCGTGCCGCCCCCAAGCGCCTGCCAGACCGCCTTCCCGACCGCCAGCCCGACCGCCTGCGACTGCTGACAACCACCCAGCCCACACCATGACCACCAACGTCCTGATCCTGTGCACCCACAACTCGGCCCGCAGCGTGCTGAGCGAGGGCATGTTGAACCACCTCGCCCGCCAGTTGGGCAAGGACGTGCGCGCCTACAGCGCCGGCAGCGCGCCCAGCGGCCGCGTCAACCCCTTCGCCCTGGAGGCCCTCACGAACGCCGGGGTGGATGTCTCCGAGGTGCGCAGCAAGAGCTGGGACGAGTTCGTCGCCCCGGGCGCGCCGGAGATGCGCATCGTCATCACCGTGTGCGACAGCGCCGCGGCCGAAACGTGTCCCTACTGGCCGGGCAGCCCGGTGAAGGTGCACTGGGGCTACCCCGACCCGTCGAACGCCGAGCCCGACAAGAAGCCCCAGACCTTCGAGCTGACCCGCCAGGCCATTGCCTACCGCATGCTGCAGTTGCTGGCCTTGCCGCTCGAATCCATGGGCAACGCCGAGCTGCAAGCCAAGCTCGAAGCTTTGTACAAGAGCTGAGGCCGGCACATGCAGTTGACACTCTCCCGACGCCTGCTGGGCGAAGCCCTGGGCACGATGCTGCTGCTGGCCGTGGTGATCGGCTCGGGGATCATGGCGCAGCGCCTGTGCGCGGGCAACGACGGCCTGGCCCTGCTGGCCAACACCTTGGCCACCGTGGGCGGCCTCTACATCCTCATCGAGGTGTTCGGCCCAGTCAGCGGTGCGCACTTCAACCCGGCGGTGTCGGCCGTGATGGCCTTCCGAGGTGAGCTGCCCTTCGGTGCCCTGCTGCCTTACATCGTGGCGCAGCTGCTGGGCGCCATGCTGGGCGCCTTCCTGGCCCATGCGATGTTCGACCTGCCCATCCTGCAGTGGTCGGCCAAGGTGCGCACGGGCCAAGGCCAGTGGATCGCCGAGACCGTGGCCACGGCGGGGTTGCTGCTGGTGATCTTGCGGGCGCCGGCCAGCCGGGTCGCGGCCATGGTGGCGGCCTACATCGGTGCGGCTTATTGGTTCACAGCATCGACCTCGTTCGCCAACCCAGCCGCCGCCTTCGGGCGCATGTTCAGCGACACCTTCGCCGGCATCGAACCCGCCAGCGCGCCGGGCTTCATGGCAGCCCAGCTGGTGGGTGCGGCCATCGGCGTGGGTCTGCACGCCGCACTCGGTCCCAAGGAGCCCGCATGACACCGACCGACACACCCCACACACCCGAAACGCCGGATGCGCCCGATGCGTCGTGCAGCGTGCACGACCTTCCCAACCTGGACGCCACCCTGTTCGACCGCCCCAGCGCCGAGCGCTTCGCCGAGCACCTTGCGGGAGCGGGCCGCAGCACCCACGCGCCACGCATCCTGCTGCTCTACGGTTCGCTGCGCGAGCGTTCGTACAGCAAGCTGCTGACGCTGGAGGCCGAGCGCCTGCTGCAGGCCATGGGCGCCGAAACGCGTGTGTTCGACCCCACCGGCCTGCCCCTGCCCGATGGCGCCCCCGACACCCACCCCAAGGTGGTCGAGCTGCGCGAGGCCGCGGCCTGGTCGGAAGGCATGGTGTGGACCTCGCCCGAACGCCATGGCGCGATGACCGGGATCCTGAAAGCCCAGATCGACTGGATCCCGCTGTCGGCTGGGGCTGTGCGCCCCACCCAGGGCAAGACACTGGCGGTGATGGAGGTCTCGGGCGGCTCGCAGTCCTTCAACGCGGTCAACCAGATGCGCATCCTGGGCCGCTGGATGCGCATGCTCACCATCCCCAACCAGTCCTCCGTGGCCAAGGCCTTCCTGGAATTCGACGAGGCCGGGCGCATGAAGCCCTCGGCCTATTACGAGCGCGTGGTCGATGTGATGGAAGAGCTCGTCAAGTTCACCCTGCTCACGCGCGACGTGGCACCTTACCTGGTGGACCGCTACAGCGAACGCCGCGAGAGCGCCGAAGCGCTGTCGGCGCGCGTCAACCAGCGCAGCTTGTGAGGGGCGCTGCGCTGTCGACATGCGACCGCTTGCGGCGACAATCTGAGCCTCCGCGACAGCAAGGCCAACGCCCATGAAAACCTACGACATCGAACTCCAGCGCCTGAAATCCGTCAAGCACGACAAAGGCCTGATCGAAATCGGCGTCGATGCCCTCGTGCTGGCCCGCCCTGCGCGCGACGAGCACCTCCAGACCAGCTGCATCTCCCTGGCCGTGGACGATGCCCGCACCCTGATCATCTTGCTCAAGCAGCAAATCACCGAGCTCGACAAGCTGAACCCGCGCAGCCGGCGTTCGGGGCGCTGCTGAGTGCGTTTCAGCACGGCTTGCCGCCCGAGTCGTCAAAGGCTAGAGTGTGTGCGTTTCCATGAATTGATACACATCATGCGCACCAACATTGAAATCGACGATAAGTTGATGAGCGATGCCCTCCGGCTGACGGGCTTGAAAACCAAGAAGGAGGCCGTTGAGTTGGGGCTGCGCACACTGCTGAAATTGCGGCAACAGGAAGAACTTCGCCGCTTCAAGGGCAAGTTGCACTGGGAAGGTGATCTGGACGCCATGAGGAACGACAAGTGATCCTTGTGGATTCCAGCGTCTGGATCGACTTCTTCCGGGGTTCGCCGACCCCACAAACGGAGAAGCTGGATGCGCTGCTGGGCACGGAGCCCTTGGCGGTGGGCGACCTGATCCTGACCGAAGTGCTCCAGGGCTTCGCCAGCGAGAAGGATTTCAACCACGCCAGACGCCTGCTTGCCTCCTTGGACCTCATCACCCTCGGTGGAGAAACGCTTGCGCTGCAAGCGGCCCGGAACTACCGAACATTGCGAGCGCAGGGCGTGACCGTCCGCAAAACCATCGACACGGTCATCGCCACCCGCTGCATCGAGGATGACTTGCCCTTGCTTTACAGCGACCGGGACTTCGACCCGTTCGTGACGCACCTGGGTTTGCGCTCGGTGATGGCCGGCGGTTGAGCCACTGTTGCACAACCGTCTCACCCGATTGGTCGATGAGACGAGCATCTCCAGAAGCCAAGTACTGGAAAGACAGAAGGCCGCATGTAGCGGCCTTCTCATTTGGTGCATCTTTCAGCTTGTTAGCGGACAGAGCGCATATCCCGGTGATCGGAACGGCGTTAGGATACGAACAGATACAAGCATCTGTCAATACAAAAACGCAACCTGGGAGGGCTGCATGCAGCAAAAGATGCGTTATCGACTGGGCCTGGACATGGGCGCCACGTCGATCGGCTGGGCCATGGTTCGACTCGATGCGTCTGATCGTCCTTGTGCGGTCATCCGTGCCGGCGCACGGATTTTTTCAGATGGGCGCAATCCGAAAGACGGCAGTTCGCTGGCCGTCACACGCCGCGCGGCACGCCAGATGCGCCGTCGCCGTGATCGCTTGCTCAAACGCAAGCAGCGCATGTTGGATGCGCTGATCCGTTGGGGATTTTTTCCAGCGGACGCCGTGGCACGAAAGGCATTGGCTCAGCTGGACCCTTATGCCTTGCGCGCCAAAGGCCTGAGCAGTGCACTGAGCGGCCCCGAGTTCGCCCGCGCCCTGTTTCACCTCAACCAGCGGCGTGGCTTCAAGAGCAACCGCAAGACCGACCGACAGGACAGCGAGAGCGGCGCGCTGAAAAAAGCCATCGCCACCTTGCGCACACGCCTGGAATCCGAGCAATGCCAGACGCTTGGCCAATGGCTTGCCAAACGACATGACCAACGGCTCAGCGTGCGTGCTCGCCTGCGAGGCAAAACACAAAAGGACAAGGCCTACGACTTCTACGCGGACAGGGCCATGGTCGAAGCCGAGTTTGATGCGCTGTGGTCTGCACAAGCCTGCTTCAACCCTGGTCTGTTCACGGAGGCGGCTCGCAGCGACCTCCGCGACATCCTGCTCTTTCAGCGCCCACTCAAGCCTGTGAAGCCAGGGCGCTGCACCTTATTGCCTGACGAAGAGCGCGCGCCCCTGGCCTTGCCCAGCACCCAGCGCTTTCGCATCCTCCAAGAGCTCAACAATCTTCGCGTGCTGAACGCAGACCTGACCGAACTGCCGCCACTCAGCAAGGCTCAGCGAGACATCCTGGTCGCGCGCATGGAACGCAAGGAGCGCCTGACCTTCGCGGACATGGTCAAGACCTTGAAGCTGCCGGGCACCACGAAGTTCAACTTGCAAGATGCCAAACGCGATGCGCTGAAAGGCAACTCGACATCGGTTCAACTCAGCAAGAAACAGCATTTCGGCGACCAATGGCATGACTTCACCCTGGCCCAGCAAGACGCCATCGTGCTGCAACTGCTCAACGAGCCCCACGAGGGCCATCTGATCGACTGGTTGAAGGAACACACAGGCATTGCCCAGGAGCAGGCAGAGTCCATCGCTGTTGCTGGCCTGCCAGAAGGCTACGGGCGCCTGAGCATGGCAGCGTTGTCCCGCATTCTGCCGTCACTGTCGAGCGATGTCATCACCTACTCAGACGCCGTCAAGCGCGCGGGCTTCGACAGTCACAGCGAGCTCGGCCATGCGCAGACCACCGGTGAATTGCTGGCCGAGCTGCCCTACTACGGCCAGTACCTGCAACGCCATGTCGCCTTCGCCAAAGACAACCCGCGCAATGACGAAGAGAGGTACGGCAAGATCGCCAACCCGACCGTCCACATCGCACTCAACGAGCTACGCAAAGTGGTCAACGCGTTGATCAAGCGCTACGGCAAACCCGCGGAGGTGATCGTCGAGGTCGCGCGGGAACTGAAACTGGGACAGCAGCGCAAGCTGGAAATTCAACGCGAGCAAAAGGAACGGCAAGACCTGAACGACAAGCTCGTTGCCGATGCCTGCGACATCCTCCATCTGACGCCAGCCCATCTGGGCAAAGCCAAACGCCGTGAGCTGTCACAGAGGATGCAGCTCTGGTGCGAGCTCAACAAGGGCGACATCACGGACCGGCGCTGCCCATACACCGGTGAGCAAATCAGCATCCGCCGCCTGCTGTCACCTGAAGTCGAAATCGAGCACATCCTGCCGTATTCGATCACCCTGGACGACAGCCTCAACAACAAGACCGTGGCCTTGCGCCGAGCCAATCGCGACAAGGGCAACCGCACGCCATACGACGCATTCGGCAAGCAGGCACAAGAGGGCTATGACTACGATGCCATCTTGCAGCGCGCAGCCAAGATGCCTCGCGAGAAGGCCAAACGCTTTGCACCAGATGGCTACACACGCTGGCTCAAAGAAGACAAGGACTTTCTCGCACGTGCGCTGAACGACACGGCTTACCTGTCACGCGTGGCCAAGGAGTACCTGTCGCTGCTTTACCCGGATGCGAACACCCACAAAGTTCGCGCCATCCCCGGCCGGATGACCGCCCTGCTGCGCGGCAAATTCGGCCTGAACCAATTGCTCTCAGGTGACAGCAGCAAAAACCGCAATGACCACCGGCACCATGCTCTCGATGCAGTGGTCATTGCCATCACCGATCAGGGCCTGCTGCAACGCTTCGCACAGGCCAGCGCGTCAGCGCGTGAACAACAGCTGGATCGCCTGGTGGAAGAGATGCCGTTGCCATGGCCGTCGTTCAGGGATCACGTGGCTCGCGCCATGGCAGGTATCACCATCAGCCACCGACCGGACCATGGCTATCAAGGGGCCATGCACGAAGAAACCGCCTGGGGCTTGCGCGGTAACGGAGAGGTTGCGCGCCTCGTCCGGGACGAGGGCGCACCGCATCGCCGCACCGAGCACAAAAAGCTGAATGTGATTCCGATCTGCAGCACCGTTGACCAAAATCGTCACGGCCTGCAAGAGGATGGCACACCGGTCGCCTACAAAGGCTATGTGGGCGGTAGCAATTACTGCCTGGAAATTTGGCGAGATGAGGCCGGCAAGCCTGATGCTCGCGTCATCTCCACCTTCGAGGCCTACCAGTTCGTCCGGCAACACGGGCAAGAGGTCGGTGAGCGCATGCTCAGGAACCCCATGAAAGCGATCAATGGGCAGCCGCTGATCGCCAGGCTGATGATTGGCGACAGCGTTCGACTTAACGTTGACAACACCTCTCGGATCATGCGGATTGCCGTGATCACCAGCAAGGGTCAGTTTTTCATGAGTGAGCATCACGAAGCCAACGTTGATACTCGCAACCGAGACAAAACCGATCCGTTCGCTTATGTCTCGAAATACCCAGGGTCCTTTCTGAAATCAAAGGGCCGGCTGATCACAGTCTCACCCATAGGTGAGGTCCGAGACCCCGGCTTCAAGGACTAGCAATGATCGGCCGCATCGTCGAAGTGGCCGACGACCGGAGGCACCTGTTTGTCTCGCGTGGGTTCCTTGTGGTGCAAGACACCGAAGAATCACGCAAAGAGCTAGGACAAGTGCCCCTGGACGACATTGCTGCAGTGATTGCCAATGCCCACGGCCTGAGCTACACCAACAACCTGTTGGTGGCCCTGGCAGAGCGAGGTGCACCGTTCGTGCTTTGTGGCCCCAACCACAATGCGGTCGGCATGCTCTTGTCCATTGATGGTCACTTCCTCCAGGCCAAAAGACTGGACGCACAAATCGCCGCGAGCAAACCGACACACAAGCGGCTGTGGGCAGAAGTTGTGAAAGCCAAGCTCACGCAACAGGCAGCCGCACTGGAAGCAGCAGGCGCGCCAACAGCCCCCTTGAGCGCACTCGTCAACAAAGTGCGCTCAGGCGACCCGGACAACCTAGAGGCACAAGGTGCCCGCCGCTACTGGAGTCTGCTGTTTGGTGATGGCTTTCGCCGAGACCAAGATGGGGATGGCCTCAATGGCTTGCTCAACTACGGCTACACCGTGCTGCGCGCCGCCACGGCGCGATCTGTCGTCGCCGCAGGCCTGCACCCCACGTTGAGCCTGTTCCATCGCAACGAGGGCAATGCCATGCGCTTGGTCGATGACGTCATGGAACCTTTCCGGCCAGTGATCGATCTGCGCGTGTGGCAACTCAACAAGAAGGGCGAAAACCGCGTCACGCCTGACACCAAGCGCGCACTGGTCAGGATGGGCTGCTGCCGGTTTCGTGGACACCAACCTAAGCTTCTTGAGCTTTCTCAAACTGTATCGGACTGACGTAGCCCAGCGTCGAATGTCGGCGCCTGGGGTTGTAGAAGCGCTCGATGTAATCGAACACATCCGCCCGGGCCTGCTCTCGGCTGCGGTAGACCTTCCTGGCAATGCGTT
>Ga0310345_10000355_pt1 | contig 74585 bp, 70 predicted proteins | sample HC15DNA20500_MG_FD_204667 | JGI IMG/M metagenome (GOLD analysis project Ga0310345, IMG submission 204667) | Marine microbial communities from station ALOHA, North Pacific Subtropical Gyre - HC15-DNA-20-500_MG | ecosystem: Environmental > Aquatic > Marine > Oceanic | place: Pacific Ocean: North...
ATTGTTTGTGTGCAGGTGAAAGCGACTCGAGCTCATCATCCGTGTACTCGAAGAAAGACACTCTGGGGGTGAGGGTCGGTGACTCGTCGAGCACAGGCGCATCGAGCAGATGCGTTACCGCGCGAGCAAACGTGCTAGAAAACTCAGTATCCGGGTAACCCAGTTCGGCGTACCCCTCGTCCATTAATGGCAGTAGTCGTTGGTAGGCCTCAGCAGTCCCGTCCGTGTCGAGCGAAGCGACGAGCTGTACATGCGTGTCATACCGACTGAAGTTTACGGGGGCGATCCGCAACGCTGGCTGTTCACCGGTAGTCTGGAAACGAGTATTGGGCCGCATGAAGGGTACGTGTTGGGCCGGGTTCCTGCCGTCGGCGATGTTGTCGACCACCACGACGAACCGTCGGATAAGATCGTCAGTCACCAACCAGGTGGCGAGACGCGGGTGGGCGGAGAGTGCTGCGATTAAGTTACGGACCACCGCGTCACTATCATCGAGCACTGGTAGTTCGAATGTTGGTTCGGGAACGGGCGGGGACGGTGGCGGCGTGGGTGGTGCCGGTGTTTCGACCACGGCGGTCGGTGTTGGTTCAATCGGCGCATCACTATTGCGACCGAAGAACCAGTATGCGGTAACCCCGACGACAATTAACGCCATGGCGCCGACTGTCACCATCGACCACGATTGTTGCTTGCGAGCCATACCCTAGTTTACCTGTACGCAGAGGACACGATCTCAAGGTACCGCGGGCATGAAGCCGCCGTGAGTACAGTCACTACGATATGTGGCGGGCTCTCTAGAAAGGAAGCTGTCGGTGTGCCGACGATGGGACCCAGCAAGTCGACCTCGGAGAAAACATCGTCAACTGCTCTGTCATGCTTGACCTGTGGGACCCGTGATGAGCAGCACTGCCGTACTGAGCGTAACGGCGTCGAAGATCACGTTGCGCTGGCAAGTCGTCATGGTGTTGCGTGGGGTAGTAACCAGCCTCGTAACTCTCCGGTCGTATTTGTATCGGTGTGGATTTGCAGGTAGTAGAGCTCGTTCCGTAGCTCGGCAATGTGATCGTCTGTTAGCGTGATCGTGTCGGCAAACTGGCCCTCACGACTGGTCGCGTGGTTCAAGTCGAGGGAGAACGCCACAGGGCCACGCAACGCCTTGGGTGCGCGGTGTATGTGTGCAACAGTGGCAGGCGCGCTGAGCCCCTTAAATCGAACCGTCAACGTGAGCTCGTTACCACTCAATTCGGCGGTCACCACGCCCTCGCCCGTGACGTCAGCCACGGTGGCAATGTCGACCGGCAGTGGTGCCAGGCGGCCGCGAAATCGCTCGGTAGTCTGGTTCAACACCGTATGCGACGCGAGATGGATGATGACTAACGTCACCACGGTCATCGCCAACACGGTCCTCTCTCGCGTCATGTCACCCCCTGCTTCCTTCCAGCAGCGACTTAGCTTGTTTTTCGTATAGCCGGCTCTCAGTCGCTACCAGAATTCGTTCTCTTCGGGTGCAGGCCGAGCGACGCCAGGACCTCATCATTATGCTCGCCCAGGGACGGCGGTGGGCGATCAATAACAGCCGGTGTGCGCGACAGTTTGATCGGGTTGCCGAGTGTCCGTACGTGCCCGAGCGCAGGTTGTGGGATGTCAATAACCATCTCACGGGCTAGTAGATGTGGATCCTCCAGTGCCTCGGCCACGGTGCGTACCTGTGCACACGGAACGGTGTGCATCCTCAACCGCTCAATCAGCGCGTCACCGGTGTAGCGAGCTAATCGGCGCGTTAGCTCGTCGACGAGCTCGGGTCGATGCTTCATTCGATCCGTGTTGGTTGCGTAACGTGGATCGTACTCGAGGTCTCTTGCCTCGATCGCCGAACAGAATTGCGTCCACAATCTCGGGTTTCCTACGGCGACGACGACGAGCCCGTCTTTCACGGGGAGAGCTTCGTACGGTGTGAGTGAGTGATGCTGGTTCCCTTCACGCCCGGGGGCTGTACCCATGTTGAAGTACATGAGTGCTGGGAGTGCAAGAGCCGAGGTCATGGCGTCGAGCAACCCGATGTCGACATGCTGTCCCTTGCCGCTCTGGTCGCGATCCCTGAGCGCAAGTAGGATCCCACTCATAGCATATAGGCCCGCAAGATAATCTGTAATGGCTACCCCCACCCGTGTCGGTGGCCCGTTTGGTGAGCCGGTTACGTCCATCAGTCCGCACTCGGCCTGGATCACTGCGTCATACCCTGGGAGGTCTGTCTTTGGACCAGAGAGACCATAACCGGTGACGGAGCAGTAGATGATCCTCGGGTTCAGTTGCGCGACCTTGTTGTAGCTGAAGCCGAGCCGGTCGAGGCTCCCGGGCCTGAAGTTCTCGATGAGGATGTCCGATTTCTTGATCAACCGGCAGAGTGCCTCAGCTCCATCGGGGCTCTTGAGGTCGAGCGCGAGGCTTTTCTTGCTGCGGTTGAGCCCGAGAAAGAACGTGCTCCAGCCATCACGGTGCGGAGCCCACGCACGCGTGTCGTCGCCGTGCGTGGGCTCTTCGATCTTGATCACCTCTGCCCCCATATCGCCGAGCATCATGGTGCAATACGGTCCGGCGAGGACGCGTGTGAGATCGATAACGCGGAGACCATCGAGTGGGGGCATGCAGATCGGCGATTATAGCGTGGCGAAATTAAGAATCCGGCGCAGCGCTTCAGAGCAAGGGTCGAGGCGACTGCGAGGGATGCAGAAACTCGTTACCTCGACGCTCAAACAGACCAATAGTGTCACCTTGCTGCGACCGGTCTGTCCATATCCGCAAGTTACAGTTTGCGATAGTGGCTGAAACCCAACTGTGGAGAGCAACTTTACCTGTGTAAGCCAGCGATAGAGCACGAGATTATCGGTCGTTCTCTACGTGGAGGTTGCCGCGGCCAGGTCCCGCAAAGGAATAAAGTGCCATGCCAGCCCTTGTCGCCATGGCGACAGCGATGCTGGATGCGGCTCCGACCGAGACCATCACCGGGATAGCGGCTTTGAGCGCTTTCTGCACTAGTTCAAATCCAGCCCGGCCGCTCACGACCAGAATCCGGTTGCTCAACGGAACATCCTCTTCCAACACGAAATGTCCGACCACCTTGTCGACAGCGTTGTGACGGCCGATGTCCTCGCGTACGCACAGCGGCCTGCCATCGAGCGTGAACAGACCGGCGGCGTGGATTCCACCTGTGGCCTCGAAAAGTTCCTGGTGTTCACGTAGTCGATCTGGTAATGCCTCCAAGAGCGTTGTCGAGAAGGTGGCTCGCTCGATAGGAGGAAAGTCTTGATCGAGACTCTCGATCTGTTTTTTACCGCAGACGCCGCACGCCGCGGTGGCCCTGAATTCGCGCTCCGCTTTCTCAACGTCGGGCGCAGCCACGCCGTCACGTAACTCGACATGCACTCGATCGCCTTTGAAGTTCGTGATCCGGATCTTGGAGTCGTTCATCCCGGTACCGGACTTTGTGCGTATCGATGCGATATCGCGGATGCCCGAAATCAGACCTTCCGCGTAGAGAAACCCGGCGGCTAGTTCTTTATCCTGGCCAGGTGTGCGCATCGTGACGACGAGCGGTTTACCGCCGATTCGGATCTCGAGCGGCTCTTCGACGACCACCAGGTCCTGCTCAAGTTGTTTTCCACGGCGACGTACTGGCACGGCCTGGATACCGGGGGATGGGATGGGATTGCGAGCCATCTGAAGAATCATAAACTCCTTTGAGTCCTACGTCCGGTCGCTAGGACCGGTGTATCCTTGAGAGGCCCCATTCGGAATTACGGTGACCCACTGCGGGTACAGGCATGTCGGTAGCCGAATACCCTAGGAATTCGAATGGGACCTCTAAGGTAGCCGATGAGTATCTCACGCCGGACATTTATCAAGACCTCGGTCGTTGGGGGACTGAGTATCAGTGCGCTCGGGTTCGATCTCCGATCTGCGCATGCCGCCGTCCGGCAGCTCAAAATCCGTAACGCCAAAGAATACAAGACGGTCTGCCCGTATTGTGCCGTGGGCTGCGGCACGATCGCCTACGTACACGGCAGTGGTGGCTTGAACACGAAAAACACCGTTATTCACGTTGAGGGTGATCCGGACAACCCGATCAACGGCGGCACGCTTTGCCCGAAGGGCGCGTCACAGATGGATCTGGCAATCAGCCCGCGCCTGCGTCATCAGCCGCTCTTCCGGGAAGCTGGGGCATCTGAGTGGAAAGAAGTCGACTGGGATTTCGCGATGGACTGGTTCGCGCGCAAGTTCAAGGAGTCGCGCGATGCATCCTTCACCGAGCGCGATGATGAGGGCCGTACCATAAATCGCTGCGACGGTATTGCGTGGGTGGGGAGCGCGACGGTCGCGAACGAGGACGCCTACCTCATCACGAAGACAATGCGCGCTATGGGGCTGGTGTACATCGATCACCAGGCTCGAATATGACACAGTCCCACGGTGGCCAGTCTGGCCGCCACGTTCGGTCGCGGGGCGATGACCAACCATTGGAAGGACATCAAGAACGCGGATGTTGTGCTCGTCATGGGCGCCAATCCGGCCGAAAACCACCCGTGCGGGTTCAAATGGGCGCTCGAAGCGCGTGACAATCGCGGCGCCAAATTGCTCACGATTGATCCGCGGTTTACCCGGACGTCAGCCGTCGCCGACCGCCATCTCCAGATTCGCCCGGGATCCGACATTGCCGTGCTCGGCGGCTTGATCCGCTACACGCTCGAGAACGATCTGTATCACGCCGATTACGTACGGGCGCATACGAATGCGTCGTTCGTGATCGGCGAGGAGTATGGATTCGCTGACGGCCTGTTTGCCGGCTTCGACGAGGCGGCGAGCAACTACGACAAGACCGCCTGGGACTACGAGCATGGATCCGACGGCTACGTTCGGCGCGATGAGTCGCTCGAGCATCCCCGGTCGGTCTTCCAGTTACTCAGACATCACTACGACCGGTACACTCCCGACGTCGTGGCTAACATCGCCGGTTGCTCGGAGGAGGGTTTCCTCCAGATGGCCGAGATTATCTGCTCGACCGGTCGAGCAGATCGGGTGGGAACCATCATGTATGCCGTCGGCTGGACGATGCATACCGTCGGCAGCCAGATCATCCGAACTGCGGCGATCTTACAGTTATTGCTCGGTAACATCGGGCGCCCGGGCGGTGGGATCAACGCGCTCCGCGGTCACGCGAACGTGCAAGGGGCGACCGATCACGCGATTGTTGCAGGTATCCTGCCGGGCTATCTCAAGGTGCCGGTACCGCCGCAGACGTCACTGGCGCGGCATTTCGGCGATTCGACACCACGTCCGCTGGTACGGGACACCGTCAACTATTGGGGCAACTATTCGAAATTTTACGTCTCGCAGATGAAGTCGTGGTTCGGCAACCATGCGACGCCTGAAAATGATTTTGCGTACGACTACTTGGCAAAGCAGGGTGAAGACGCGACGTGGCTGTCGATCTGGGACAAGGCCCATCAAGGGAAGCTGGAAGGCTTCGTCGCGCTTGGCTTCAATCCGCTGCTTGCCGGTCCTGATGTGCCGCGTCTCTTCGACTCGATGGCGAAGCTCAAGTGGAAAGTGGTCATCGATCCGTTCATGCTCGACTCGGCCGAGTTCTGGAAGGCGCCAGGCATGAATCCCGCGGAGATCGACACGGAGGTGCTCTACTTGCCGTCCTCGCATTGGATCGAGCGTGACGGGTCGTTCACGAACAGCGGCCGATGGGCGCAGTGGAAGGAGAAAGCTATCGATCCGCCGATCGGTGTCAAGCCGGACACCTGGATCCTCTCGGAGCTATTTTGGCGGGTGAAGGAGCTTTACGCGGAAGAGGGTGGCGCGTACAACGATCCGATTCAGCATCTGACATGGGACTACCTGAATCCGCGTGAGCCGACGATGGTCGAGCTGGCAAAGGAGATCAACGGCTATGATCTTGAGAGCGGGCAGCTCCTTGATTCGTTCGGTGATCTACGTGACGATGGAACGACCAGTTCGGGAAACTGGATCTACACAGGGAGTTACACGGAGGCTGGTAACCAGATGCAGCGGCGTGGAACCGACGACCCAACTGGTTTGGGAATGCATCACGACTGGGGGTTCAGCTGGCCAGCGAATCGGCGGGTTCTGTATAACCGTGCGTCTGCTGACGCCGACGGACGGCCGTGGGATCAGACACGTGCAGGCATCGCTTGGAACGGCCGCGAGTGGATTGGCGACGTGCCTGACTACGGGAGAACGACGCCGCCGGATGCTGCCGGCGCGTTTATCATGACCGAGGAAGGTGTCGCGCGGTTGTTCAGCAGTCATCTTGCCGACGGGCCGTTTTCGGAACACTACGAGCCGGTCGAGAGCCCGACCACGAATCTACTTCATAACGAGGTGCCGGTTAACCCGGTGATTCACTGGTACGACGGTGTCCGCGAGACGTTGGCTAACGGCAGCGATGATTTTCCATACGCTTGCACCATCTACCGCGTCGTCGAGCGCGAGCACTTCGTGACGAGTAATGTCCCGCTCCTCGTCGAGGCGATGCCGGACTTTTTCGTCGAACTACCCGAGGGCTTGGCGGCGGAAAAAGGTATCCCGAACGGGAGCCAGGTGCGTGTGTGGTCGAAACGTGGGGAGGTGCAGGGCACCGCCATCGTCACTAAGCGCATCCAGCCGCTTCAGGTGAATGGGCAGACAGTCTGGACGGTCGGTATTCCGGTTCATTGGGGCTTCGTTGGGCTCACGCAGGGATCGATGGCCAACTTACTGACCCCGTTCATCGGTGACGCCAATACCAGGTGTCCTGAGTTCAAGGCGTTCTTGGTCAACGTGGAGCGCGCATGACCGACACGCTCACGATCCGCCGTGTTTCCGCGAGCCCCGGCGCATTGATCCCGATGGATGCGCTTCGTTCGGGCGGGCCAGTGTATTCAAAGCTCGTCGACATATCGAAATGCATCGGCTGCAAAGGATGTGAAGTTGCCTGCAAGGAGTGGAACGACCTTGGCGTCGAGCCGACTGCCAATTTCGGGAGCATTCAGAGCCACCAGGATCTGAGTCCGAAAACGTGGTTGCTGATGCGGTTCAATGAGGTTGAAATCGACGGCAATCTCAACTGGCTAATCAAGAAGGACGCTTGCCTCCATTGTGAGGAGCCGGGTTGTCTTTTTGCGTGCCCCGCGCCGGGCGCCATCGTCCAGTATACAAACGGTATCGTCGACTTCAATCAGGAGAACTGCATCGGTTGCCAGTACTGCGTGACCGGTTGTCCGTTCGACATTCCGCGATTCGATAAGTCCACCCGTAAGGTCTCGAAGTGCAACATGTGCATCGACCGGGTCGAGGCAGGGCTCGAGCCGGCCTGCGTGAAGACCTGTCCGACGAACGCCATCTCGTGGGGTAGCAAGACGGACATGCTTGCGATGGCCGAGCAGAAGGTCGAGACCCTTAAGGCGCGCGGCTACGCGAACGCGGCGGTCTACAACCCCGCCGGCGTCGGCGGTACCCACATGATGTACGTCGTGCCGCACGGCGATCGCTTGGAGGACTACAGCCTCCCGGCCGATCCCACGGCGAGCCCGGGGACGATGACTGCATTCGGGTTCCTGAAGCGGATTGGAGCGTATCTCCTGAGCTTCAGCGTGGTCGGTGCGCTCGTACATTTTCTAGCGTACGGACCGGACCGGCTGGAACAAGAATGATGCAATCTCATCACTTCTCTAGGTGGGTGACACCGAATCTCTTTTCGTTCTTCCTGCAAGACCCACTCGCGTTGGTGATGGCTTTGGGTTTGAAGACGACAAAAACGACGGTTCTGCGACCGGACCAGTCGAGTCAAAGACTTGGGCAATTTGGCATTAAGACGCTTTTCCCATCGACTTTTCTAAATGAGTGATCAGCTGCTTCATCGGTTCACGTTTTTCGAGCGGATTATCCACTGGGTGGTCGGGACCACGTTCGTCGTACTGCTCGTGACTGGGTTGGCGTTCTCATACCCCGCGTTATTCTGGCTGACCACGTTGGTCGGTGGCGGTCCCGCCGCACGGGTACTGCATCCTTGGATCGGCGCGGTGTTTGGCGTTGGCATGAGCGCGATGCTAGTGCTCTGGCTGCGCGAAATGTTCCTGAGCGACACCGATTGGCAATGGATCGGTGGAGTGAGGTATTACGCCACCCGCCAGAACGACAAGTTACCGGCTGCTGGTAAATACAACGGCGGCCAAAAGCTGTTCTTCTGGGTGCAGGGGATACTGGCGGTTGTTTTTGTCGTCAGTGGGATCGTACTCTGGGTGCCGGAGGCCTTTGGATCGTCACTTCTGTTAGCGATGCGTCTTGCCCACTATATGGCGGCGCTCGGTGGCGGTCTCTTCCTGATCGTTCATATCTATCTCGGCACCGTTGCGTATCCCGGAACCGCGCGTGCCATGATTGATGGTACCGTGACACGTGACTGGGCCCGGCATCACCATCCCCGGTGGTATGAGGAGCAGACGCGCTCGTAGACAACCAGGGTTCACTTGGTGACACATCCCAACTGGAAGCGGCGGAGCAGCCGCGCTGAACGATTGCGCGCCGATCATCCGCACGCCGAAGAGCTCTTACTTTTCTATAGTCAAATCCTGGCACTGCAGGAACCGCTTTACGTCAAGGCGCGTCGGTCGAAATGGGTCTCGCTCGTACGGTCTACTGCGAGTGAGGATGGTCCACGGCTTCACCTTGAACGTCTAGTGGGCAGGACGCGCGACGTGTTGTTTCAGCGCTTCGTGCATGAGGCGGGCACAGTCTCGACCGACGTGCTCGCCAGGATCGCCGAACAGGTTGCTTCGAGGAAGGGAACGATCCGCACCTTGTTGCAGACGTTTCTCTCCGGTGGCGCCTTCGACGATTTGGCAGTGTCATTTGACTGCAAGCCGCTCCCGCTCGAATTCTTTCCGCGTGCGTTTGTCCAGCCAATCGCCGAAGCGATGTCTGAGCAGGAAATGCGGTCAGACGACAACGGTCCAGGGAGTACCGCAATGCGCTGTCCACAGTGTGACTGGCCACCGCTGCTGGCCGTGCTTCGTGACGAACCGGAGTTTAAGGGTCGGAAGCTGCTTGTCTGTTCACTCTGTTCCGCTGAATGGCCTTTCGTCCGCTCCCGTTGTCCAAGCTGTGGTGAAGAACGACCGGAGCAACTTCAACATCACGTCACCGCATTCTGGCCACACATCCGCATCGAGGAGTGCAGCAGTTGTCATACCTACCTCAAATCGATCGATCTAAGGTTGGACGGCACGGTAGTGCCAGTGGTCGATGAGCTCGCGTCGGTGGAACTCGACCTTTGGGCCGACGAACAGGGTCTTACAAAGCTCCAGAAGAATCTCCTCGGTCTCTGACCGGGTCGGTTGCAGGGTTTAAGGGGTATCAGGCTTGGGCTATGCTTACGGCCACGAGGTTGGACGTGAGGAAGTTCAATGATCGACGCCTATATCTACGATGGCCTCCGCACCCCTTTCGGCCGCCATGCTGGCAAGCTCGCGTCGGTGAGGTCGGATGATCTCCTCGGTGATCTTTTCGCGGTGTTAGTGGCTCGGAGCCCGTTCGAAGGATCGAGCTTCGAGGACGTGATTGCTGGTTGCACGAACCAGGCCGGTGAGGACTGTCGCAACGTAGCGAGACGCGCCGGTTTACTGGCCGGATTACCTGTTGAGGTGGCTGGGATCACGGTTAACCGCCTGTGTGCGAGCGGACTAGCGGCGGTGCTGGACGCGTCACGAGCTGTAGCTTGTGGTCAGGGCGATCTGTTCATCGCGGCCGGTGTTGAAAGCATGAGCCGCGCGCCATTTGTTATGGGGAAGTCCGAGAGAGCGTACGGCCGACAACTGACTGTGTTCGACTCGACGATCGGATCACGCTTCGCGAACCCGCGGACGATTAGGGCGTACGGTGATCACCTGATGCCTGAGACGGCGGAAGAGATCGCTAAAGAACTCGACATCAGCCGAGACGAGAGTGATCGGCTCGCGCTTGCCTCACAGGAGCGGTACATGGCGGCAAAGGCTGAGTGTTTCTACTCCGACGAGCTTCACCCGGTGAGGGTAGTTGGACAAAACCGGAACGAGACGACGGACGTGACGGAAGACGAACATCCACGGCCGGATACGACTCTCGACAGACTCGCAAAGCTCAGACCGATAGTCGATGAAAATGGCGTCGTAACAGCTGGGAACGCCTCCGGTATCAACGACGGGGCCGCCGCATTGATCGTCGGGTCGAAGGCGGCAGGCGACAGGGTAGGTGCGCAACCGCTCGCACGTATCGTCTCGGCTGCGGCAGCCGGGGTTGAGCCGCGGGTCATGGGGCTGGGACCGGTGCCGGCGTCCAATAAGGCTCTGGCACGTGCAGGTCTCACACTACTCGACATGGACGTCATCGAGATTAATGAGGCGTTTGCGACCCAGGTGCTTGGCTGTTTGAAGTTGATGGAGCTCGCCGTGACCGATAGCCGTGTTAATCCGAACGGTGGCGCGATAGCCATCGGGCATCCGCTGGGTGCATCGGGTGCTCGCTTGACACTGACCGCCGTACGACAGTTGCAGCGCGTTGAAGGCCGCTACGCGCTCGTCACCCTCTGTATCGGAGTTGGACAAGGCCTGGCTGCTGTACTCGAGCGTGTGCCCTAGGTGAACCGGAGGTGTTTCGCCCGTATCGCCTGATCGTCCTCGTTGCTGTCTATCTCTTCATTACGTACGTTCTGCCGTTACCTGAGGGCGTCGACCCGCAGGGCTGGCGTATCACCGGGATCTTCTTTGCCACAATCGCCGGGCTGATGATCCAGCCACTGCCCGGTTCCCAAGTCGTCTTGCTTGGCGTCACGATGTTGGTCCTTGTTGGTCGCGTGCCGATGGAACGTGCGTTGACCGGTTATTCAACTACATCGGTCTGGATGGTCCTGACCGTGATGCTAATGTCGCGCGCGTTACGCGACTCGGGTGCCGCTCGGCGCATCGCTCTCTGTTTCATCCGTGCCATCGGTAAGACATCCCTCGGACTAGGTTATGCGTTGCACCTAACAGATCTGACGCTGGCGACCGGCGTGCCGTCGATCACTGCTCGGTCAGCAAGCATCGTCTTCCCGATTGCCCGCAGTATCAGTAGTCTGTACGACTCCAACCCGGGCAAGACGGCGCCTCGTCTCGGCACGTTCCTGATGACGTGCATGTATCAGACGAGTGTCGTTACCTCGGCAATGTTTTTCTACAGTAGCGCTGCCAATATCCTGTTGGGTGAGCTGGCCTTCGAGTTCACGGGCCTGAGGATCACCTGGACTAGCTGGTTCATCGCCGGGATCGTGCCGGGGCTTCTCTCAAGTCTAGCTGTGCCGTATCTCGTGTTCCGGGTACTACCTCCTGAGATCAGACACATTCCGTCTGCACCGGAGTTCGCTCAGATGGAACTCGACAAGCTCGGCCCGGTTCGCGGTAGAGAGGCGATCGTGCTCAGCGTGTTCGTGTTCCTCGTCGTGTTCTGGGTTGCGTCGTCGTACACTGATTGGTTATCGCCCGGCCTGGTCGCGTTCATGGGTCTCGTGGCGCTGTTCGTCACCCAAGCACTGACGTGGAACGCGGTGCTCAGTGAGCGTTCGGCATGGGATGTATTCGTTTGGTACGGCGGGTTACTGACCATGGGTGGGCTTCTCAACGCGAGCGGATCAACTACGGCGTTCGCGAACTGGGTCGGGTTGTGGTTCATCGGAGTGCCGTGGCCTGTGGTTCTGATCGTCACCCTTATGATCTATTTCTACGCACACTATTTCTTCGCGAGCACCACTGTGCACGCGCTTGCTCTTTATGGGCCGTTCATTGTTCTCTTGGTGAGTGTCGGTGCCCCAGCTCCCCTGGTCGTATACAGCCTTTTATTTATCAATAACTTACAGGCAGGTTTGACGCACTACGGCACGACCACGTCACCGGTGATCTTTGTTGAAGGCTACGTGGGCCTCCGCGACTGGTGGCGCACCGGGTTCTACGCATCGGTGCTTAATCTGGTGATCTGGATAGCGGTTGGAGGCGTGTGGTGGAGGGTATTGGGGTTATGGTGATATTTAGGGACCAAGGTCACGGACCCATGGTGCAGGAACGAGCTTTGCGGGTTTCCATGGCATTGGTGCTCGTCTGTGCTGCGCTCGCCGGGTGCACGCCCAGTAGACCGGACGGTGTCTCTCCAGGGGAATCCGACGTCGGATCGTTCGATCTCGTCATCGCTGGCGGACGTGTGATCGACCCTGAGAGCGGGCTCGACGGTGTTCGAAACGTTGGTATCCGCTGTGGCGAGGTAGCGGCGATTACGAAGACACCACTTAGTGGTGATGCCATCCTAGATGCGTCAGGCCTAGTCGTGGCGCCCGGGTTCATCGATTTGCACGCACACGGGCAGGACCTCGTCAGTAACCGCTATCAGGCGATGGATGGTGTAACGATTGCTCTCGAATTGGAGATTGGTGCTTTCCCGATTGCACAGTGGTACGCCGCTCGTGATGGGGATGCGCTCATCAATTACGGCGCTTCGGTCAGCCATCAGGCGGCCCGCCGGCGCGCGATGCGCGGGCCATTCGTGATGAGTAACGGTGGTGGGACGTTTTCGTTAGGCGCTACGAGCGACGAGTCGCTATATAGAGCGCCACGTGATGACGAACTCGAGGCTCTAGTTATGCTCATGGAGGGAGGGCTTGAGGAAGGCGGCCTTGGGTTCGGATTTGGTTTCAGCTACACACCGGGGACGAGCCACCGTGAGCTACTGCACTTGTTCGGTGTGGCTGCTGAGCATATTGTGCCGTCGTATGTGCACCTCCGCTCGTCAGTAGATTTTCGTCGGGGTGGTGAGATTGCACCGTTCCAGGAGGTGATTGCGAACGCGGCGGCGACTGGGGCCGCTGTTCACATTGTGCACATTAACAGCACCTCAGGTGCCCGTGCCGAAGAGGCGCTCGCGATCATTCGGGGTGCGCGTGAGCGCGGCCTCGACGTTACCACCGAAGCGTATCCCTACACGGCCAGTGCGTCACTCATCGAGTCACCGCTATTCGACGGATGGGTGGATCGGCAACACGACGAGTATCAGACTCTGCAATGGGTCAAAACAGGTGAACGACTCACGCGCACGAAATTTGAAGAGTATCGCCGCCAGGGTGGCTGGGTAATCATGCACGGTCGGTCGGAGGACGTAAATGAGTGGATAGTGAGCCAGTCGGATGTGATTGCAGCTAGCGACGGAATTCCGTTTAGTGAAGGGCGTTCTCATCCGCGTGGTGCTGGTACGTTTGCGCGCATTTTGGGTTATTACGTACGAGACAGACAGGTTCTATCACTCGTCGACGCCATACGGAAGATGACGCTTCTACCCGCGCAGCGTTTGGAGCAGGTCGCGCCTGACATGGTAAGGAAGGGACGCGTGCAAGTGGGTGTTGATGCTGATCTGACACTGTTTGACCCGGATCGCGTCATTGACCAGGCAACATATGGGGCGCCCGACCGTTACTCGGTAGGTATCGCCCACGTCCTGGTCGGTGGCACGTTCGTTGTTCGCGGTGGCGCGTTAGTCGACGGTGTGCGGCCAGGACGTCCAATTATTGGGCGCGACCTCCGTGACACGTTGTAACCTGGGCTCAGCAGGTTGATGTCATTGTCGCGAACTACTGGTGTCCGCATGGCCATGAAGGTTGCCATCAGAGAACACTTACGTGATCCGTTGTTTCCGGGGCACGTTTCCAGAATACCTAACCTAGTCGGTGTATCGATGGGATGATCTCTGGCGAAAGGGTCTAGGAGACTCTAAGAGTTCCCAGAGCAGCGTACGATGCAGAGTTCGTAGCTGATGAGAATGCGCCTTGCACTTCTTACACACAACCTAGTCTCTAGCGCTAAACCGGTTTGGTCTAATTAGTTCTAGATTGACCTAATTTAGGCGACTAAGCTAACTAAAACGAGATAAAGAAAGCTCTCAGCGTTCGCGGAGCTTCGTGACGTTGTTAGAGGCGGCTAGGTGCCTCTCAGTGCGCGAGCGGATTCGGTCGCACCTGAAACTTCACAAGGTTGCTTTGTGTTCCCTTACCCCCCTCGGTGTGCCATACGGCGTTTGTACCGTAGTCTGCCCAGACCGCCCGGCCCTTCCAGCCGGTATTAGGGTCGTCGATCCGTCCGTCCATCCCGCGTGAGTAGAAACCCATCGGGTACGGGACACGCATGATGACGAATTCTTCTTCTTCGGGTAGGAATGCGAGCAACGCGTCAGATGTCGATCCAGTGGCAATTGGTATGTTCTTGCCGAGGCCGAGCGTGTCGAACTGGTCAACCCAATTGTAATAATGGAAGTCGGCACTGCCGTGGTCAGTGACCCCCTTCATCTGCGGTCCAGGCGTGGCGTAGAGTGTCCACCCTTCGGGGCAGTGTTGCCCGGTGGCTGTTGGCCCGTTCAGCACGGTGCACCTGCTGCGGTCGAACTTTGCGATGTGGCCACTTCCGGAAAGCGCGGTCCAGATGATTCCGTTCTGGTCGATATCAATCCCACGCGGCGAGTAGCCATGGATCGGCGCATCAGGATTCTCGAATGGCGGTTGGTAGTACTCGGAGATACAGGTCTCCGGCGGGTTGTCGCCGATCGATAGCCGCACGATTTGTCCCGGGACGCCGCCGGACGCAGCCCAGATGGTGTTGTCTACCGTCGGGTCTGGCACGATGCCATACCATCCGGAACCCATCTGCTTATCCTTGTTCGGATCGAACTCCTCGCGGAGGCCGACCCACTCGGTGATCTGCCCGTCGCCGTTTGTGTCGACGATGGTTGGACACCAACCCTGAGAGGCTTGTTCGTCACCCGTCTCGTCGTAGGCCGTGGTGTTGATCCACCCAATGACGTCGCTGACCGAGCTTAAATACAACGTGTTGTCGTCGTCGAACCCAAATTGCAGGTGGTGCGTGTTGAAGCACGTATCGATCAGGGTTACTTCTTCAGACTTAGGATCGTAGTAGGCCACGTGGCGTGGAGCCCGCTCTAGCGGGTAGTACTGCGCGAACGTGTTACTCGAGCCTTGTTGGCACCACACCGGATTCCGCGGACCGCGGATCTGATGGGTCATCCAGATACGACCCTGCCCATCCATCATCGGATTGTGCGGGTTGCCCGGGTTGTTCCAGATCAGCTCGTCGCCGTAGTAGAGCGACGGGTTCGGCATTTCACGCGCGATATACGAGCGGAAGTTACCCTCACCTGGAGTGTCGCGCACCGGAAGACTTAACTCCCTGGTCTCGTTGGTAGCAGGGTTAACCGAGACGAGTTTGTCGTTCGCAAACTCGACGCCATACACTGGACCACCAGCGTTGACACGTGGGTTGCGCTTGTCACTTGCCACTTCGTCGTGAACGTAGGCGGTCTCACCACCCCATTCCCAGATGGTCAGGACGACGTCGCGTTCACGCCCCCGTGGCCGCGGCGGCTGTTCGGGCACTTCGCCGGTCATGATCCTGTCGGTCCAACTCGCGTAACTGGCTAACCCACGGTTCCGGCCGAATCGATTGATGTAGGCGCTCATGTTTGGGGCACGCTGTCCTGTCAGGATCCGATGGGACCACGCCGCCTCGGTTGAATCGAAGTCTTCGGGGTTCAGGATCTCGCGAGTTGCCTTATTACCGAGTTGGTGGCAAAGCTGGCAGCCCTGCTTGAGTGCATCGACCCAGTGCGCTTGCGTCCGCATACGCGGCCCGATTCCATTCCCATTCGGACCTGTACCGGGAAATTCTTTCTTGTCAGGTACTTCTATTAGCGCATACCAGTAGTTAGCTGGGTAGACCTCGGCCGCTTCGTGCGGAGTCGCGGCGGTAATGGCTCTCAGGTTCAAAGACTGACCTGGACGGCCGTTGACTTTAGTTGAATCCTTTAGCCCATACCCCCGTACCCAGATGTTGTATGTCGCGTCCGGGAGGTCGGGTAAGACATAATGTCCTTGGTCGTCGGTTACTACGATCTTGCGATAGAGCGTGTGTAAATCGTCGGTCTCAGCGATGACCCAGACGCTGGCTTCAGGGCCGCTGGCGCCGGTGACGACACCGCCGATATCGTCGGCGTCGATGGCTACTATCTGGTGCGCGGTGCCTCTCCCATCAACCAACACGAATCCGGCGGCTACGACTATTACCAGAACCGATAGCTCCGCCTTTGGTATGAGGTGTTTCAGTAGTTTGCTCATTAGGTTCCCCTCGCCGTTCCGTGACAGGACGCTTCGAAACAACCCAGTATTCTATTCTGTTTCTTGGGTGATGAGTTGAGGGCTCTCAAGGTTGCCGACGCGTGGCGATCGGGCGTTTACCAAGGGCACGTTGCATCGTTTCGTGATGTAGGCCAATTGCGTAGCCATACGCCTGGATCCAGTACCCGGGGTCGTGCCCACCTCTGAGCTGTGTGTAGTCGAACGGGATGTCTGCGTCGAGTAAAAGCTTGGCGAAGGCCTGTGACGCGCCGCAGAGTTGGTCGCTGGTGCCGCAGTCGATCTGTATGAACGGTAACTCATCGCGCGAGACGCGCATTACTAGCATGAACGGGTCGTGTGCGTCGGCCTGTTCTGAGGTCACGAATGGCTGGCCGCTGGGTGTACGGTCGACGATGCTGCTAAAGCCTGGGATGCCGATCTCCGGATTCTCGAGCAGTCGTTGAGACCGGGCTTCCGGCGTGTAGCGTGGCGGGGGGTATGCAACGCCACCGAGCCGCAGACGTTCCGCCGCTCTGCGTGCGTATTCGAGCGCCCCTGATTGACTGCCGATCGAGATAAAAAGATCCGGATGGCGAAGACCGAGCGTGAGTGCACCGTAACCACCCATTGAGAAACCGATGATCGCTCGTGCCTCTCGTTGTGAGCGGGCACGATAAGTGGTCTCTACATGGCCGACGACGTCCTCGATGATGTAGTCCTCCCATGCATTGACGCGGTCGTCGTCGGTCTGAGCCCAGTTGACATAGAAGGAGTTCCCTGCGTCTGGCATCACCAAGATTATTGGGTAGCCAAGGGCATAGGTCGTTACGCCGAGGAAACGCCGCCACCCTTCGAAGTTACTCCCTGCTCCATGTAGTAGGTAGAGTGTCGGATATTCACGGTCCCGATTTGCCTCGTCGCCGTAGCCTGCGGGTAGGATGATGTTGTATTTCATCAACCGCTCGACTGATTCGGAGTAGAACACGACGTTTTCGACCGGTGCGCGTTGCGCAACCACCACTGCCGCGGCGTCGATTAGGATGATGATGCCAAGAGCGATAGGCGTGAAGCGATGAGTGTAAGTCATGCTGAGTGGGGCTGATCCTTAGCTCCGGTTTCTAGAATGTTTGGTTTTATCATTTCTAGACGCGGCGTTCTAGCGTGATGGTCATTCACGTGCGGCCGGTGGCGGCAATGGTGGGTGCCGCCGGCCAACCTCTGTGCTCTGTTCGAACGCGTGTGCGAGCTGCAGTACCCCGAAGTCGTCATGCTGTCTTCCGACGATCTGGATCCCTACGGGCAAACCCTCGGGTGTGAAACCACACGGGACCGACACGGCCGGTAGACCGAGCACAGAGATATAGGCACATGACATCATCCAGTCGATGTAAGAGTCCATCTTCACGCCGTCGATTTCGGTGACGTACGGCTGTGAGACATCGAAGGGGGGGACCTGGCTGACCGGTAGCACCAGGAAGTGGTAGCGATCCATGAACTGCTGGACACGGAAGAGTAACGCTGCCTGCCTACGCGCGATGTCGCCTAGTTGCGGGCCGGTCAACTTGCGACCTTCTTCAATGTTCCAGACGACGGTGTCTTTCATGACTGCACGGTGCTCGTCAAGCAGGGCACCGTAGCAGAGCTCGAAATACCAAGCCCGCCATACCTTAAAGATTGTCTCTGCGTCGGTTAGATCAGGTGCGCGTTCTTCCACAATACAGCCGAGCATTTCGAACGTCCCGCGGTGAGCATCGACAGTTGCTTTCACGCGGGGATCGAACGGGAGGCCCACGAGGTTGCCCCCCCAGGCGACGTAGGTGCCATCAAAATCACGAGCGAGTGGACGCTTGAAGATCGCGCCTGGTTCCAGAAGCGACAGTGGTACGCGCTTGTCGGGTCCGGCAATTGCACTCAACGTTAATGCGACGTCTGCCACTGTCCGCGCCATCGGACCTTGCACTCCCATCGGGAACCAAGCGACCTGACTAGGCCAGACCGGCACGCGACCTGGTGATGGGCGGAAGCCGACGACGTTGCAGAAACTGGCCGGGTTTCGGAGGGACCCCCCGAGGTCACTACCATCGGCGATCGGAAGCATGCCGGATGCCAGCGCTACCGCGGCGCCCCCGCTGCTTCCTCCACAGGTCTTGCTGGTGTCGTACGGATTAAGCGTCGATCCGAATACGCTGTTAAAGGTCTGTGAGCCGGCACCGAATTCAGGCGTGTTAGTCTTGCCAATCGTGATCGCCCCGGCGGATCGGAGTCGTTCGACGATCAAGGCATCCTCTTTCGGAACGAAGTGTTCAAAGACCTTCGAGCCGAAGGTGGTCCGAATGCCCTTAGTGGATGTGAGATCCTTGTGCGCGACTGGAAGACCGTGCAACGGCCCTACCGCGTTGCCACGGGAGAGCGCCTCGTCAGCTGCTACAGCCTGCGCGCGCGCGCGCTCGGGGACTAGTGTAACGATGGCGTTTAGTGACGGGTTCACGAAGTCGATCTGGCCTAGATAGGCCTCCATTACCTCAACCGCCGATACCCTGCGACTAGCGATGAGTTGGGTGAGTTCGACGGCGGAGAGGAAGCAGAGGTCTGGCGTCGGCATCCGGTTTGAAGTTCGTGACTGGGTCGTCTGTTAAAATAAGCGATCCCGTTCGTAGCTATAGTCATGCACCGAAGGCGCAGATGCCTCGGCGGCTGAATACGACCACTTAGTTAACGTACTACGTTTGGGCTACTCTATGTTCTGTTCGTTCCTGCGACGTGTACGAGTGCGCTGACCCTCGGCGCAACATAGGATTTGCACCACGCTATAGGAGCACAAAGCCGCCGGCGCTTTGTCCTTCATTTCCAGGGACAAGTTGCTCGGCGGGTAGAATGTCCGAAACGTGTGAGATCATTGCTTAGTTGCTCCGCTGTAGACGGATAATAGCCACTGAAGAGTTCAAAATTTCATAATTGGATGGGGTGGGCGCACTACACCAAGAAACTGCTGGCCGTGTCCACGGTGGCGACACCAGTCATCACGTACGATAGCTTAGTTGTCCGAATGGCGTCGAACCTGCATCGGATGCCAGAATTACATTCGTGCATAGGACGGGAATATGAGTCATAACGGAAATAGAGTGGTTACGGCGGTGCTTATAGGTTTTTTCGCGGTGTGGCCGGATTCGCCAGTGTCCAGTATCCATGCCCAGTCGTCGCATGACGTAACTCAGATGACAGTTGAACGGTGGATGACCGAGCTTTCTAATTGGGGACGGTGGGGGGATGACGATCAGTTGGGTGCCCTAAATCTCATCACGAGGGCCAAGCGGCAACAGGCACTCGCCTTGGGGCGTGAAGGTACCTCGGTCTCGTTGTCACACAATTATCTGAAAGAGCGTTCCGAGGACGCCACTTCACCATTCGGTCACGAAATGATCGGGATTGACCGGCCCGGTCCGTTTCGTAGCGACCGGTTTACCATTGCTTATCACGGCTACGCACACTCGCACATGGATTCTCTTTGCCACATGATGCACAACGGGCTGTTGTACAACGGCTACGTTCGAGACGACGAAGTCACCGAAGCAGGTTGCGAGAGGCTGGCGATTATCAACTTCAAACAGGGGATCGTGAGCCGCGGCATCCTGATGGACATTGCCCGGCTCAAGAGCGTCAAGTACCTCGATCCTGGAACGCCGATCTACGTTGAGGACCTTGAGGCATGGGAGCGTCAGGTGGGTGTGAAAGTCGAGAGTGGTGACATCCTTTTCGTGCGAAATGGCCGCTGGGCGCTCCGTGCAGAAACTGGGCCGTGGGCTACAGGTCGTGAGTCGGCTGGCTTGCACGCGTCAGTTGCACCGTGGCTCCGCGAACGTGGTGTGGCGATGCTGGGGAGTGACGGTACAAACGACGTGCTACCGTCTGGGGTGGACGGCGTCACACAACCGATTCATCAACTTACGTTGGTCGCCATGGGGATTCCGCTGTTTGACAATCTCGATCTGGAGGCGGTCGCCGCGGAAGCGGTGCGCCAGAATCGTTGGGAGTTCTTGCTCGTCGCCGCGCCGCTGGCTGTCGACGCCGCAACCGGGTCGCCACTTAATCCTCTGGCGATCTTCTAGAGGTAGCAAAACTAGAATAAAAGAGACTTTAGTTCCCTATTGCTAGTAGCTCCTGTTCGGTGCGGAGATACCAGTGGCCATCGACGAGTGCCGGCGAGGCTAGTGTGCGGGCGCCGATGTCATTGATCCGGAGGAGTTCGAACTCTGGCCCTGCTCTGAGGACAAATGTGTGTCCGTTGTCGCTCGTGAAGAAAACCTTGCCGTCGACAGCGATCGGTGATGCGGAAAAGCCTTCGCGCATTGGTCGGCCGAGACGCTCTTGCCACATTACCTGACCGGTCGCCGCTTCGAAACAGGTGACGATGCTCGCCATGTCGTTCAGCGTGTAGAGGTAGTCTCCGTAGACGAGAGGGGACGGAATGAACGGTGAGCCCCGCGTCGTTTTCCAAGCTAGATGCGTGTTTGTAACGTCACCGCGTCCACCTGGCCGAATTGCCAGCGTCGGTCCTGCGCGGCCCGACGCACAGAATACGAGGCCAGCGCCAACGGCTGGTGTTGGGATGACTTCGAACAGATTGCCACCGCAACTCCAGAGTTCGCTTCCCGTATCGGGATCGTAGGCGTTCACTTTCCGTTGGCTGCTTACGATGAGTTCATCATGATCGCCTACACGAATTGCAACGGGCGTTCCCCAGCCGACGCTAGCTTGCCGGTTCGTTTGCCACACTTGTTCTCCCGTCCGCGTGTCGTACGCTGCGACGAACCCTCCCTGGCGTTGGTCTTGATAAATGATGATGCGATCCTTGTAGAGGAGTGGTGAGCCGGCTGGGCCGTGATAGTTATCGATCGGTCCGACCTCAGTGTGCCATAGTTGGTTCCCTTCAAAATCGACGGCGACGATACCACGGCTACCGAACGATACGTAGACACGCTCGCCGTCAGTAACAGGCGTCGCCGAGGCGGGTCCGTTCTTCGCGTGGACCGATTCACGGCGTCCTGGTATCACTTCGGTTTCCCAGAGCAGCGTGCCGTCAGAACGGCGGTAGCTGAGAATTGATAGCCGGCGGCCTCCGGTGCGCCCTGTCGTGAGAAAGATGCGATTGCCCCAGACGACTGGCGACGAGTTCCCAGTGCCCGGTACCCGGGTTCGCCATATAACGTTGTCGGTTTCCGACCAGGTATCGGGATAGCCTGCGTCGGCGGCGACACCCTGACCCGAGGGCCCGCGCCACCTGGACCAGTATTGCGCGCCTTCACCCTCGACGGGGATCATGTGGACCGAATCAGTTTGCTGGCTTTCGGTGACACCAATGAAGCAAAACACGATGAGGGAACCGGTGAGTAGCATCCGTCCAATAGGACGCGCAAGTGTATAACCAGTCATGTTCAGGACACTAGCACACCACGCGGTCACCATGCTGGCGTGGTTCGTGTGAAGATTGTGATCGTATCGGTTCTGGTTGTATGACAAGGGGTGGTCGTGCCCAAACGGTTCATTCTGAAACATATCGTGAAAGACTTTGGGATGTTGCTCTGCGCCAGCCGCCCGCTGTCGATCTTGAGGATGACGTGAATCTGATGACTTGGAAATGAAGTTACTTTCAGTGCACGGGACAGCAGTGAGATTCAGGACGAATTTCAGACGAGACTGAGATCCGTCAGGGCAGGTTCCATCTGTCAAGTGGCTGAATGGCTCTATCGCCAATCGGTCTTGAGGACTGTGGATGATGAGCTCGCCGATCGTTTGTTGAAAAGCATAACTGCCGCCGGTCAGAGTGCTGTTCATTCGTTACGATGGTTTAGATTGAATCTCGGCGAGCAACCTCGTTTTGATCCCGGTTCGTCACGACTCTGTCACCGTGAATAATCTGTTGTCCCACCCGTGTCACGATAGAGACGCAGGTAAGCTGAGCGTCAGAGACCGGTCGAAAATACTTAATGCGAAGGCCGATTGACGCAAGAGTTTCCTCGGATTCGATGATGGGGCGTGCCGCGTCGTGTGGAAAAATAGCGTAAGCGAGACCAGTATCGACAAGGGATACAAGTACATACGACCATGCGTGATTCCAGATGGTTGGGTTAGATCCGGTCTATCGCGGATACGGATGACTGATCGACCACGTGAAATGTCGGCGATCTTGAGTCCGAGTAGTTTGAAGAACGGTAACGACGCCGCACGGTCGCGGAGTGCATCGATATAGCTGGATAGAACGGCGGGATTATACACGTCTCCGGCGCGGCACTATAATCGCCGGTGCCGGCTAAAGGTGTGCAGATGATCTCCATTTCAGAGGATTGCTCACTTGCCCCGTTGGAGTTAGGGGATGCAACTGAGTTATTTGCTCTGACCGACGTTAATCGTGCGTATCTACGACAGTGGCTGCCGTGGCTGGACAACATCCAGCGTGTCGAGGACACGCGTGCCTTCATCCGGAATGTGCAGGTCCAGACGTCACAGAACAACGGCGCCCAGCTCGCCATCAAGATGCAGGGTTCCATCGTCGGCATCGTTGGACATCATCAAATTGATTGGCGTAACCGGCTGACGTCGCTGGGCTATTGGATTGGTGAAGCCTATCAGGGACGTGGACTCGTTAGCGCTGCGTGCGGCGCACTCATCGGGCACGCATTCGAGAACGCGCTGCTGAATCGCATCGAAGTCAGGTGCGCTGTTGGTAACATTAAGAGTCGTGCAATCCCGCAGCGGCTTGGATTTCGCCAGGAGGGTCTACTACGTGACGCCGAGTGGCTGTACGATCATTTCGTTGACCACGTTGTCTATGCGATGCTCCTCAACGAGTGGCAGGTATCGTTCGCACGTCACTAGGAGATACTCGTGGCCTGCACATTAAATTGGCGATGGTCCGCTCCACCGACCATTACTTTGCTCCTAGTCCTTGCAGTATCACTCGGTGCACAAGATTGGCCACAGTTCCTAGGACCTAACCGAGATGGGCGCTACATTGGCCCACCCTTGGCGCGGAGTTGGCCGGACGGCCGGCCGCGCGAGGTGTGGCGCCGAGAGGTGGGGCAAGGTTTTGCAGGTCCAGTGGTTGCCGGTAACCGAGTTATCGTATTTCAGCGTGAGGAAAACGCAGAGGTGGTCGAAGCGCTCGACATGCACTCAGGGGACACCGAGTGGCGGTACGAGTATCCGACGACTTATCGCGATGACTTCGGGTTCGACGAAGGCCCGCGCGCGGCACCGGTTGTCGCCGACGGTCGTGTGTTTACGTTCGGTGCTCAAGGACAGTTACACGTCGTCGATTTGGAGACGGGTGTAGGTATTTGGAGCGTGGATACCCGAGAACTGTTCCGGTTCCGTAAAGGTTTCTTCGGTGCCGCGGGATCTCCGCTGGTTGAGGATGGACGAGTTATAGCAAACATTGGTGGACCAGGTGCCGGGATCGTTGCCTTCGATGCCGATTCAGGCGAGGTGTTATGGAATGCGACTGAGGACGAGGCGGGATATTCATCACCGGTTAGTGCTACGTTTGGTGGTGTGAGGCATGCGGTCTTCTTTACACGCAACGGCTTGGTCGGGCTCGACCCAGCGACTGGCCGGGTTCGGTTCACCCGACGTTGGCGCTCTAGATTGGGCGCATCGGTTAATGCCGCGACGCCGCTCGTCATCGATGACTTTGTGTTCGTGTCGGCCACCTACGGCACCGGAGCCGGATTATTTCGGGTCGACGGATTACAGTTGAACGAAGTCTGGTCGTCGGATGAGATCATGTCAAACCACTACGCAACTAGCGTGTACCACGACGGACATCTGTATGGCTATCACGGCCGGCAAGAGTACAGTCCCAGCCTCCGTGCCGTTGAGCTAAGTACCGGCAACGTGAAGTGGGATATCGAACGGTTCGGCGCTGGCACTCTTACCGTCGCAGGTAATCTGCTGGTGATTGTCCGCGAAATGGGCGAGGTCGTGCTCGCCAACGCGTCACCACGCGCCTTCGAGCCGGTAGAACGTGCTGAGATCCTACCGCCGATGATCCGAGCTTATCCGGCATTGGCCAACGGCCTGCTCTATGTTCGTAACGAGAACACCCTGGTCTGTCTTGATCTCCGGCCTTAGTGTTCTGCCACAACAACTCACAGCATTATCTTCGCCGGGAATACTGATCTTGGTGCCGTTGCGCCTCTGGTATAGATACGCGATGTGCTCCTCCGTCATCCCGAAAAAATGGTCAGACGTGGCATGCGTACAAGGTTGGGACTTATGTTGCGAATGACTGTGACGGGAATCTAGTGAGGGTAAGAGACTACGAGGTCGGCGGTAGCCGCGGTTCGCCAAGCAGTCTGGATGGGTTTGGTGGGTGACGGCTCTGTAGCTTGAATTCGTCGATTGCGTAGCGGCGAATATGAGCGATCGCCTCATCGATATTATCAGTCGTCAGCCATGTGTCGATCTCGCCTGGATCGATAGCTCCTTCATCGACCATATTCTGTACGAGGTGGAGAAGTCGCTTCCAGTACTCGGTACCCATGAGCACGATGGGGAAGTTGCGAATCTTCGCTGTTTGCACGAGCGTTAACGCTTCGAACAACTCGTCCATCGTTCCGAAGCCGCCTGGCAACGCAACGAATGCGTAGGAATACTTAAACAGCAGGACCTTGCGCACAAAGAAATATCGACTGGTTACCCAGCGATCTAGATACTGATTACGCACCTCCTCATTTTCCAACAGGATATTGCACCCGACAGATACTCCACCCGCATCTTTTGCTCCTCGATTCGCTGCTTCCATTAGTCCGGGACCACCGCCAGTCATCACAGTAAATCCAAGTTTGCTCACCGCCCAACCGACGCGCCGGCCGAGGTCGTAGTACTCGTGGCCTTCGTGAAACCGTGCCGACCCAAAGATGGTCACGCAGGGGCCCACAAAAGCAAGGCCGCGAAACCCGATCACGAAGTCCTTCAGGGCACGTAGGAGGAGGCCGATCTCACGCCGCCTGGATTGCGGACCCTCAAGTAAGACTCGGTCTTGCCAACCGGGACCTGGGATATTCCACTTCCGTGAGCTGGTCGTTGTCTCAGTCATACCGTCAGATAGGCAGGCTGCCTTTGTAGTTCCGGATGTAATTCATCGAACATCCCACTTTTCTCTCTTTCCGTCGTCACGTCGATTCCAATTATCCCTCGCTGAATATTTTGAGCCGTGAGATGTCGGTACTAGAGCAAAAGCTACGTTCCGTACCCGTGATTACAATATCGACCATTCTGGTGGTTGGCTGGTTCGTGTCCGTGGTTGTCTCCTGAATCTCGTCTACGAACTGCCTAGTGATAGCGTTCCCACCATCTTGGTGTGCGGGCATGAACATGGCGGTGGGATCATCCACGTCATATCGAATGATTTCACACATCGGGGTGTTTTCTTCAGAAACGGGCGCGGGTCAGACTGCTGCGGAGTTCGAGTGTTCGAAGAAGTGCTTATGCAGCTTATTCATAGCATCTGCAAGGTCAGATTCTTTCAGGACAAAGGTGATGTTCCGTCGCGACGCTGACTGCGACACCATGCGGCAGACGATACCGTCGAGCACCCCAACCACCCGTGCGAACAGCAATGGGTCGTCGTTAAGATGATCCCCGATAACACAGAGTAGTGCCATGTCCGGTTCGGTTGCTACTTCTGCGAACGCGGAGACCTCTGTGACCAAATCAGCCAGGCCGCGTGCGTCGTCGATCGTTACTGATACGTTTACCTCTGAGGTCGTGACCACGTCGACTGCTATCCCGAAGCGATCGAAGACATCGAACAATTGTTTGAGGAACCCATGTGCCATTAGCATCCGGACCGACGTGAACTCAATGACTGTAACGCCGCGCTTGGACGCAAGAGCGGTTACTGGTCCGAATCGGCTCGACGGTACCGATGTGATCGTCGTACCCGTGCCATCGGGGTGTCGTGCGTTCACGATACGAACCGGAATGTCAAGTCCGACTACCGGCTGGATCGTTTCAGGGTGTAATACTTTTGCTCCGAAGTAGGCGAGTTCAGAGGCTTCTGCGAACGAGAGTGCAGGTACGAGGCGTGCACCGTCGACGATGCGCGGATCAGCCGTCAACATACCGTCAACGTCTGTCCAGATCTGGATCTCGTCGGCGCCGAGCCCAGCACCGAAGACGGCTGCTGAGTAATCAGAGCCCCCGCGCCCGAGAGTTGTCGTTACGCCGTCTGGGGTAGCCCCGACGTAACCACCGATGACCGCGACGTTGTTCATAGCGAGAATAGGTAGCACGACGTCACGCAGGCACGTCGTGGTCGCTTCTAGATATGGTTGAGCACGCCCATGGGTGTCATCAGTGACGAGTACGCGGGTCGGGTCGACCCATACGGCGTTAATACCTACTGATTGAAGGCTCGCGGCGATGAGCTGGCTACTAAGGATCTCACCGAATGCAGCGATTGCGTCTGCGGAACGGGGAGACAGTTCGTGGAGTACGCTGACCGCATGTACGAGGGACGTTAGCTCGTCGAATATTGATTCGATCTTAGCGGAAATCTCTGTCTCCTGTGCCGCTATCATGACCTCCGATGCGAGTTTTCGGTGGCGTGCACGTAGCTCGTCGACCAACGATCGCAGTCCATTATCTTTGCCTCGACCTGCAGTTTCGGCCAGACAGAATAACTGATCGGTCACGCCCGATAGTGCAGAGACTACAACTAGCCGAGGACGCTGTTCTCGCTCGATGATTCCTTGAAGGCGGCGGACGGCGCTGCTGTCGCCGACCGAGGTGCCGCCGAACTTCATGACGACTGGGCGCCCCTGTTCACCGGTCATGGTCTGTATCTGGCACGTCATACGGTTCTGTAACGTCGTCCTGTGCGAGCATCAACATGCTCAGTGGTGGTACGACTAACGGGAGTATCGCAGGAAAGCCGCGTGTAGGTTCTCGAACCGTTTGACGACCACCAAAATTCCCGTGGTTCGAGCCGCCGTAATGGACGGAGTTGCTGTTGAGGCGTTCGCGCCAGAAACCGGCGCATGGTACGCCGAAGGGGTGATCCACATGCAGGCTATCCGTGAAATTGTAGACACAGAGCACCAGGTCGCGTGGACTTGCGCCACGGCGCGTGAAGCTAATCAGTCCGGGTACCTCGTGACCTCGATCGACCCATGCGAATCCACTTGGATCTGAATCCAGTCCGTGGAGGGCTGGCTCGACCCGATACAGCCGATTGAGATCACAGACCCATCGCTGGAGACCCCACCCAAGTTTATCGCGGCGGTGCCATTCGAGATTGCTGTCGTGTTGCCATTCTCCACGCTGGCCGAACTCATTGCCCATGAAGAGAAGCTTTTTACCCGGATAGCCAAACATCCAACCAAACAGTAGTCGAAGGTTGGCAAACTTTTCATTGCGTGTCCCTGGCATCTTGTTAAAGAGAGAACCTTTACCATGCACGACTTCGTCGTGCGATAACGGGAGCACGAACCGTTCGGCAAACGCATAGCCGAGACTTTCAGTCAGCTGTGCTTGGTGTGCCGGTCTTTCTTCGGGCGGTCTCGACATGAAGTCGAGTACGTCGTGCATCCAGCCCATGTTCCATTTAAAGTCAAACCCCAGCCCCCCGGCCTGAACTGGGTGTGATACCTGGGGCCAAGCAGTCGATTCCTCAGCGATCATAAGGCTGTCCGGAAACTGTTTCTGAACCGAGTTGTTCAGCAGACGGAGAAACGCGACCGCATCGAGATTTTCATTGCCACCGTGACGGTTTGGTGTCCAGCTACCAACTGGACGGCTGTAGTCGAGATACAGCATCGAAGCGACTGCGTCAACGCGAAACCCGTCGACATGATACTGATCGAGCCAGAACATTGCGCTACTTACCAAAAAATCAGCTACTTCTTGACGCCCGTGATCGAAAACGAGTGTGTGCCAGTCTGGGTGGGACCGCTGCCGGGGATCCGTATGTTCGTAAAGGTAGGTGCCATCGAACCCGGCGAGTCCATGAGTATCGTTGGGGAAGTGGCCAGGTGCCCAGTCAAGGATTACTCCAATACCGGCTTGGTGCAGCGTGTCGACGAAGCCCATGAAGTCGTCAGGATTTCCGTATCGGCTGGTGGGAGCGTAGTAGGACAGGGCCTGATATCCCCACGAGCCATCGAATGGGTGTTCGGCGACCGGTAACAGTTCGACATGCGTAAATCCTAACTGGCATGTGTGCTCGGCCAGCTGCTCGGCAAGTTCGCGGTAGGTCAGCCATGACCCGTTAGGGGCGCGCATCCAGGATCCAAGGTGCACTTCGTAGATTGACACCGGACGGTCGAGTCGGGTGTTTTGTCCTCGGGAGGCAATCCAGTTGGCATCGTCCCACTGATACCGCGACAAATCCCAGACACGCGACGCCGTACCAGGTGGACACTCCGTGGCGAAGGCCAATGGGTCAGCCTTGTCCATCACATTACTGGCTGTGTTAGGTCCGTGGATTCGATACTTATAGAGAGCACCTGGTGACACGTTCGGAACGAAGCACTCCCACACGTTGGTTACTCGTTGCATCGATGTCCGGCTGCCGTCCCAACCGTTGAAATCTCCGATGACAGAGACTCGTTCGGCCTGCGGCGCAACAACTCGAAATCGAACCCCTTGACGTCCGTCGACGACCGAGACATGTGCGCCGAGTCTGTGGTCTAGACGCGGACGGGGTTCAGGCAGGGCGGTGTGGACGCGGCGGGGGGTGATGAATTGTAGTTCCGACACGATGGCGTGATCTTGATAAGCTCTCTTTGTATTGTTTCACAACTAGCTTCACCACCCGGAGGTGATATTCGCGATGATCGAACTGATCTTTGTGGTCGTGTTGATATTGGTTATATCAGCCGCGTGTTCTCTGTTTGAGGCGGTTCTCTACTCGGTGCCAGCGAGCCACATCGAGTCACTTGAGCACGCGGGACGTCCGGTTGGGCGTCTGCTTAAACAGATGAGGCGGCAGGTCGATCAACCAATTGCTGCCGTACTCTCCTTGAATACGATCGCGAACACCGGTGGGTGCGCTATTGCTGGCGCGATGGCTGCCAACGTGCTGGGGACCTCGCGAATCGGCTACTTCTCTGTGGTGTTCACGCTGGCGATTCTGTTGTTATCCGAGGTGTTGCCGAAGACCGTCGGTGTCGTGTACGCGCGTGGGCTCGCACCGATCATCGCCTACCCACTCCGGGCTCTCGTCGTCGTTTTCCGACCGTTCGTGATGCTGACCCAACTCACGACTAAGTTGGTGTGGACCGGCCATCACGAACAGAGGGTTTCCGATGACGAACTACTTGCGATGGTTGGTCTTGGTTTGCGGTCAGGTGATCTAAAGGCGGACGAGGCACGGGTCATCCGGAACGTGCTGTCCTTCGAGACTCGGACTGCGTCAGAGGTGATGACACCGCGACCGGTCGTGTTTACGATGGGTGCAGACGTCACGGTTCGCGAGGCGGTGGATCTAGTTGAACTAAACCGGTTCAGCCGAGTGCCAGTCTATGATGAGGATCCGGAAGAGCTTGTTGGGATCGCCCACAAAGTGGATATCCTGAAGTCAGTGGCCAACGATGAGTTCGGCACGACGGTTGCCGACTTAATGCGCCCGATTCACTTTGTCGTCGATAGCGCACCACTCGACCAATTGATGCGCACTTTTCTTGAGCGACGTCAGCACATGGTTGCGGTGATCGATGAGTTCGGGGGGTTTGAGGGTATCGTCACCCTCGAGGATGTGCTCGAGGAGCTCATAGGTCACGAGATCGTCGATGAGTTCGATCAGATCACAGACCTCCGTGCGTTCGCTCGGCAACGGCGCAAAGAAACACTGAGCCAGCGTGGTGAAATGTCCTGACGACCCGTGGAATCGGCATGATGCTACATTTAGGGGCCCATTTCACTGAACGCTCTTGAACTCGCGAACGACTGGCAAGTTTTAAGGATGATTTGTCAGAACCATTATTGATGTACCGCGAACTGTTTCAGAGGACCGGATGGCTTCCCCGCAGGCCACTAGGGCAACCACTTGCGCAGAGCAGGTTGGCAAGAAACTAAAACGGTCTAGCTGTTGATTGAGTCACTACAATTGGTGCCGGAGGTCGGACTCGAACCGACACGAGGGGTGAACCTCACTGGATTTTGAGTCCAGCGCGTCTGCCAATTTCGCCACTCCGGCTTCTTAATGAATGAGCAGAGCTTACCGATCCTAACAGGAGTCCTTTGATGGTGAACTTGAAAGATCATTGAAACTTTGCCCCGTACCGTCACGATAGTGCTGGGAACCAATCTCATGACGGTATGGAAACCAGCACGAAAAATGGGTAATCGGGATACTCGCCTGGGCCTGCAGTTCTTCAAATTGTGTATTGAGGCAAGGCCTAACGTGGTAATACGTGTAACTTGCTAAGGTGAAAGACTAGTTGGTCCGGCGGCTCAGGTTCATCCGGTAATACCACTCGAAAAAGCTCGTCTAGGTGCTCACTGGACCGTTGCCGCATACTACCTTAGATTCGTGAGTCAGAGGTGGTGACTACCACGATTATGAAGTTTCTTTGCAAGAGGCCGGGTGTCTGGGTCAGTGTGATCTGTTGCTTTGGGGGCGCCCTTTCTATTCCGTTTGTGGCAGTTGCCCAATCTCCGGGGCCGGTCGCTGTGATGCAGTTTGTGAATCTCAATCAGCAGTTGGCCGATGATTGGATTGGAGTTGGGATTGCGGAGACGGTGGCGAGTGAACTCCAAAGTCTGGGGATCTCGGTGGTGGGTAAGGCAGAGGTTCGTGATGCAGTTGGTGAGGATCAACGTGCTCCGGGCCGTTTTGTAACTGATTTAACGTTCTTGACGGCAAGTCGTGCTGTCGGGGCACGCTGGCTAGTAGTGGGGGCGTATCAGAGACTTGGTGCTCTGATCCGGATTACGGTGCGGCTCGTTGATGTCGAGACTGGTGCTGTGAGCCGGCGGGGCAAGGTCGATGGTTCACTCGCGGACATCTTCTTATTGCAGGATCAGATCGTATCTATCTTAGGTGGTGAGATTATTCGCACTCGACCAGTTGACGATGGAGCGAGTGTTTCAGATGCGATCGGCGCGGTCGAGTTGGAAGACGCGAAGATCGGAACAAGCATCCGCAATGCGGACGGTTCTTCTAGTGAGTTTGCTACTACGCTGCTTGGTGAGGCGCCGCGTACGGTAATTCACCGCACGACGGATCCACCGGAGCTCGATGGCCGTCTGGATGATGCCGTCTGGCAGACTGCCACGCACATCACGGAGTTCGTGCAGATCGCGCCGGTGGCGGGTGCTCCTGGCACGGAAGAGACCGAAGCATGGATGGCGTTCGATAGTGAGAATATTTATTTTGCGTTCTACGCTCATTACAGCGATATGGGGATGTTGCGTGTCAATCGAACTGATCGTGATCAAATGGGCGGAGATGACCAGATGTCGGTACTTTTTGACCCTTTTCTCGATCAGCAACGAGCATATCAGTTTGAGGTAAACGGTTACGGAGTTCAGGGGGACTCACTTGTGAATGCGGATGGTAGTTCTGGTCGTTCTTTCTCGCAAAACGCGTCTTCTCAATCGGGTTCGCGCAGTAGCGGGTCACGGAGAAGTGGTGGAGGCACCCGTAGCAATTCAGGCAGCTTTGGTATTCGCGGTGATTCGTCGTGGAATGCACTTTTTGATACAGCGGGTCGGGTCGTCGACGACGGGTGGATAGCGGAAATGGCGATTCCGTTCAAGAGTGTACGGTACCCCATGCGTGGGTTGGGAGAGAACCATCGGTGGGGATTGCAGATTACGCGGCGGATCCGAGGAAGAGCTGAAGCGCAATCGTGGTCTCCCGTCTCCCGCGATGTTGCTGGACAGTTGACACAGTTCGGAATCCTCGAGGGGCTTGAAGGCCTATCCGAAAGCCGGAATTTAGAAGTGCTTCCGGAGATCACGGGCGTGAGATTCGGGACACTCGATCGCAATACCGGAGATTACAACACGCGCGATCCAGAAGGAGACATTGGAGTTGGGATCAAGTACGGCATTACGCCGAACCTAACGGCAGATGTGACTTACAACCCAGATTTCTCCCAAATCGAGTCAGACCGGCCGCAGATTGAGACCAACCAGCGGTTTTCACTCTTCTTTCCGGAACAGCGTCCGTTCTTCCTTGAGGGACAGGAGATCTTCCAGACGTCGACATTGTTAGCCCTTCTGCACACGCGGACTATCATCGACCCGCGGTTCGGGGGCAAGTTGACGGGAAAGGTGGGCAAAACCACGCTCGGCGTCATTGTGGTTGACGACGAGGAGGCAGGGCGCTTGGACGAGCGGGCCGACCCGCGCTTTGGGACGACGGCGCAAACAGTTGTTGGGCGGGCTCGGTACGACTTTTACTCTGAGTCGTACCTGGGCGCTATTATGACGGCTCGAGAATTCGGGCAGGAATACAATCGCGTGGGTGGGATCGACGGGCGGTTCCGTCTTGGGAGCACGCACCGTGTGAGTTTTATGGCGGCGGGATCGTCAACTCGAAACGAGACGGAGGGGTCTCTTGGTGGTCCTGTGTTTGAGGCGGACTTTGCCAGGCAAGGGAGGAATCTTGGGTACAGCGCATCCTACGGCAGCATCGATCCTAAGTTTCGGACGGAGAGCGGCTTCCTTCCTCGTGTCGACTTGCGTCAAGCGAACGGCACAGTTTCGTACCGCTGGTGGCCAGAATCGTCGCTGATTACCTGGGGGCCATCGTTCACGTATTTTAGGCTGTACGATCATGCTGGCGTGTTGCAAGATGAGCAGATTCAGGGACAGGCGAGTTTTCAGTTTCGTAACAACATGGCGGTTACGGGCACTGTCAACCGTGACCTTGAGCGCTTTCGAGAAATTGATTTTCGGAGAACCGGATACGGTCTCAACGTGGTTCTTGTTAGTAGGCCTCGTGTCGGTAGCGTCGTTGGGTTCAATACAGGAGACGGGATCCTTTTTAGCGATAACCCTTATCTCGGTCGGTCAACGACCGGAAATCTTCTTTTCCAATTAAGACCATTTTCGCGGTTGCAGACAATGTTGACGGGTGTGTTCAGTCGCTTTGTGGACGTGGCAGAAGGACTTGAGGTGTTTAATGTCAAGATCTATCGTCTGCGGACGACGTACCAATTTACTGAGCGGTTCGGGCTACGCCATATCATGGAGCACAATACGCAGGCGGTGACGCTTGGGAATAACTTCTTGCTTACTTACCGTATCAATGCGGGTACTGTAGTTTTTCTTGGGTATGATGATCGTTATCAGCGCGGTACCCGCATCAATGACACGCTGTTTCCTCTGACTGTCCTCCAGAGAACGAATCGTGCGGTGTTTGCTAAGGTTTCTTATTTATTCCGATATTAAGATTGCTCTTCCTCATGAGCAGTGTCCAGCTTACAGTCTATGCTCATATGTAGAGCGGTGGCTAAGGCCTGACCTCAAAGCACGCGCTCCGCTTGGTTCTTTCGTTGAAATCGACTGAGTCGACTAGGCTTCTACGTTGAAGGAACCTGCGACGAAGAAATCTGGCTGTGCAGAGGGCGTGCGGGTGTATAAGGGTTCTGGTTTGGACTAATCCCAGTGGAAATCCACGGCCCAAAACTGCGAGCTTCATAAGCAGCGCAAAGTTTCAGAATATCCACTGAGGATCAGTACTTATGGGTGCAGTCAAGCATCGTAAGATCGTCTACGAACACCAACGTCGAGGTGGCGGGATGCTGACTCTAGCTCCATACCGGACGGCTGGATGGCGACTGCCCGAGTGCCGCCGGCTTTAAGGGGTAGGAGGTTTCTACATGCGTTGTTTTACCATTCTTATTGCGCTTGCGCTCGCTACGATTCCTGTGCCGGCGGCGTCACAGGTGTCGGCGGTGCGTCCTGTGACGGATGCCATGCTCGCTGATCCTCCACCGGAGAGTTGGTTAAATTGGCGCCGCACCCGGGATGGGTGGGGACACAGTCCACTCGATCAGATCACACGCGACAACGTGGGGAAACTACGGATGGTGTGGTCTTGGGCGATGGAGGAAGGGTCACAACAGACGACCCCGATTGTTCACGACGGTGTGATGTTTCTTGCGAGCCCTGGAAACATTCTGCAGGCGCTCGATGCGGCAACGGGTGACCTCCTGTGGGAGTACCGACGAGAATTTCCAAACGGGCGTGGCCGAGGGCGCCCCAACCGTAACATTTCAATCTACGACGACAAGATTATTCTTAACACCGCGGACGCGAATATCGTTGCGCTTGATGTACGCACTGGCAACGTCGTTTGGGAGGTCGATGTCGCCGACGCCAATAAAGGATTTTCTTATACGGGTGGTTCACTCGTTGCTCGTGGGAAAGTGATCTCTGGGATGGCCGGTTGTATGCGGTTCTGGGATGACGGGTGTTTTATCACGGCACACGATGCTGCTTCTGGGCGCGAGCTTTGGCGTACGTCGACCGTGGCGCGTCCGGGTGAACTAGGCGGCGACACCTGGGGTGATTTGCCACTGATGTTTCGCGGTGGGGGAGACGCCTGGATCACGGGCACCTACGATGCTGGTCTCGGGCTGACGTTTTGGGGTGTCGCTCAGGCGAAGCCGTGGGCGCAGGCGAGCCGCAGAACCGATGGTGAGGCACTTTATACGAGTTCGACGCTCGCGCTCGATCCAGACACTGGTGAGATGCGTTGGTACTACCAACATCTCCCCGGTGAGTCCCATGATATGGACGAGGTCTTCGAGCGAATCCTTGTCGAGGTCGATGGACGGTCGTCCGTTTTCACGATGGGAAAACTCGGGATTATGTGGCAGCTCGACCGCGAAACAGGCAAGTTTATTAAGGCAACCGATCTGGGCTACCAGAATATCGTTGATGTCGACGCGACGAGCGGACGCATGTCGTTCCGGCCCGGCATGATGCCGCAGTTGAACGTCGAGCTCGAGTTTTGCCCGAGCCACTCTGGCCTAAAGAGTTGGCGCGCGATGTCGTATAGCCCAGAGACCGAAGCGTTCTACATCCCGCTAACGCTGAACTGTCAGCGAACGATCTACAGCGACGTAGAGTGGCGGCAAGGTGGTGGTGGTAATGGAATGGTGTTGCGGGAGAACTTTCTGCACCCGGAGAGCGACGGTAGCCTCGGTGAGTTCGTCGCAATGCATGTGAGTGGGGAGATCCTCTGGTCGCATCGGAAGCAGACGCCTTACATTTCTGCGGCGCTGACGACTGCTGGCGGTCTTGTGTTCGTTGGCACCTTTGATCGGGAGGCGTACGCTTACGATGTGGAGACCGGCGAGCAACTCTGGCAGACTCGCTTGCCGACCTCGGTGCAGGGGTTCCCAATCACCTATGCCGTTGACGGCAAGCAGTACGTGGCATTACCAGCGGGTATCGGCGGTGGAAGCTGGACGACGATCCCACTTGAACTCGCGCCAGAGAAGCGTCGCCCGAATGGCGGCAATGGGGTCTTCGTTTTTGCGTTGCCCGATGAATAAGTGCGCGGGTCGGGGGCGGCAAGACGATGGTGTTGCAGTTGTTCATTAAAGTTGTTGATCAGTGACGACATTGTGGCTGGATTCGACGACGCATTAGCTTAATACACGGTCCATCTCAAGTTTGTGGATTGGTCGGTTCCATCCCACCAGGCACCGAAAATACATTGGACCTAATGAGCTGTTCAACGTAAAAAGTCTGACCTGATTGTGCGACGGTGATGTGGTCGTAAGGGGTTTGTTCTGCAGAGCGGCTGATGGCTAGAGATGCAGGAGGTTTGAGTAGCCTTGACGCTGACTAGAGTCTCTACCAGAATCAGATCATAGGCGCCTGATTGCTCAGGTGAGTTATTCGCTAAGCCCGAGAGTCGATACATGATTACTTCAAGGTCTGGTGTCTTTCTGTGTTTGCTACAAGTTCTGATTCTTCTCCTGTTCACTTCGTTTCCAGATGCGCAAGAACCCTCGCGAAGTCCACTCGTAGCACCTAGCGGACGGGCAACAACCAGCGTGGTATTCAATGGGCGACTTCTGGACGGCGCTACAGGCTGGTTCAACGGTTCCACGGTCTCTAACTGGTCCTCTGTCATGACGATCGATTATGGCCAGCCTCATGCTCGTGGTCGCGTGATCTTTGGTGGGTTGGTGCCATATAACGAAGTGTGGCGCTTAGGGGCTAATTGGGCGACGTCACTGACTCTTGATGTGAACATGCGTATCGGAGATCTGGACGTCCCCAGAGGTGGCTACACGCTTTTCCTCCTTCCTCGAGATAATGGTGGCGAACTTATCGTTAACCGACAGGCTCGACAATGGGGCACTGACTATGACCCGTCTCTAGACTTGGGGAGAACGTCGCTGCGTCATCGGTCGCTTTCAGAGACGGTGCAAAGTTTGGTTGTTACCCTGGAGCCACTCGTTTCTCAAGAGGCTGGTAATCTTCCCGCTGGAACTCTCAGAATTACATGGGGAGAGGTTGAGTTCGCCACAGATTGGCACATCATCTGGCCTTAGGATCAGTCAGCATGTTTCACGAAGCCAGTACGCATCTAAACTGACCTGTGGCTAGCCGAGGTTCATGATTAACGGCGTGTGTGGTACAGCGAGAGCGTGGTCAGCGAGCATAGTTTGGTGACGTTCCTCACAGGGCTATCGGTCGAGCAAGAGTACGGTGCCATCGTTGATGGAAACCCAGTCATGGGTTGAAATCGGTACTCCTAGTGCTTGTGCACCGACTCTGAGGCAGACAGGCTTCGGTTCATCGTGGTGTATGTACGGGCACTTTAGTGCTATGGCCGGATCGTGCCGTCGGTGCGCCACAGATAAAGTGTCCGCGTGTTGCCTCTTTCGTCTTCGAATCGTTCGACCGTATCCGCTTCCCAATCGCCCATACTGAACGCATGCGACACGATGCGTGAGCCGGGTCGGAGTTGGCTCGTTAGGATGGGCCGAAGCCTCGCATTGGATGACGATAAGAGATATAGAGTTACGACGGTTGCCTCCGAAACGTCAACCTCCATAGCGTCCTGTTCCATGAACCGTACAAGGTGGGTTACTCCGGCACGTTCGGCGTTCGCGTTCGACTCGGCGATGCGCTGTGGGTCGAAGTCGATGCCGACACCGCTAGCGCCGAATCGCTGCGCTGCCGTGATGACGATACGTCCGTCACCACACCCTAAGTCATAGACGACATCGTTCTGGGTGACATCTGCGAGCTGTAACATCCGGTCGACTACATCTTGTGGTGTTGGCACGAAAGGTGCGAGGCTACGATTCTGTTCGGCTGAGACCTGGTCAAAGCCGGGCACCGCACTAAAACTGGGCAGAGTGAGAGCCGCAAAGGTAACAGCAATTACCATCGGCGTGAAGTGTCGTGACATCATCGTTGACCTCCAGAATGAAGGGCGGCCGGCACGCGCCGCAAGCCGATACTTTATATCAGGCTGCCGGGGTGATTGGGCTCATTCATGTTCGCGTGGACCCTGCATCCAATAATTTGGATTATAGCTCAGTATAGAAGAACGCTATGTAATCCGATACAAGCTGACCCTCTCGATGTACAAAGAGAAGGTGTGTCGATACGGGAAAAGCCTGGCAAATTACTCATTCTGTGTGGGTTCTGGATTGCTTTGTAACATTGAATTGACTATAATCATCAAGCTGTTTCCTCAGTAGCTCTCCAAATCTTGTCGGTGTTATCTCTGTGGGGGGAATGTTGCAATTTGAGATCGGAGACAAGGTCATTTACCCGAATCATGGTCTCGGTGTTGTCGAGCGGATAGAGACGAAGACCATTCTCGGGACGACGTGCGGTTTCTATTCCCTTCGTATGATTTCTAGCGAAACGACTGTACTCGTCCCGGTAGACAACGTTGAAGGAGTCGGTCTCCGCTGTGCAATTTCCGATAGCGAGATTAAGAAACTCTTCACGCAACTTGGCAACGGGAAGATCGACAACCACCAGAATTGGAAAGGCCGGTTCAAGGACAACTCCGATAAGATGCGCACTGGCTCAATCTATGATGTCATTGATGTTTTAAAGAGCCTCAATCATCTGAGCAAATCAAAGAACCTGGCCTTCCGCGAGAAGCGAATGTTGGACCGCGCGAGGTTCTTGGTGGTGTCTGAAATTTCTGAGGTCATGAACGAGACGGCGGAGGTTGTCGAGACGCGCATGGACAAAGCACTTGACCGGTGTCTGACTAATCACGCCCGGCGGCTCGCAAGAGCGAAGGTCGTTAAGGTTAAGAAGGCCTCGCCACGGACATCGAACCGCCAAACCGCGCGCGCGTCATAGATTCCCAGTCCTCTGGGCGGTTCACACGATGTAATGATGGGCTCGATCCGGTTTGGCCGGGTCGAGCCTTTTTGCTTGTTGACTCTCCGATGGTGGAATTTATCGGCATGCTCGTGGGGGCCGTTCGGTCGGTGGCTGCCTATGTCGGTGTCTCGCTCTGGATTCTTATCCTTGGTCCCCCCGGGATGGTAGTGGCGTCCGTCTTTCGGAGACCAGACCTTCTCTATGCTCTCGGTCGCGGTGGAGTCCGACTGGGCCTGTACGCAGCTGGGATTCGGTACCGGGTAGCCGGGGTCGAGCACATCCAGTCTGATCGGGGCGCCGTGTACTGTGTCAACCACTCGAGCAACCTTGAACCGCCCATCGTCTACATGGCACTCTCGGCAATTCATCCGCGATTGAAGATCCTCTACAAGTCTGAGCTACGTAGGGTCTTTGTCGTTTTGCGTAATGCTTTTGACATTGTGGGGTTCGTGCCGATCGAACGTGGGAACCGCGAGCAGAGTTCGCGGGCAATCGACACCGTAGGGGCTGCTCTGATTAGCGGGGACTCATTTATGATTTTTCCAGAAGGCACACGTAGCCGGACGGGTGAGCTGCTGCCGTTTAAAAAGGGAGGCTTCGTTATGGCGATCAAGGGGCAGGCACCACTTGTGCCTGTTGCTATCCAGGGGACCAGCGCCGCTATGCGGAAGGGAAGCCCATTCATTCGGCCGGTGACGGTCAGTGTGCGCATTGGGTCGCCGATTGAGGTGGTTGGGTTAGATTTGAGCCAACGGAATGTACTGATTGCAGACACCCGCGCCGCAATCGAGCGATTACTTGGCGAAGGTCCTGTGTCGAGGTCTATTGATGATGGCTAATTAGCTTGTCTTATTTGACAGACCTCGGTACAGAGGTTGGTTTCTTTCGTCGGCTTCGCTCTTCTCACCCATCCCTTACATTTAACGAGTCCCGAAGTTCACTGCAAACGGGAAATGACCATTCGGAGTGGAAGCAATGACGGTCTTCGTTACCACTTATAGCAGTGTGGGTGCTTCTTCGATTGATTACGGCTTTACTTAGCTTTACCTAATAGTGGGCTGAAAGTGGGTTTAGCTGCCGGTAAAGAAGTTGAGGGTCCAGGGTGGGAGTGGTGTGTCGTCAGAAGCAGCGATGCCCTCTAGGAGTTCAACGGTTAGCGGCCGGAAACGATGGAGTTCCTCCGCGAAACGGATTTCGAGAACGCGATTACGCCTGCGATAGGTAATCTCGAAAGCCAATGCGGGCGGTTTAGGCTCGTCCGGAACAATCAATTGACCCGTCGTGTACCGAATCGCAACATTTCCCTCGAATGAATCGGGGTCCATGTCGCGAGAAAATTGGACGCGGACCGTCGTGTCCGGAGCTACATCTGTGTCGTCTTGCAGTGGGGCGCTGAAAATGATCTCTGGCGGTGGCAGACGTCTCAGTTCGACTGCGATTGGCTCAGGATCGAGATCGACAGACGGCTCGGCCAAACTGAGCGTGCTCGCCTCGACAAGCACCATCCCATCCGAGACGTGCACGGTTCCAGTCACCTCAAGCCATCGGCCAGTGTCAACCCTGGCAAGCACGTCGAGGTCGAAGTCGTCACCCTTTGGCTCTTTGCCGACGACCCAAACGGCGGCGTCCGCTGAACGTAGCACGAAGTCCCACCGACTCTTCTCAGGAGCTTCCGGCATATCCCCGTAGAGGTTGCGCCCGCGGAAGCGTCCGGTGATAGTCACCTTTTGATCGATATAGCTCTCTGGACCGAGGACGATACCGCGTAGAGTCGTTGCGCCCGGCTCGCGTGTCGGACGGGAGGAGGACGCGACGACCAGTGGCAACTCCCGGGCCCTCGGCCACGGTTTGGCCAACAAGCGTTCCGCAAGCCGCTGGATCGGAAGATCTCTCACTCGTGGGTCGGTTTCTTCCATCCGACCGATATCGTAAAAAGTCCCAACGATCTCAAGCCGTTCGCGAATTCCTCCGAGCGGCGGCGGGACATCGAGGACCAAGATTCTGGTGTCGTCGTTGACTATCCAGGTCAACACTTGTTCACTGGTAACGTCTGCGTGCAGGATGACCTGTTCACCATGGAAGAAGACCGGGTACTCATCAAGTGCCTCTACAGTTGCCGCGCGGCGTGTGGCTTGGGCGACGGTGGAAGCCGGCAAGGCGAGCGATATAGCCGCGCCGCAAGTTATAGCGACAAGAGCCTGAACCGGCCACGACGCCGGCACCTTCTTCATCGCTGGCATATTAGCATGCGGGTATGGCACGCTTGACCAACCTTAGAACGATTCGTAGAATCGGCGCGCTCGACGCAAAGTTGACTGCACCGCACGTGGCACCGTCGCCTGCGCCGGTGTGAACCCATGCGCGAACAGATCTCAGAACTCACAACGAATCGGTTGTCGCTCTACCTCCGCTTTCTCAATGAACTTGACGACAAGGAGGTGAAGACTGTTTCATCCAAGGTGCTAGCTGAACAGTTTGGCCTCAACGCTGCACTCATACGAAAGGATTTGTCACAATTTGGTGACCTTGGGGTGCGCGGTGTTGGCTATACAGTGAAAGATCTTCGGCGACAGCTCCGCCGCATTCTTGGCCTGGACCGTACGTTGAAGGTCGCTATCATGGGTGCCGGTAACCTTGGTTTGGCACTCGCCGACTATCCGGGCTTCAGACAAGAGGGTTTCCGTATCGTAGCCCTGTTCGATAGTATGCGCCGCAAGATAGGCCGCCTATCACGGAGTGGTATCCGAATCTACGACATTCGTGAATTGCAGGGCGTCACCCGACGCGAGGGTATCACCATTGCCGTCATTGCAGTTCCAGCAAACTCTGCGCAGCAGGTGGTAAATACTGTGGTACAGGCTGGGATCAACGCGGTACTGAATTTCTCTCCGGGTGCATTGCGCGTGCCTAAACACGTAAAGCTGAAGAGCGTTGATTTTACGGTCTCGCTTGAGAGTCTTTCGTTTTACCTCGCAAGTCGCGAGGCAGTGAAGGGGTAGCCAAGTCAATGGGATCTCGAAGCGGGCGGCGGAGCCGCGCGGTGTTAACACATGTCGACATGCGAGGTCGCGTCCGTATGGTCGACGTCGGTGACAAGCCAGTAACCGACCGGGTCGCCGTGGCCAGAGGGCATATCAAGATCGGAACAGCGGCACTCCGCCAGATCCAGTCCGGGCGAATCGCTAAGGGTGACCCGCTGCAGGCGGCGCGGCTGGCTGGCATCATGGCGGCAAAGCGCACAGCCGAGCTTATCCCGCTGTGTCATCCACTCCCACTGGCTCAGGTAGACGTCGATCTGACCGCACGTCCCAATGGGTACGAGATTGAAGCGCGGGTACGCACAACGGCACAGACCGGCGTAGAGATGGAGGCTTTAGCTGCAGTAGCCACCGCCGCACTGACCGTTTACGACATGGTCAAGGCGGTCGATAAGCAGATGGTCATCGGTGCTATTCGACTCATTCAGAAGACCGGTGGACGATCGGGCGACTTTCGTGGCTAGCTCGTTGCGAAGCCCAGTCACACGATGAATGACCAGCTCAAGACCCTCGGCAACCTGCCCTTCCATGTTGCAGGTCGGTATCCCAAGACGGCCTTAATCCGGAGGTGCCAACCCGATGACATCACGGAAATCTCGAGCCGCGAATTTTTTGATCGGATCCGCGACCTGAGTCTCGGGCTCGCGACGCTCGGTGTCGGTCGTGAAGATCGCGTGGCTTTGCTTTCGGAGAGTCGGCCGGAGTGGATAATCGCTGATCTTGCGGTCCTGACGAGCGGCGCTGTGAGCGTGCCTGTATACCCTGACCTCCCAGCGGCGCAGGTGCGTTACATCCTAGCCGATTCAGTTGCGTCGGCCGTCTTTGTCTCCAACGAAGAGCAGGCAGAAAAGGTGCGGAGCATCTGGTCGGATCTACCCGCACTGCTTGCACTCATCGTGATTGACCCACAGCCAACTCTCATGGCTGCGGCGGCTGCCAATGGCCAGTCAGAGTTGAGCTTGGCTGAAGTGCTAACTCGCGGTCACAACAGGCTCATGAACGAGGATGGTCTCGGACGCCTGTACAGGGAGACCGCTGCTGCGATCGACCCATACGCGTTGGCCACGATCATCTACACCTCAGGCACCACTGGTGAGCCGAAGGGTGTGATGTTGACGCACCACAACATCGTTTCGAACGTTCTCGACGTCGATACCGTCCTCATGGTGACTGACAGGGACAATGCTCTCTCGTTTCTCCCGTTGAGTCACGCGCTGGAGCGGACGGCCGTTTATTTGTATCTATACAAGGGCGTCACGATCAATTTTTCGGAATCGTTGGAGACGATCGGGCGGGATCTGGTACGCGTGCGACCGAGCGTCATGACCGGTGTGCCGCGCGTGTACGAAAAACTCCACGCCCGTATCCTCGAGGGAGTATCGCGGGCTTCAGTCGTTCGCCGTGGGATCTTTTGGTGGGCAATGAGTGTCGGCCTCGCCCGAGCGCGGGCATTGTTGGAGGGAATTCAACCGCCAGCTATCGTGCGGTGGCAGCTCGGTTTGGCTGATCGGCTCGTGTTTTCGAAGATCCGTGAGAGGACCGGTGGCCGTCTGCGTTTCGTTGTGTCTGGTGCAGCTCCGCTCACACAAACCGTCGTAAAGTTCCTGTTTGCGATCGGTATTCCGGTGGTCGAGGGGTACGGACTGACCGAGACTGCCCCTGTCTTGACCATCAACCCCCAGAATGCCCCACGGTTGGGCACCGTCGGCACGAATCTGCCACACGTTGAGCTCCGCATCGCTGACGACGGGGAAATCCTTGCGCGTGGGCCTAATCTGATGCAGGGCTACTATAGGAAGGAGCGTGCCACCGCCGAGGTTATCAAGGACGGGTGGTTATACACTGGGGATATCGGTAGCCTCGATGCCGATGGATATCTTCGCATCACCGACCGTAAGAAGGATCTCATTGTGACGGCAGGTGGTAAGAACGTGGCGCCGCAGCTAATCGAACAAAACATTAAGCGGCACCCATTGGTTGCAGAGGTAGTACTCATCGGTGATCGACGGCCGTTCATCTCAGCACTCCTCGTGCCTGATTTCGAAGTGATTGGTAGGCACGTGCCATCAGTTCTCGATGTTAACCGTGATGAGATCGTACAGCGCGCCGACGTTGTCGCGTTGTATGACGCAGTCATTCAGGACGTCAACGCGAAGCTAGCGCCCTACGAGCAGGTGCGTAAGTTTGTTTTGTTGCCAGCGCAATTCACTGTTGTGGGTGGAGAGTTGACGCCGACACTCAAAGTTAAGCGTCGGGTTGTGGGTGAGAAGTGGAAGGCCGTGATCGAGGGGCTTTATCAGACGTGACGGTGAGGGTCGATTCCGAGCAGCGGGATGGTGGTTGTTCGAGTCAGTCGACCAGAAGGTCGCATAACGTTAAAAGATGGTGGCCTCCGTCAGCGGCCACCAGCGTAGCTGGACCTTTCCGATGACGTACCTGGCGGGCACTTGGCCCCAGTGCCGACTGTCCGAGCTATTGTTGCGGTGATCACCCAATACGAAGTAATACGCTTCTTGCACTACCTCTGGCCCGTGGTTTTCGTGACTACGATACTCTGGTGGGACGTACGCGTCTGGTAACAGGGTCTCGTTTACGTATACCTGCCCGTCTTCAATCCGCACCGTGTCACCTTCTTCGGCGATGATGCGCTTGACGAACGACTTGTCAGGATCGCGCGGGTAGTAAAGCATGACGATATCACCGGGACTCGGTTCGTTGAAGAACCGGTAAACCGCCTTGTTGACGATGAGCCGGTCTTGGTCCTTGAGTGTCGGTTCCATGCTTTTACCTTCGACCCTCGCCACCTGGAATCCGAAGGTGACGATCAGTGTGGCGTATACGGCTGCCATGCCGAGGGTCTTCACCCACGCCAGTAGTTCTTCTCCGGCGCGGGCGACGAAGGTGGTCCGTGGTGAGCCGAGTTCGGCGGACACCTGGGCCGGGTCGGTCGACCATTCCTGTGGCTGGTGCGGATCCGGTACTTCTTCAACCTGGACGCTCAAGTCGGTTGAGTCGTCTGGTTCTAGAGACTCAGGTGCTCGCGGAGCCGCTTCGTCTGCGCGCGGCTGACCGGGATCTCCGTCCCCTTGGTGTCCTTCATCTTTAGCATGTAGTTCCGATTGAACCAAGGCATGATCTCCTTGATCTTGTTGATATTGACAACATGAGAGCGATGCACTCGCCAAAAGAGCGCCGGGTCAAGGTGTGATTGTAACTCGTCCAGCGTCCGATAGTTCGATATTCCGGTTAAAGTTCCTGTAACGATGGTGATGGCGGCATCAGCTAATGAGGCATAAATGATGTCTTCTGTTTGGGTGAGCAAGAAACGTTCACCGACTTTGACCGCTAGCGGTTCACGCCGAATTTCTTGCTGCGCTATATATTCAACGATACGCGCAAGCTCACCGTCGTTAAGCGAAGTGGCCGCAATCGTCGGGGCACGCGACGATTCAAGCCGGTCCCGGGCACGCTGAATCGTCTGTTCGAGCCGTTTGGGCTCGACCGGCTTCAGGAGGTAGTCTATAGCGTTCACTTCGAACGCTTCGATCGCGTACTGGTCGTACGCTGTTACGAAGACCACTTGTGAGTGGCTACCGTGCGCCAGGATTTCACGGGCCACCTCGAACCCCGTCGGCCCGGGCATTTGAACATCCAAGAAGACCAAGTTTGGACTCAGGTCCTCAATCAATTTGATGGCTTGTACACCGTCACCGGCTTGGCCGATGATTTTCACATCGTCGAGCCGCTCGAGCTGGAAACATAGCTCGTTTCGTGCGAGCCGTTCGTCGTCGACGATGATCGTTCGTATATTCATACTACGCCGAAGCTTCGTGCGGCACGACCAGTTCAGGGATTTCGATGCGGGCGCAGGTGCCCTTCCCCGGGGTACTTTCGAGCTTCAAATGGTAGTTCTCGCCGTAGATTACGCGCAGCCGTTCATCAACGTTTCGAAGTCCTATCCCGGTCCGCCGGCTGTGGGCGACATCGGTTTCGGTCATGCCGGTTCCGTTGTCGATAACCTCGATCACGGCGTGGCCTTTGATGCTCTGGCTCCGAATGACGATGCGACCTCCGCCAACCTTCTTCTCGATTCCGTGCTTAATAGAGTTCTCGACTAGCGGTTGAAGCACCATGCTCGGTATCACTAAGTCGAGGCTGTCTGGGCTGATCTCTTTTTCCACCACGAGTGTTGGGCCGAACCGCATCGACTCTATATCGAGGTATTCGTCAATCGATGCGAGTTCCTCGCGAAGGGTTACGAATTGCTCTCGGCTACGCAAGAGTCGGCGGAGGAGTACCGATAACTTCACGATCAGCATCCGGGCCGTTTCGGGTTGAGAGCGTATCAGTGACGAGATCGACGTGAGTGTATTGAACAGAAAGTGTGGGTTGATCTGACTTGCAAGCGCTTCGACCCGTGCCGCCATCAAGAGTTTCTCTTGTTCCTGGAGCCGATGCTCTATGCGCGCTGTATTCCAAATCTTGATTGGGATTGCGACACTCAGAACCGTCGCAAGTACGACCAATCCGCCGAGTCCTACATTTTCTGGGGTCATGTAAAAGAGCCGCGGACTCCCGAATCGTGCTCCGAGTGCTTGTCTCAACACCTCGAGGCCGATCGGTGCAGTCACAAGAATCAGCAGCCAGTCAATTTTGAAGCGCCTCACGAGCTGCCAGGCTTGGCGGTGAAGGTCAGTGAAGAACAATGGCGAAAGATGCCAAATTGCTTCTTTGGGACATACTTCACGGAGACCACCGCCTGCGAACCCGCAGCCGACGGCAAACATAATGGCGATGAACTCGCCCGCTACTAGCGCTGGCCCGCCGACTAGCACTCCGACAATAGCACCGGCGTACGGCCCGGCGATTAATCCCGCGAGAAGCGGACCGGCCACCGAGAAATCAGCGGCATCGTAGTTCAGCAGCAGTCGGGAGACTACGCCGCCAGAGAGTGGAATTCCGAGGCTAAAGGCGAAGACGAGACGTTCACGCCAAGCACGTTGCTCGGTCAGAAGAATACGCCGAAATTGCTGGAACCGCACAAGCATGGTCGCCAGCGTTGCGATCACGGCAAGCTTGACGACAAGCGTCGTCAGCAGCAGTTGAGCCGCCGAGAGCGACGTGACTTCCTGTGGCACGCTTCAGTGCCACTATACCGACCTGGAACTGAGAGTGTCAAACCTTAAAGACCTACAAGATGTTACTATTAAAGAGTTTATATCGTTTGATTGGGGGTTTAGGCAACGTGCGTGGAAGGGGTCTTCTCTGTGCAGTGCGAGTAGAGCACCCGCTCTGCACGTGGGGTTTTCGTGAGCCTAGTATTCGGAGAACTGAATTTCAGGTAGCCTGAGCAAGTGACTGACACCCGCAGTGTGTATCGAAGAGCACGCCATCAGTCCACTCTGTAGCGGCTCGGTACCGTGCGTGGGCGACCCTCGCCCATCTGGTGCGCGGTGAGCCACGGTGTGTCGTACACAGTGAAAGACAGCGCATTCTAGCGGCGGCGGAGTTCATGGTGGCTTATATACTTCTGGGAGGGTCGCGTGTGGTCGCTGGATGGTGCGTGGTGATATCTGAGCACATCCGACATTCTTAAGGTTCCGGCTAGGCAATTCCTTGCGGTGCGTCCGGTGACGCGCTATAGTCCCTCGGTGCGTATGCCGGACTCTAGAGTTTGGTTCCAACTCCGAATCGCCGGGAATGTGGCGCTTAGCGGGCGGATGTCCTGACCTTCCGGTGTTGTTGATGGCGCTTTTGCAACAGAACGATCCCTCGCACGACAAAGATTTCCTCTCCGATCTGTCGACCCGGGCATTGTCTGTTGCTCCTGTCGAGGACGATTTTGTCGCGGGCGTCTACGCAAAGATTGCCTCAGTCTACGACTTTTTTTTTGGGCCCACGCTTCATGCCGGGCGTTTGGCAGCGATCCGGCGGCTCCCGATCCGGCCCGGTGATGACGTGCTTGAGGTCGGGATCGGCACTGGTATCAATGCCGTACTCTATCCTCGTGACTGCCGAGTGACCGGTATCGATTTTTCAGGAGAGATGCTTGAAAAGGCAGAAAGGCGTGTGGCGAGCCGCAGGCTGTCGAATGTACGGCTTCTGCAGATGGACGCAGCCGACATGCAGTTTCCCGATGATTCGTTTGATATCGTTTTCGCTCCGTATGTCATTAGTGTGGTGCATGATCCGATCAAGGTGGCGAAAGAAATGCGCCGAGTGTGTCGGCCAGGGGGATGTTTCGTCATTCTCAACCACTTTCTTAGCAGCAATAGGGCCATGGCACGTATCGAGCGACTTATCTCGCCTCTGACCGTTCATGTGGGGTTCAAGGCCGACGTGGACCTGCCAGCGTTCCTTGTCCAGGCTGGACTTGAGCCGGTGACGATTGAAAAGGTAAACATCCCGCGCATCTGGTCGCTTGTGACGTGTACCAAGGAATAAACTCCAGGTACCATGGGTTCCAGACGGTGTATCTGGGGGCGCAGTCCTACAGCATTTCCAACAAACCGTCGGCGATCACGTCGGCGCCCTTGACATCCGGTCTGGGCCGTGGCGGTTGGGCAAGTAGTGTGTCGATGTGAACCTGCCAGCTGCCTCGGAAGAGTTCATCGTGCGCGATGAACTCCGATCGGATGAGTTCAGGCATCCCGTCCGTTAGTAACTTGTATTCTCTGAACCGTCCGCGGGACGTGTAGAGCATCGCCGTGTCGTTCGCCGCACATTCTGCGATGATTCCGTAGCCTGGCTTAGCGATCACAACTTCCACCGCCGCAACTAGGTCTTCGTAACGTAGACCGTGGTGTTCCATCACAGCTGTGTTCACTCTGACAAACGGCCCACCAGGGTAACTGGTCGTTTGGTCTAGTTGTGATTCACTAGTGGCAAGGACGACATGGTAACCGGTCAATTGCGCGACCGTACTCCAATTGATGCGCGGCAGCCCGTAGCGCCCGAAGGTAAAGAGTACTAGGGGTGCGTCGCTGGGAAGGTCGAGTAGATGCCGCACCTCATCCGGGTTTCTGGTCGAGCATCTCGCTACGAGCGGCACGTCAACCACGTGACGAAATATTTCAAATCCGGCGTGCAGCGGGAGTCTCCAGGCCACCACCGCCTCGCGATAGGTGTCCCGGAGAAGTGGCAGCAGTGCCGGAACACGTGCGACCTCAACCGGATATCCCTCATAGATCCAGTCCCATGTGAAGTTACCGATCGCGGCTGATGGAATGCCGGCGCGAGCAGCCGCTCCGAAGGCGAGAGGTGGGATGTCGCCGATGACGAGCGCAGCATGGCAGGCTTTCAAACGAAGCGCCTCGGCAATCGTAAATTCGTCGAGCCGCTCGTGAAAAGCCCAGGCGCTTGAGATCGATGCGTCAACATCGACCGTGAGGCTGTCGACCTGTATGACACCAGTGTCGGTGTTGAGTGCGTCGACACGCACTTGGTCGCCGAGGCCGTTCTCGAAGAGCCAAGCCGGTGCCGATGTCCTTACGATGACCTCGAGGTCGGGACAGCGGGCGAGTAGCGATCTGATAACTTCGCTCTGTCGCGATGAATGACCGAAGCCGTGGCCGGAGACATAGAAAACAACTGTTGTCATCCACTTAACACTTGTGGCTTGTTTCGTTGAGTTTGGTATCGTGCGGCCGCTGGGACGGATCCGTGCTACCTGGTATCATTTGAGTATGGCGCTGCACGAGCGCGAGTTTTTCAATGAAACACACGAGACTAAGCCAGCGTCGTTTGCCTGTCCGCGCTGCCGGTTTCGCGGGGACTACACCGTACGGTGGATCCGACGTATAAAGAAGGACCGCCCTCCCCGTGGTGCTGATGGTCGGGACCGTGCGATGTTCGCCAAGTTGCGTAACTACATGGTGCGCGTTGACGACGTCGTCGTGTACCAGAAGTGTCGCAGGCGTTTCGATATTCCCTCGCATCAACATCTTGCATTCTTTTGACGCAGTCAGTACAGCCATGGAATCATTCGCCACCTAACCCGCGCCACGTACCGGCGATAGCCATGCCCGAAGGTATTCATCATCGACCGTTCTTCCCACGGAATGGCCAATGTGAGGTACGCGGTGCTCATTATCGCGAACGCCAGGCGCCCGGATGGCATATCCGGCGCTCCGAACATCGCCAGGATCCACCCTAAGTAGATTGGGTGCCTGATCCAGTGATAGGGTCCGCGCACGCGCAATGAAGAATCTTTGTCGGCGGACCAGGATGGTTCGACTTGACGGATTCCCGCCAGTGCGAGGACATCGAGTACTGAGACAGCCCAGGCGATCAACGCCACGCCGCATAGCTGGACGGCGAAACACGCTGGGCGAAGCCACCCAGAGGCTACGTACGCGCTGCCAGGGAGGTCACGCCAGAAAAAACATGTGAGAGTGAACAGAATACTGGCGACCCAGACATAGGTCGAACGCTCGAGATCAGTGCGAACGAAACGCGCTAACCACCGCTTGGCACCGGTTCGCGCCATGAGGCTGTGATGGCCGGCGAAGATCGTAAAGAGGCCGACGTTGAACGCTAGATTGGCTATCGGCGAACCTGGACTGTTCGTCGTGTCGTGGAGTCTGATGGCATAGAAGTAAGTGAAATAGATAAGTGACAGTACGAATGCCACACTACTAAGGAACGAATAGGCGAGTGCAGCCAAGCGGTTCATTTGCTGCAAATGCAGAGTAAATTAAACAGCCATGTCCGTACGATGGCGGCGCTTAGGTGCCGTAAGTCCCGTTCTGAGTGGCACTGGACCTCTGCGGATTAGGATTAAACACTCCAGCCATCTGTCATTTATGTAATTTCGGTAGCCCCTCATATTTCTAGTCACGGTGGTGCCCACGACGAAAGTGTTTCACGATGTGCCGAGTGACGGCTTCACCAGCGTAGTCTGGCTGACTAGGTGAGTGGATAGCTTCCCTCGGTAGCGCGAGTGTTGGTGCTTGAATCGTGACATGAACTGATCCCGATAATAGTCGAATATTTCTCATCACCCGCGCCTTAATGACTCGACGTATTGTCAAACCTTCGTGCAAATCAGGTCTGACACATGCCACGGTTAATCTTTCCATTGGCCAAGAAGCTATATCTTTGGGCTACCGGAGTTGAATTCTGGACCAATAGTCTCGTTATTCTTCGAGCTCGTCTATAACGGAGCCCCGCGACTACACGCACTAGGTTTTCGGTACGTCACCACAATTACGAATGAGGCCACTAAGGCAGACGGTCATGAGGGGAATATTATAGGGGTGTTCGGCGTCGCTGTGTGCCAGTCTGAGCGAAAACCGATAGCCATGCCTTCTCCAGACGTCCGGGTGGTCATTAGTGGGATTGGCGTAGTCTCACCCTTCGGTGTCGGCCGTGAACGATTCTGGGATTGTGTGATGCGGGGTCAAAGTGGTACGCGTGCCATCACGGAGTTTGACTCCAGTGGATTACCGTGTCGTGTCGCAGCGACTGTGCCAGCAGTGAGCATAGCGGATGCTCCGAGGGTCGACGGTGATGACGGCGAGGGGCTCAGGGGAGAAACGGATTCGCGCCGCCGCCGCAGTTCGCATGCCGACCCGAGGCATTACTCTAGAACGTCACTGATTGCTGTCATTGCGGCTAGTGAGGCGTGGAACGATGCCGGTCTCAGAATGGGCGAGCCGTCAGCCGGAGTCCTGGTTGGCAGTGGTGCTGGTGGTATTGATGTTGCGGAACGGCAGTACGAGCATTATTTTACCGATAGCTGGAAGAAAGTTACCCCGTATGCCATTCCAGTGTCGATCGTAGGGATGGTTTCGAGCGAGATCTCGATTGCACTTGGTCTCAAGGGTATCAGTCACGTGCTCTCGACCGGCTGCACCAGTTCGACAGATGCTATCGGGTACGCAGCGGAGATGATTCGATCCGGTGGAGCCGAGGTGCTACTTACCGGCGGTGCGGACGCCTGCGTCACACCCGGAATGATGCGTGGCTTTGCTAGGATGCGTGCCTTAACGACCAGGTACAACGGGCAACCGGCAGAGGCATCGCGGCCGTTTGAGCGTGACCGTGATGGCTTCGTTCTCGGCGAGGGGGCTTGGATGGTGGTTCTGGAGCGCGAAGACCGTGCGCGTGCGCGCGGAGCGCGGCCGTACGTTACTGTCGAAGGTTATGCCTCGACCTGCGACGCGTACCACCGCGTGCAGATGGATCCGGATGGTTCACAGATCGTCGCCGCGATGCGGCAGGCGCTCGACCGAGCGGGACGACCGGTGGAGGAGATCGGCTATGTGAATTTCCATGGAACCTCGACTGTACTCAACGATGCGATAGAGTCTCGGTGCGTCCGGACGGTGCTAGGTACCCGCGCAGACCGTGTGCCAGGTTCCTCGACCAAGTCGATGATTGGGCACCCTCAGGGTGCGAGTGGTGCATCGGGCATTGTTACAGCCGCGTTGGCTATCGCACGCCATTTCGTGCCGCCCACTATCAATTATACGCACCCGGATCCAGCCTGCGATTTCGATTTCGTACCAAACGTAGGTCGGTCGTCCGAGGCCCAGGCTGGGCTGTGTAACTGTCTTGGTTTTGGTTCGAAGAATAGCGCGATTGTATTGGGAGCCATTGTCTAGGGGTTGGGCATTGAAGTCTGGATGTTGGATGTAGCGAGTACCTTTGGACTAGCTGTTCGTTCAACGATGAATGAGACCCCCCCGGATGTATTGATTGCTGGCGCCGGTCCGGCGGGGTCTGTCGCAGCACTGGTTCTGGCACGCGCGGGCGCGCGCGTCCAGGTGATCGACCGAGCGCGGTTTCCCCGCGATAAGCTTTGCGGGGACACCATTAACCCGGGTACGTTGGCAATGTTGCGTCGTCTCGGGGTAAGCACGGAAGTTGAGCGTCGCGGGGTGCAGTTGCGTGGCATGCTCGTTAGTGGCCTCTGTGGGGTGAGCGTACAGGGGGATTACGGTCCCAGTGTCATTGGGACGTACGGTCTGGCGATCAGACGTCGGGAATTGGACATGATACTGGTTACTGCAGCGGTGGATGCGGGAGCGAAGTTCGACGACGAGGTAACAGTGCGTGGTCCGCTCGTCGATGACGGACCGGATGGGCTGCGGATCCGTGGACTCCGGGTCATGGGTCGCGGCAAGCGCGACTTACGTGTGCCGGCTCGGTTGACGATTGCCGCGGATGGCCGCCGTTCGATCGTTGCAACGGCACTCGGGATGTCGCACCATCCGTCGCGGCCGCGTCGTTGGGTAGTTGGTGGATATTTCGAGGATGTGAAGGACCTTAGTTCGTATGGTGAGATGCACGTTCGCCGCGACCATTTTCTTGGTGTGGCTCCACTCCCCGAGCAGTTGACTAATGCATGTGTTGTATCAGCGGCCCGCGACCGTTTTGCTAATCCTTACGCGTTGTTGCAAACAGCGATCACAACCGACTCTTCCCTCCGTGATCGGTTCGCCGGTGCTCGACTAGTGGGACCGGTGGCCTCGATGGGGCCGCTCGCGGTCGACGCGACACGTGCAGAGCTGCCAGGGTTGCTGCTTGCTGGTGACGCCGCTGGGTTCATCGATCCGATCACCGGTGACGGCATTCGATTCGCGGTGCGTGGTGGAGAACTAGCAGCTCGCACCGCACTCGATATGCTTGCGACAGATCGGTGGGACGCGCACACGAGGCTGGCGCAATTGAGGGACGCCGAGTTCGGACCGAAGTGGCGCTTCAATCGCGCTGTCCGTGTCCTAGTTGGTTCTAGGTGGGGAGTGCAAGCGGGTACGCTTGGAGCCTTAATTGCTCCAGGGGTGTTGCGTAGAGTAATCCGCTATGCGGGAGACACACACCTCTAATCGGAAACATGACTACTTGGAATCCGGTCTTCCTGAGCTGTGTGACGTCGTTTGTTTTACTCTTGTTCACCGGGGGGGAGCATTTCTCAGAAATGCCCTGCTGAACAAGAACGTTCCGTAACATTGACTCCCGATGGATGGTGGACAAGGCATAGTGATCGCGGTCACCACGCTCGGCGTGGCTGGCGCAGCCATGTTAGGTGAGAACTGGCGATCTCGGCGTAACGAGAGTGCCCTTCGTGCACGCGGGAGCATGGAGGTGCCGGGTGACGTTTATCGCCTAATGCGAGTGGCGTATCCCGCTTGCTTTATTATTTTGGCTATCGAGGGAATCGTCTTTGGTATAGCGGCCATGCCGTGGTGGATTGCAGGTGCGGTTCTATTCCTTGCCGCGAAGGGATTCAAGTACTGGGCTATCTCTAGCCTCGGTGATCGGTGGACTTTCCTTGTTCTGGTGCCACCGGGTGAACCACTAGTGAGACACGGACCCTATCGTTGGCTCGACCATCCTAACTACCTTGCTGTGGTCGGAGAACTCGTCGGGATGGTGATCATGATGGGCGTACCACTTGTGGGGACACTGAGTATCGTCGGATTCTGCGTGCTCATCACACGGCGCATTACCGTAGAGAATCGAGCGCTCGGATTATAATCGTCATAGTGAAGCAATATCTACACGTTTGGCAACGTCAACTCCTTGTATTTCGTTACAGTAATTCACAACAGAACTCCCGTTCTGTTGGTCCCGCGCTAGCCATCATCTCGTTCGTCGGCGTTCTCTTCGCCACGTCAAGCGTGTCGGCTCAGGCACGCTACACCGACGCACAGGAGCAGGAGTTCCACGAACGAGCAACCCGCTCGCTCGCGCACGGACAGGTTGCTGACGCGGAAGCGCTCGCGGGGACGCGTGCCCAGGACGATCCATCAGCAGCTGCGCTACGGGCCCAGATACTGGCTGTTCACGGTCACTATCGTCAAATTGAGGAGCTTCTCACGCCTATCGCTCAGGCCAATCCGTCCACCGGAGCTGGACTAGAGCTCGGGATGTTACTGATCACCCTGGGACGAACCGCTGAAGCTCTCCCCTATCTCGATGCGGTTATTGACATGGGTGCGCGGTCGCGTAGCGCGCTCGATCAGTACCGCGGGGGACTGGCGGCGCGCGCTCTGGGCGGTTACCGTGAGGCGAATACTTTCTTGCGTGGTGCCGCTCTCTTGTCGCCGACGGATCCTTCGATTCAGACCACGTGGGGCGAACTGTTTCTCGAGAAATATAACTACGCTGACGCACTGAAGTCCTTCGAGGAAGCACTGAACCTCGACGACGAGTGGGCACCGGCCCATCTTGGTTTAGCGCGTGTTCTGGCGGACGAAAATCCGTCACTGGCGCGCGCGTCGGCAGAGCGCGCACTTGAGATCGATCCGAGCATGGCGACAGTTCATCTGTTCATCGCAGGACAGGAGCTCGACGATCGTAATCGTGACGCTGCGCGCGGGGCAATCGACCGAGCCCTCGAGATCAATCCGAGAAATCTTGAGGCGCGGGCGCTTCTTGGCTCTATAGCGTATCTCGAAGATCGCACGGACGACTTTGACATCGAGGTGAAGCGGGCACTGGAAATTAATCCGTTCTACGGTGACATCTACCGCATCGCGGGAAACCACGCCGCGGGTGCGTATCGGTTTCCGGAAGCGGTGACGTTAGTGCGACGAGCACTCGAACTCGATCCGACGAACACACGCTCGTACGCCGATCTCGGACTGCATCTACTGCGGACCGGTGACGAATCTGGTGCGCGCGCTGCACTGGAGCGGTCATTCGCCGAAGATCCGTTCGACGTCGTGACGTTTAATCTACTCGGCATGATGGACACACTGGACGGGTTTCAAACGTTTGAGCGCGGCGATCTCATCGTGCGTCTCCATCCCGACGAAGCGCCCGTCCTGAGAGAGTACGTCCTCACACTGGCTCAGGAAGCGATCGACACGCTCTCGGCGCGTTACGAGATGACAGTGCGTGGACCGGTCCTCGTTGAAGTGTTTCCCCGGCATGACGATTTCGCTGTACGGAATCTCGGATTGCCAGGCATGATCGGGGCGCTTGGAGCCTGTTTCGGCCAGGTTGTTACAATGGACTCACCCCGTGCCCGCCCCCCGGGCGATTTTAACTGGCAGTCGACGCTCTGGCACGAGATCGCACACGTCGTCACCCTCCAGATGTCGAATCAGCGGTTGCCGCGATGGCTGTCTGAAGGAATTTCAACGTACGAGCAAAAGCGTGCACATCCGGCGTGGGCTCGTGATCAGGACATGGAGTTCGCGTCCGCGTTGAACGACGATAGGGTGCTGTCGCTGCGCGATCTCAACGGTGGGTTTTCGCGGCCGGAAACGATCTCGCTCGCCTATTTCCAAGCATCAGTACTGGTAGAGCATCTAATCGACGTACACGGAGAGCCGGCGCTACGCGAGTTGTTACACGCTTATGGCGATGGGCTTGAAACGGAAGCAGCTCTGGCGCGAATTGGTCTCGACTTCGATCGGTTACAGGCGAGTTTCGATGAGGCGCTTGAGGAGAAGTTCCGGGCTCTGCGTCGTGCGATGACGGCCGTGGAGATGAGTGATAATTCGGGTGGGCCTGATGAACTCGATGCGATGCGACGTCTCGCTGATGATAACCCGGGTAGTTTCCGCGTGCAGTTGACAGTGGGACGGGCGCTCTACGAGGCGGGTGAGGCTATCGAGGCACTCGGCCACCTAGAGCGTGCTGCGGAGCTGGCACCGATGGCAACCGGTCTCGGGAGCCCGCATGGGGTGCTGGCTCAGATCGCCGAGGAACAAGGTGAGTCGGAACGTGCGATGCGTGAGCTGGAGCAGCTGCTCGAACACGATGACACGTCACTCGACGCCGCACGACAACTGGCTGCGCTGGCCGAGGAGGCCGGGGATGAGGCGCGGCTACGGTTTGTATACGAACGCGTCATCCAAATAGATCCCTTTGATCCTATTCCGCATCAGTCACTCGGCCGTCTGGCGCTGGCGGCCCGTGAGTACGACGTGGCCGCGTTGGAGCTTCGTGTGGCTCTAGCACTTGGACCGGTGGATCGCGTTGGTGTTTACTGTGATCTCGCTGAGACCCTCTTGGCGGCAGGTGATCTGGACGGAGCGAAGCGACAGGCGTTGGCCGCGCTGGAGCTTGCCCCGACATACGAGCGGGCGCAGGAGTTGCTGCTGGGGATCATCGAGGAACAGCCGTGAGGGTGTTGGATGCATCGAAACGATGCTGACAGCAGGCCGGCCTCTTGGCGCACGGGCGGTAACCCTTCACGTTGGTGCGGGCGTTGCACAGCCATCGGGTTTAACGGATCCGTTGTTGGGTCCGATCTTGACTCGCCGTGCGGCATTAGTGGAGAAGGTGGAGGACATCAAACTGAGAAAGGCGACTCTGACCTCTGAGCGATACATGGCGAAATTCGAACGGTTGATCGTCGAGCTTGCCCAGGTGTCTCGTAAGATAAGACGCAGGATGGCGGTGAGTTGATTTGCAAGAACTGCGGGACGGAAATCGCTAATCAGGCACTTACCTGTTACGAGTGTGACACGGTTACAAGCGAATCTGAATTGCGACCCTCGGACACACGCCGGACGACTTCTTTTCCCTATGTGCCGTTTGTTCTCGGCCTGGTCTTTTTCGTCGTTGCTGGTTTTTTTATGAACCAAATGGTCGAGGGTGAGGCGCCATCCCTGCTCGTGTGGCTAATGCTCGGTGTTGCGGGCGTGCTGCTTGCGTGGCGACTCCGGCTTCGTGAGTGAAGACATTCATACCCGCGAATCGCTACTGATGCCACCCTGGAAGTTATAAACACGCTGCCATCATGTGTCCGCACGTTTAAGTGCTCGCTGTTTCCCCCATCAATTGTTTTGTTCTACAGCATGACGGCGTAACAGTGATGCTCGTAGGGGATCTGGTGAAAGGTGATAATGGTTTACCTTAGAGCCGCGTACCGATTGGTTAAAGGCTTATGAGTGAGAGACGCTAAGTTGAGTCATCGTTGACCCATGGGTACAAAGTCCCTCTTCTGTTCACCCACATACACCTGACGCGGCCGAGCGATCTTCTGATCCGGATCGTCGAGCATTTCTTGCCATTGCGCTATCCAGCCAGCGGTGCGGCCAATGGCGAACAATACAGGGAATATGCCAGGCTTGAATCCCATCGCCTGGTAGATTAAGCCTGAGTAGAAGTCGACGTTTGGGTAAAGTCGGCGGCTAACGAAGTAGTCGTCTTGGAGCGCGATACGCTCTAGTTCTAGCGCTACATCGAGCAGTGGGTTCTTGCCGGTAACCTCGAACACACGATCCGCTGTGGCTTTGATAACCTTCGCACGCGGGTCGTACGATTTATAGACGCGGTGACCGAAGCCCATCAGCCGTCCTTCACCACTCTTGACCTGTTTGATAAATCCTGGCACACCATCCACGGTGCCGATTTCGTTCAGCATACGTAGGACCGCTTCGTTGGCGCCGCCGTGCAGGGGGCCATAGAGAGCAGCAGCGGCTCCCGCAAGCGATGCGAACGGGTCGGGACGAGAGCTGCCTATGCCGCGCATCGCACTTGTACTGCAGTTCTGTTCGTGGTCGGCATGCAGGATGAACAGTATGTCGAGAGCGCGCTCAAGCACCGGGTTGGGTTGGTACCGAGGTTCGACACGCTTGTAGAGCATACTCAGGAAATTCCCTGTAAAACTTAGGTCGGCATCTGGGTAGACGTACGGGTAGCCGATGCTGTGTCGGTACGCGTAAGCTGCGATGCTTGGTACCTTGGCGATGATGCGTGTGATCTGTTTGCGCCGGGTTGGTAGATCGAACAGTTGTTTCGCTTCCGGAAACAACGTGGACAATGCTCCCACTGTACTAAGGAAGATACCCATGGGATGGGCGTCGTACCGAAAGCCATCCATGAATGTCTTGATGTTCTCGTGCAACAGTGAGTGCTGGCGCAACTCATGATTCCAGTCGTCGAGTTCAGTCTGGGTTGGGAGTTCACCGTTCAATAATAGGTAGGCCGTTTCAATGAACGTACTATGTTCCGCGAGTTGCTCGATGGGGTAGCCGCGGTATCGTAGGATTCCTTTTTCACCGTCAATGAAGGTGATCCGGCTCCGGCAAGATGCAGTGTTCATAAACGCTGGGTCGTACAACATCATGCCAAACTCGTCCGGATCGACCTTGATTTGACGGATGTCGATAGCTCGGATGGTACTGTCCGTAATGGGAATCTTGTACGACTTTCCGGTTCGGTTGTCGGTAATCGTCAGTGTTTCGTCCATGGGTATCCGTCTCTTTATGTTCCAGGGTCAGGAATCTGATCGGTCGTTATCCATACGTTCTGGACCAGGTAGCGAAGGGTCTTTCTCAGCCGGCACACGATAACGTTCATCCACCCAGTTACGGAGGTCAAGCAGCTTACATCGCTCGCTACAAAAGGGCTGCCATAGAGTGTCTACTGTCTGGCGACGGCAGTGAACGCAAAGTGTATCGGACATTGTGAAAATGCACACCATCGTCCTATTGCCCGGTTACTGTCATCTCGACCGCGTACAAAGATGTGCGCGCGGTGATGAACAATGTAGTGCCCTCCATTCCACCAAAGGCGAGATTAGCTGGAGCTTCCGGTATTGCGATCGAACTAATCGGTGCACCGTCTGGATTGTAGATCGTCACGTCTTGGCCCGTCAGATAGACGTTGCCCCGTTCGTCCATCGCCATGCCGTCGGATCCCTGTGCGACGAACAGGCGTTTGTTGCTGAGTGTCCCGTCTGGATTTGGAGTGTAGGTATAGGTGCGCCCCCCACCATGGTCGGCGATATAGACGCGGGAGCCATCTGGGGTGCCGATCAAGCCGTTAGGACGCACGAGATCGCTTGTTACTTGAAGAATCCGGGCTCGGTCAGGTTGGATGTAATAGACGTGATACCCATCGATTTCTTGGTCGTCGATTGCACCGTAACGAGGGTCGCTGAAGTAAATACCCCCTCTTGGGTCAACCCACAGATCGTTGGGGCTGTTGAAGCGGTGTCCCTCAAAGCGGTCGGCAAGAATCGTCAGTACGCCACGCGGATCGATAGACGTGACCCGTCGGTTGCCCATCTCACAGACGAGCAGGTTGCCATCCAAATCGAATCGTAGCCCGTTGGCGCGTCCGGACCTTTCATGAAAGAGGGTGACACCGTCCGGCAGTGACCACCGATGAATTCGCTCGTTGGGGATGTCCGTGAAGAAAAGATTGCCGTCTGGATCAGCTGCTGGGCCCTCGAGAAAGCCGAAGCCAGTTGCCAAGCGGCGTACCGTGGCGCCGGGTGCGACGAGCGAGGTGTCCTGAGCTAGGCTGGGTGACCTAAACACGGAGAGCCCGATGGCGACTAGGACTACTCCGGTGACGGCCTTCCTAATGTACGTCATGGTTGACTGGCTGTGTCCGGCACAAGTGAGACCGAGTCGCTCGTCGTACTGAGGAACCGTTCGATCTGTTGGCGCAGTTGGTACTGAATCGTTGAGATCGCATGGCGTGCGTCTACCACACGAAACCCGAACTCTTCTGCTAGCACATTGTATTCGCGGAGCAGATTGTTCTGGTAAGCGCGGAAACTGTCGTAAATATCGTCACCCAGACTCAAATCCATGCCGGACTCCCAATAGTCCATTCCACCGGCGGAAAGGACACGTTGAATTAACGAGTCCGCGTCGATTTTCAGATAGAAGACGAGGTGGGGCGCTATGGCGAACCCATAGAGACTGCGCAACCATGCTGGATCGACGTCCCTGGCGCCGGCTCGAGCCAGTGCTGTGAAGATATATCGATCGGCCAGGACGATGAACCCTGCCTTCAGGGCCGGCACTATTTCTTTCTCTAGTCGGTCCGCGAAGTCTGTGGCGTAGAGAAGCTGGAACGTCAGCTTGCTGAGTGTGTTGCTCGACTTCGCGAGGTCGATCGTCGGCTGCATGAGGCGAGAGCGGGTCCATCCCGTTTCGACAACGCCATAGCCTCGAACCTCAAGCCATTCGCGGAGTAACGCGATCTGGGTGGAGCGACCGATACCGTCGGTGCCTTCGATGGCGATTAGTTTGCCGGGAAACCCCTCGATGGGGAGATACGGCAGACCGTGCCCGTAATAATGACCGGCTTGAATCGCGCCGTGGGCACCTTCACCGGATGGTTCCTGTACGCTCATAAGTACTTTCTAATATGTTGGATATGAGGTGGCGAACTTGTCGTTGCTGCTCCGAGATACTCTGATCCGCGTCGATGACACGAAGGTCGAATTCGCCGACGAGTGAATCGTATTCGCTGAGCACCTTGGTCTGGAACAGATGGAAGCTCTCGGCAGGGTTAGTGCTCCAGCCCATGTCCATACCGGCTTCGTAGTACTTCAGTTTTATGCGGCGGGTTAGTAGTCGATCTACCGCGGTTTCGATCGGCACACGGAAGTACATTGCCATGTCCGGTTTGACTGCGAAGCTATATAAGTCACGTATCCATCGCCGGTCTACACCGCGGGCGGCGTCTCGCGCAAATGCGGTGTAGGCATACCGGTCTGCCAAGACGATCATACCTGCCTTCAGCGGTGGAATGATGCGGTAGACGAAACGGTCCGCGAAGTCGGTCGCGTGGAGCAGGCTGAACGTCATTGGTGTTAAGGCATTCTTCTTCTTGCCTGTTTTCGTTGCGGCCTTGACCAGCGCGGACGAGTTCCACTCAGTGAGGAAGACTCGATGACCCGCTGCGATGAGCCACTTTGCGAGCAAGCCCACTTGCGTCGTTTTGCCCGAGCCGTCTATGCCTTCGACCACGAACAACTTGCCGGGGTACTCGTGTGGTCGATTCAGGTTGTTTAGCATGATTTGTCACTTCGAATCGTATTGCTCGACCGAGGGTTCTTTCTAACGAGGCCACACTCCGCTGGGCCGCCCATAGTTCAGGTTCCGTGTCACCAGCCGGCATGATCCTTACCAGGCAATTCTGACCCCCTGGGATGATCTCTAACGATTCCATACTCTTTTGATGGTTTCGATCGAGGCCCTTTGCGACCCGCAGCATCGAAGATAGGACCTTAACAGTGCGCCGGAGCGGTAGCGATAGGTTCGCAGAGACGCTTGAACTTAGCTAATACCTGCAGGGCCGCTAACATTGCGGCATTGGTTAACGACCGACCCCCCAGGCCGCCAGAGCCAACCCGCACCATTTTTTTTCACGATCGATGATCTCAAACGAAAAGTCAGGGCGGACCTGGACGACGATGATGTGAACAGAATTGGTTCCGATGTCAATAGCGGCGATCCGCATAAGTCAGGAACTTTTGTATACTTTTGTTCTTCACTAGAATTGACCATCCTATCATGAGATCTTCGCACTCCTTAAAGCACTCTTTCGAGCGTCAGCGGCGTTCGTTTGGCAAGAACCTGCATAAAACGCGCGCGGGGGAACTGGAACCGCTTCACCAATGCCGGGTAGCAACGCGACGCCTTCGCGAATTGCTTCGCTTGTGCGCGTCTGATCTCCCGCGTGGTACGGTGTCACGCGCGAGACGGCGGGTGCGTCGGTTCGGACGTGCACTCGGTGATGTTCGAGAGCTGGATGTGTCAATCTGCCTCATTGGCGAACTGGTCGATGCCGACCGGTTGCAGCCAGCTGCTGCGGTGCGGCTTCGACAATATCTCGACGACGAGCGCAATCGGCGACGACGACGAATGGCCGGCCGAGTTTCACCGAAGAATGTACGCAAGGTGGAACGCGATCTGGCGGAAGTCGCTAAAGCGCTAGGGATGAAACAACAGGGTGACAGGTGGAGTCAGGTGCTTGCACTTCGGATAACCCGTCGAGCCCAACACGTCAGGGACGCGGTTGTTGAGGCCGCATCTTTCTACGTGGCGGAGCGGGTCCATACAGTGAGGATCACTACCAAGAAGTTGCGCTATGTGCTCGAGTTCGCCCGTGAAACTGGTGACGGTCAAACGAAGACGGCTACGAGTCAACTCAAGTCCATTCAAGACATGCTCGGGCGACTCCACGACCTTGAGGTGCTCCAGAAACTAATTCAAAGCCTTTTAATCCCAGCGGATCAACAACACAACTGGGCTCTACAGCTCGAGGTTCTTCGACTAGATCTCGCGGGTGAATGTCGCCGGCTTCACGGAGACTTCGTTGCGACACAACCTGCTCTGCTTGAGATCTGTCAAGGGGCCTTTGAGCTCGCCTCGAAGATTTGGATCGAGAGTGGCTGTGAAGGGCCGACCGGTCGTGTCTTGAAACGGACCCTCCGAGCTACGGCAAGCAGCTTGCGAGTTGTCAATAGTGCTTAGCTCAAAGGTTTCCACACCGGCATCAGGTGTGAAAAAGCTCCGCTGAATGGTGTGTCTTCGTTTGCACAGTCGTCGCTGTCACGCACGTCTTCGCTAACCTCACTACTCATTTACTTCAGCCGCTCCACCACGCGCCGCGGAGTAACCATGTTCTTACGGTTGCCTCGGGCGGCATCGAAACTCGTAAATTGGCGCCTACTGAGTCACAGCTGGCAGCGCGCAGACGATGCTCCGGAGTTCAGACGGCGACCAAATGCCGCTTCCTGTTGTGACCGATAATCCGGTTACTCTATAACGTTGTCGTAACTCACCATGCATCCCCTCCGCGTAACAACCACCCAGCCAGTGCTCCGCCCAGAATCAACCATGTCGAGTTCGGCTTCCACGTCAGCAGGATCGCTGCCGTGGCGATGGCAAGGACACTAGTCGGAACGTCTACGATCGCCGCGAGCCCGAGTTGCCACGTCACTGCCACCATCAGACCGAGCGATGCCACCACAACGCCATCGAGTAGGCTGCTCGTCACTTTTGACGCGCGCAACCGTGGAATGATCGATTGTGTAACGGCTACGAAGACAAAGCCAGGTGTGAAGATCGCGACCGTTGCGAGCACTGCCCCTGCCCATCCGCCGATCAGATAACCAATAAAAGTTGCTGTCGTGAAGACCGGGCCCGGTGTGAGCTGTCCCACAGTGATGGCGTCGATTAGCTGCTGCTCCGTCAACCAACCCCACCGCTCAGTCAAGTCGGCCCTTAAGAACGCCAGTAGTACGTACCCGCTGCCAAACAGAATCGATCCCACCTTGAGGAAAAAGAGAGTCAGACGGGTCAGGGTGATCGGTACGCTGGCGACAGTTGCCGCAATCGTCGCTGCGCGCAGCGCCGTCGACGCGATCACCAGTGGCACTAGCATTGCGCCCAGTTCGCGACGCTGTCCAAGGGTTATTACCATGACGGCGAGGCCACTACCGATCAACAATGCCAGTTCGTTAACACCGGTCAGCGACAGGACGACGACCAGGGCGCCGAGCAATGAAGGTAAGACTCCCGTGATGGTGGTTCTGCCAAGCTTCACGACCGCTTGGAGTACGATCGCGATGATCACAGGACCGACTCCGTACATTAACCAAGTTGCTTGTGGTGTGTTGCCATACCGAACGTAGCTCCATGCGATCGCTGCTACGATGAGCGATGCCGGTAAGATGAAACAGGTCCCGGCCACCAGAAGGCCGGCGGGGCCGCAGCGCTTGTATCCAAGATGGATGGCAATTTCGGTCGAATTCGGCCCAGGGATGAGGTTAGTGGCCGCGATGATATCTAAGAATTCCCTGTCAGTCAGCCACTTGCGACGATCGACCGTCTCGTCTCGCAGCATGGCGATATGCGCAGCTGGACCGCCGAACGCGGTGGCACCAAGCCGGAGGAAGACGATGGCTAGTTCGGCTAGCGGCGCGCGCAGGGTCACCCACGGATCTTACATGCGCATCGCCCTATGTTGATTCCACGGGGACTTTGAGAAGGCTGTAGTGTTCATGATCGACTAAAACGTAGTACTCAGGTAGTCCGCGTAGGTTTTCGTCGTGTTACCAACATCACAGCTACCGGGTGATCTTGTGAGTAGGGGTTCGGAGTGGTTGGCAGAGTGTCGGACTTGAGGAGCCCTGCTAGACGGTCAGGACGCGCTCGACGGTCCAGAATAACCCGATACAGGCGATAGCGAGAGAAAACGGGATAACCACCCGTTGTCGATACCATGACCTATTGCGACACCCGAGTACAGCGACGGATGCCATACCGATGACCGCAAGCTGACCCGTTTCGACACCTAGGTTGAACGTGAGGAGTGCCGTAAGTAATTCCGCGCGCGGTAGACCAAGATTGGTAAGGATGTCGGCAAATCCCATGCCGTGCAGTAATCCGAAGGCAAAGACGAGTGCAAAACGCCAAGACCTAAGCTCGGTTGTAACGAGGTTCTCTACCGCCACATAAGCAATGGACAATGCTATAAGTGGCTCGACGACTGATGGCGCTAGGGAAAAGACGCCGTAGATGGTCAGCGCCAGGGTGATTGTGTGCGCTATGGTGAATGCCGTGACCTGCAGGAGCAGCGGCTTAAACTTGGTGCTCAACAGGAATAACCCAATGATGAAAAGGATGTGATCCAGGCCTCTCGGCAAGATATGGGTAAAGCCAAGCTGCAGATACTGCTGCGAGACCTGAAGCCGCGTCATCGGCTGTAACATTTGAATCTCAAACTCTTCGCTAAGTTCGCCCGACATCAGCCAGCGCGTGACTGGCTCGCCGGTGGGCGGGCTGATGGTGAGCGGGAACCGATCGATGACCAGAGCGTAGGCAAACTGAAAAGTACGAGCACCATCAGGAACCGTTCCAGTGAGGCGTATCAAACCGGGCTCGGTCAAGCCCATCGGCGCGGTTCGATCGTTTTCGATTGGTGGGACGTAGGTGATGGTGTCGACCGGGCTCGCTACACCGTCGAACGCTACCGTAATACTGTCGGTGAACCGGGATACCAGCCCGGTTAGTTGTCGATTGCGCTCTTCAATAGTCGGGAGTGTCGCCGCGGCCGGAAAGAACTGAAGCCACATCCAATCAGCATCGTTGAGGACGTCGACCTGGTACTCCTCGTCCAGCATGAAGGTGATTAGCACGTGAGTGTTCTCGCTCTCGTGCGCCCGGACAGGAGAGATCAGAACACCAAAAACGAGGGTGCTAACTATGCAGGTCGCAGCGATAGTGTGGAATCGTAGGAGGAGCAGTTGAGGCACAGTCGATCATATCTTAGCGTCACGTGAGGCTTTGCATTAGAGCTAGTTTCTAGCGCCCAATCGCGACACCAGTGAGCACTTCTTCCGGCGCAGACCGGTTGAGTTCCGTTGCTAAGTCCTCGTCGGATTGATAGTGACGGTTGGGTACCCGGTGCGCCCTCACCGCGAGCTGAACGTTTTGGCCCTCGAACGGATCCGGGTGGACGGTAAGTGACCGTCCATCCATTACGACCTCGTAACCCTCTGCCGCGAATGTTTTCTGCCAGCCGCAGCAGAAAATAAGCGAAAGTAGATCGCCGAGGAATACAAAACGATAGTCGGCAGTAAACGCCTCGAACCGATTACTATAAGTACAGCCCGACAGTAGCCGATCCCGGGCGGTTTCTATTGTTGCAAAGAATTCACACCACGCGTGCGTCCTATGGCGTTCGAGCACGGTCAGCGCGTGTTGGGCTATTAACGCTGCGGCTTGGGGGTGATTCGCTTCGAGTCGTGCCACACCGCGCGGCCAAATGCCTCGTTTAGCACGGTCTGGCACGTTGATAAAGTCGTGCGGACGTCCGGTTATCGAGTTGACCGACGGTTTCACGTCGACCTCGCGCCAGCCATTGTCATGCTCGCGGGTTGCTAGAAGGATGGTGTCCCGTGTCCGTCGGTGTGGCAGGCCGTCGGCCTGCCAGGTAGACATGATGCGCTCGGACAGGGCTGCGTGTTCGGGTTGAGTGATGAGAAGGAGACTTGCTCCGTCGTCACGAACGATCATCCCATGCGCTTATACTATGAAATGCTCGTTTAGGTATCGGCATTTGAGAGGTGGTCGGAGTCAAACCGTGCGATCGTTACTCGTCGTCTCTCTAATTGGTGTGTTCGGGACACTGCTTGACGGGAAGGCGGTACAGCTACTGCCAAACGTCGACCGTTTCGGTCCGCAGATTGGGGACACTGTGCCGGCCTTTTCGCTGGTAGATCAGCGTGGGCAGATTCGTGACCTGCCAGCCCTAATCGGACCGAACGGCATGATACTCGTCTTCAGTCGTTCCGCCGACTGGTGACCGTACTGCAAGACGCAGCTCGTGGAGCTGCAGAGCCGCTACTCAGACCTGCAGGCGCGTGGCATCGGTTTGGCAGTTGTCACCTACGATTCGACAGACACCCTCAAACGGTTCGCAGACGCGCGTGGTATAGAATTTCCCCTGCTCTCTGATTCTGGGTCGGAGACGATCAAGCGCTACGACCTGCTGAATCGTGAGATGGATCCCACGAGCCGATTCGCCGGTGTTCCGTATCCAGGCACGTTCATCCTTGATATGAACGGCCGCGTACAGGATCGTGCCTTCCTGCGAGCGTATCAGGAGCGGTTAACGGTGGCGACAATCGCTGTGCGTCTGGCGGACCCGATCGACGGCACGGACCGTAACGTTACTCGTGTGGAGACTGACCATCTTGAGGCACTGGTATGGGTGACGGACGGGGCAGTAGCTCCGGGCAACCGGTTCGCACTTGTCGCCGACGTGACACCTAAGCCAGACATGCACGTCTATGCCCCGGGCGATCACGATTATCCGGTTATCCAATTCCGTATGGACGCACCCGAGTTCTTGCGCAATCACGAGGCGATCTATCCGTTACCACAGACCTATTACTTCGAACCTCTAGACGAAACGGTGCCGGTTTACGAAGAACCGTTCCGGCTAGTCCAGGACGTCACTATCCCAATGAGCCCAGAAATCGAGACACTAGCGGCTGAACCTGGTGCCACCGTGGTTCTCAAGGGAGTACTTGCCTATCAAGCATGCGACAGCGAGGTATGTTACCTACCAGCTGAGGTCCCGCTGTCGTGGGAACTCACCTGGCGGCCACTTGTCAGGTGACGGGTAGGCTGTTAGAGATCCCGCACACCGTGATTACGGATCAGAAAATAGATTGCTACTAGAGCCAATAGCGCACCGTTGATAGCTATGACTGTCGATGCCGACGCTAAGCTGCTGATGAAGTAGCCGCTTACGAGACTCCCAAGTGGCATCCCGCCACGAAACGCAACTAGGTAGATGCTCATCACGCGGCCACGGAGTTCGTCCGGAACCATGAGCTGAACGAGCGAACTTGTAAGCGAGAATATTATTAGGAGTGCCGTTCCGCCGAGAAACAGGATTACGTAGGTGAAGTTCGTTACAGGCAGAAGTGCAAATGTGGCCACTAGACCGCCAAATACGATCTGGACAACAAGCAAAGTTCGTCCCATCGTCGTGAACTTACCTAGCCACGCGACGACTAGCGCTCCGACCACGGCACCAGCGCCCAGCGCGGTCATCATGCGGCTTAGGTGAATAGCATCCGTGGCGAACATCGGTAGGAACGCACGAAGAGGCAGTCCTAACGATGTGGTGGCCATTGCTAGGATGGTGAGGGCCGCCAGAGCACCCTCGTGCCGAACGTACTCGACGCCGCCGCGCATCTCGGTGAAGAGGGGTTGCATGTTTGTGGGATTGGGACGTGGAAGACTCATCAGTCCGAGCACGATGATCACTACTACGAACGACAGGCTGTTCAACCCGAAACAGGCCACCATGCCGAATGTAGTGAACACCGCGCCGCCGATTAGCGGGCCAATCGCCTGAGCGAGATTGAACTGAATGGAATTCAGTGCTACGGCATTTGGTAGTGTTTGTCGCGGTACTAGTGCGGGGATGATCGATTGAAATGCCGGTCCGCCAAAGGCCTGCGCCAGGCCGGTAGTAAACGAAAGCATCAGGATGTAGTGGACACGGACCGCGTCCATGGCGACGAGTACCGCAAGTGTTAGGGCACAGGTCATTTGGACGGCCTGCGATCCCATTAGCAAATAGCGGCGATCGTAGCGGTCGGCTATAACGCCACCGATCAACGTGAAGAGGAGTAACGGTAGTGCCCCGACGAACGTGTCGAGCCCAAGATAAAATGCAGAGCCAGTGATTGTGAACACCAGCCACTGTTGTGCGAATCGTTGCATCCAGGTGCCGACAGCCGAAGTAAAGGCCGCGGTCCAGAGGTGGCGGAAATTGCGGAACGTAAAGGCTTCACCGATGCGCAGGAGGAAACGAACCAAAGCCGCTGGAATCTTGGCTTGTGGTTGCGTGGGGTTGGTTTTGTTGCTTCCCGTTTCAGTTACCGGTTCGGCCACGGGATGTAGAGCCCTTCTCCCAAGAAGATTAGGCTAACCCATAGCCCTTTCGACAACCGGTAGAATGCAAACGGACCGAGCGCTGCGGCCAACGTCCAGATGGTCACGTGTTGGATCGTCGTCAACGAGGCAAAGGCCTGTGTCAGGCTGTACCCGATGACGGCGAGGCCAAGCGTGAGACCAAGGTTGATATAGATGGCACCGAACCACTGTCCGGGCTCACGCTCGAATCGCTCGTCGCAGGCCGAGCAGCGTTCGTTCATCCGGAAAGCTGATTTAAAGATATGCCCATAGCCGCAGCATGGACACCGCAACCGGAGTCCGCGTGCCAGAATGTCTATGAATTCACAAAGCACGGTGGGTACTCAGTAACCGTTATCTTAGCACCGTAGGTCTGACGCTCAGTACCTAGTCACGGCATTTTGTGCCTTTCAGTTCACGGGCATAAGTTAACACCAGACGTCGACGTGTGTTACGCCGTAACTTGGCAAGCCCTTTTTGAAGACGTAGCCGCTCAGTCGATAGACCGAAAGAGTGCGCACCCGTTGCTGTGGATACGCTCGCATCTGATCTGTGAGGTCGATTCAGGTGGTTGCCGTCTCGAGTCCGACAGGGCCGTGGGGGTGCGAAGTTGTAACCAGGTGGATGGGTTCACGAAGTGTGTCGAGACGGACTTCCAGACAGACCGGCACCCACACGATCGGATGCTTCAGACCAGCGATGAACAATGGGTCGTGTGTGTTCACGCCGGCGTGACGCACTTTTTCGCCGACCAAGCAAATCGAGCGTCCGATCTGCTGCCTACGGTTGGGGTGCTAGCTGGTGAGAATTTGGTCCGTAGCTTGGAAATGTACGCGCGTATATGATGTGTCAGTTTAAGTAACTGCGTGCATCTCTCCTGTGTCAGCTGGTGGGTGAAGTTGCCGCCCGCCGTATTCCAAGGAGCTACTCGTTAGATCGAGAGTCGATACATGAACGTTCTGGTGACCGGGTCGACGGGGCTGATTGGTTCAGCAGTCGTATCTTTTCTCAAGGGTGGTGGACACCAGATCAGGTGCGTCCGCCGTGTCGGTCCCGCTAATCGTGTCGACGCCGGTAGTTGGGATCCAGACAGTGGGCGGATGTCGGATGATTCTGTGGCTGGGGTCGATGCGGTTATTCATTTGTGCGGTGCCGGGATTGCTAACCGCCGGTGGAGTGCTGCACGAAAACGGCGGCTGCGCTCCAGTCGCATCGACAGCACACGTTTGCTGTCCGAGACGATCGCGAGGGCGTCCTCGCCACCGCGGGTACTTGTTTGTGCGTCCGCGATCGGATTTTATGGGAGCCGCGGCGATGAGCGATTGACCGAGATGGCGGCACAAGGTGATGGGTTTCTAGCGGACCTGTGCCACGAGTGGGAAGCGGCTGCCGAACCTGCACGTGTCGACGGACTTCGCGTGGTGCACCTACGCATTGGTATCGTGCTTAGTTCCGCTGGCGGTGCGTTGCGCATGATGCTGCCCGCGTTTAAGGCGGGTGTGGGTGGTGTTTTGGGGTCAGGTGAACAGTACATGAGCTGGGTCGCCCTGGACGATCTGTTGGAGATTATTTTGGCGGCACTGACTGACGAAGGGATGAAGGGACCGGTCAACGCCGTTGCGCCTGGCGCCCTAACTAATCGCGAGTTCACGAAGACACTTGGTAGAGTGCTTCGGCGGCCGACAATTGTTCCGGTTCCAGGATTCGCGATCCGAACGCTTTTTGGTGAGATGGGTAAAGAAATTTTGCTGGCGAGTACGCGGGTTGAACCAACCGTTTTAACTGAACGGGGCTTTATCAACAGTTATCCGATCCTGGAAGGAGCGCTCCGCCATGTGCTCCGTCGTGCGTGATGCTCTGTGAACAATAACCAGCTAGATCTAGACGTTCTGACGAATTCGTCTTCCTGTTAGTAGCTCCCGTTACCGGCCCTGAGTGTGTTTTTTGTCCTAGCGGTGCTACAAATCGGTGACGGTGATCGGGATGCGAGCTTTGACCGGGAAGTTGGTCGTGCGGATCAATTCTTAACATCGATCGACGCGGACATGGTTAGCGTTATCCTTCCGTTGAAGAGCCACGTCTCGATCTTTCGTGGCAAACGTGATGGCCTTTGCGTTTATATTCACCGTTCGCCACACGAGGCACATGAATGATGGATCCATGATTGTGAAATCGACTTTGGGTTAGTTGCTGTGTCCAGGTAGTTGGTTGTTATTGCAGGCTGTCAGCTGGCACTCTGTGTGTGGTAGATGACGTAATTAGAACGTCCGCGGTGCGTTAGACGAGTGCGATGGTAATTTCTTCTGGGTGGTTCCGGATCCCTCACTGGTCGGCATGGGTAATGAGGAGTTCTTTTAGGGGAATAGATTGGTGCATGTTGTCTTCTGACCGGTAGTTGATCAAAACGGTGAGACAGAAGGTCTGCGCTACGCGTCTCTTAAAGCTGTAAGAGTCAAAATGAGTTGTTCGCGATTGGCTCGTTCAGGAACCGGATAAATGGATATATCTGCTCGAAGAGTCTGAGCAGGGAGCCGTAGAAGCGCGGGCCGGTCGCGAACGATGCCGGGCGTTTGCAGACAGCTAGAAACTGTTTAAATCGCAGGTACTCGGCAGCCGGATGGTCTGGAGCAAACCCCCGCGGTACCCGCTGTAGTTGCTTTCCTAAGACTGTTCCGTAGTTTCGTCGAAACGCCGGCGCGTTAACGATGGCCCTGAGGCGTGTGAGGTTCGTCGCCACGTGCTCGCGCACGCGATACAACTGGCGTGACTCAGGAGCGTAGATACCGCCACCGACGAGAACGTGATCGGTTGCAACGTGGAAGTACAGGCTGGCACCGTTGTGCCTACCTAGGTTCCGGTGGGGAAACGTTGCTGCGATTTGTGTCTTGTATGGAGACTTGTCAGGTGAGAACCGCGTGTCACGGTGGATCCGATATATCGAAACTTTAGGGGCCGCTACGAGCTCTGGCGCGAATGTCGGTAAGTCAAGCGCGAGTTGATCGACGATTTCAACAATCGGTCCGCGCACGTACGTTTCGTACGTGTCACGGTGCTTGCGGAACCACTCACGGTCGTTGTGACGTTTGAGGCTGCGAAGAAATATCAAAGCCTTTGGGGTAAAACGTGGTACGGCCACAGAACTCGGAGTATAGCAATGACGGTGAGGCACGCTGACGCGCACGTCAGCGATAGCGGTTGTCGGCTAGAGAATGGAAGGCATGATTCGGTTGCAGGACTTGCCCGTAAGGCGAGTTGGTTTTAGATGCGTTGACCTGTGTTGACGAGACGGACATGTGGTGTTCGTGACCAGTCGAAGCGCGAGAGTCCATTTGGTCCGAGCTGACGAACCGCGCCTAGGAGATGCGCGGCTTGCACCAGCAGGTCTTTCACATCAACCGATTGGCACTGAGGTGCGAAGGGGCGTAGATGGTGTGTGCCGCGCGTTAGCATGTAGACGGCCCCATGGTGATTCCGACGTTTTACTTGATAGACGGCGATACCGATCTGCAAGATACCCTGGTACAAGTAGCGCACGTCACGTGATTCGGTGCGCCAGAGGGTTTCGAGCGTTTCGTGTTGTTCGAAGAATTCGCCGCGATTGAATTGTGCGACGCCTTGTATTAGAAGTGGTGGCGGCGCCTCATTGCACCCGCAAGACATGGAGATTAGATTACAGGGCGGGCTACAATTCGTGAACTTATTCATTCCAACCTTGCACTTTCTGGAGGAACTATGAGGAGACTGGGGTGCCCTCGAAATACGAGTCGTGGGATGGGGGTTTCATCGATACCGACCGGTGGCTGGAGATCGTCTTCCGTAGCCTCGGCTAATGCGCTATTTGCTACACATCATCTGCTGAAGATAGTGACCTTGGCCCCGGATCGGGGTCCTCAGAAGGTGAGCCGCCCGTGTTGGCCGACGAGCGGCACGGGACGTTCCGAGAGCCATGCCTCAAGCAAGGTGTTGACGGTGTCTGGGGCTTCTTGCTGCACCCAGTGAGAGACACCGGGTAAGTACCTGAGGACCAGCTGTCTCGCCAGCTGGTCGGTTTGGGTAGTTAGTTCTTTACCTAGTGCTATGTCATCCTCTCCCCAAATTAGTAGCGTCGGTATGTCAAGCGGCTCTCTTAGCACGTCCAGCTGCGTTGCCGTCGGCCAGTGACGCCAAAGAGCTCGATAGTAGTTGAGCATGGCCGTAAGTGCTCCCGGACGTGCCGCCGCGTCCCGATAAATTCGCACGACCGACGCTGGAAAATACTCGGGGGCAGTTACCGTTTCGCTAAAGATTCCCTCTACGAGCGCAGCATGGTGTGAGCCAAGCAGCAGTTCTGGTATCCAGGGAATCTGGAATGCAGCTATGTACCAGGAGCGGCATGCTTGACGCCAGGTTCGCAGTCCCTCGAAAAACCGGACGGGATGGGGGATGTTCATAACGACGAGTCGGTTTACCGGACGAAGGTTCTGCAACGCGAATTGCCAGGCAACGGCTCCACCCCAATCATGGCCAATTAGAAGAACAGATGTTGCGCCGGATTGGTCGATAAGTCCGGCGACATCTGCAAGGAGATGAGGCATCGCGTAATCTGCGACGCTCGTCGGCCGGCTCGAACGGCCGTACCCGCGTAGGTTCGGGGCCCAGGCCCGATACCCATAACGGGCGAGGAGTGGTAATTGGTGGCGCCACGCAAATGACAGTTCCGGGAATCCATGCAGACAGATTGCCAGACGATCACCGTGACCACACATATCAACCTCAAACGTCAGTCCGTTTGCGTCGACCATGCGTGTCTGAATCGCAAGCCCCATGTTATTCTTGTGACGTATGACGAAATGGCGACGTACCGTTTCAAAGAAGCAAGGAAAGCGTTCTGTGTCAGCGGTGCAGCAGAACAGCTTGCATCACTACGACGGGCTCTACATTCCCAAGATCCGCCGAAACCGTTCGAAACTTCACGGGTGGGGTGTGTTCGCAGCTGAGCCGATCAATAAGAATAAGCGCATCATTGATTACGCTGGCAAGAAGATTCGCAATCGTGACAGCGAGTTGCGTGAGGAACGATATCTCAGACGAGGTGAGATTTGGTGCTTTCGGGTCAATCGCCTCTATTCGAGAGACGCGAACGTCGGCGGCAACGTTGCTCGCTTTATCAACCATTCATGCGAGCCCAACTGCTACAGCAACATCTTCGGTGACATCATCTGGATTATCGCTGGACGCAACATCCGGAGGGGGGAGGAGCTTACGTACAACTACTACACCGAAGGGGAGGGTGAAATTCCCTGTAAGTGTCGGCCGGGCTGTAAGAATCTTTTATAGTGCACGTCCTTTACCTTCATGGATTCGCGTCCTCGCCAGCGTCTTCTAAGGCCGAATTCCTCGCCACACACTTCGCCCGTTACGGTTTAACGCTTCATTGTCCGGATCTGAACGCCCCTGATTTTTCTACGCTTACTACTACACGAATGATTACCGAGGTGCGGAATGTCCTCGAAGGGCTGGCACCTGCGCCGGTCGTGTTGATCGGCTCGAGCCTCGGCGCGTTTGTCGCTCTCCATCTGGCTGAGCACTCGCGCCCGCGTGACGGATTGACGGACACTGTCACTCATCCCATTGAACGGCTCGTACTACTCGCACCGGCATTTGACTTTGGTTCAAATCGGATGAGTAAACTGGGTAACGAGGAGATGATCCGGTGGCGCGAAACCGGCTGGTTGGAGATGACACATCACGCATACGGCGAGGTGAGGCGTGTGCACTACGAGCTTTTTCTAGATGCGGGTAGCTACGATTCGTTTGCCGTCAAGTGCGAAATCCCCATACTTG
>Ga0310345_10000356_pt1 | contig 73604 bp, 61 predicted proteins | sample HC15DNA20500_MG_FD_204667 | JGI IMG/M metagenome (GOLD analysis project Ga0310345, IMG submission 204667) | Marine microbial communities from station ALOHA, North Pacific Subtropical Gyre - HC15-DNA-20-500_MG | ecosystem: Environmental > Aquatic > Marine > Oceanic | place: Pacific Ocean: North...
TGTGCTCACGTTGATCACTCCTGTCCCCCGCTGCTGCAAAAAGCAGCAGGGTAGGTGGATAACGTGGCTCAAAATTGGACGTGACGGAGACCCTTCAGTGGCTCAGTTTTGCTCGTGATTCAACACGTCAGGCAAGCAGCCGTGGCCAAACCCTCAGCTGCAGCGCACCAACGAGAACAAATCCTCGAAATTCTCGCTGGTGACGCGTCCCACCTCGGCCTCGTCGCACCCTTTGATGGCGGCGAGCTGCCGGGCCACCAGGGCCACGTAGGCCGGCGAATTGGTTTTGCCGCGGTGGGGCGTGGGCGCCAGGTAGGGGCTGTCGGTTTCGATGAGGCAGCGGTTGAGCGGCACGAAGCTGGCCACCTCGCGCAGCTCGACGGCATTCTTGAAGGTCAGGATGCCCGAGAACGAGATGTAGAAACCGAGGTCCAGGGCGGCACGGGCCACGGCCTGGCTCTCGGTGAAGCAGTGGAAGACACCACGCACTTGGCCCTCGCCCTCCTCGCGCAGGATGGCCAGGGTGTCCGCGCTGGCCTCGCGGGTGTGGATCACCAAAGGCAGACCGGTCTGGCGCGCTGCACGGATGTGCACGCGGAAGCGCTCGCGCTGCCAGGCCATGTCGGACACGGTGCGCTCGCCCAGGCGGTAGTAGTCGAGGCCTGTTTCACCGATGCCGACCACGCGGGGCAGGCGACTGCGCTCCACCAGGTCTTCGAGCGTGGGCTCTTGCACGCCCTCGTTGTCGGGATGCACGCCCACGGTGGCCCAGAAGTTGTCGAAGCGCGCAGCCAAGGCCTGGACTTGCGGAAACTCTTCCAGGGTGGTGCTGATGCACAGCGCCCGATCGACGCGGGCCTCGGCCATGTCGGCGCGGACCTGGTCGAGGGTCTCGGCGTAATCAGGGAAGTTGAGGTGGCAGTGCGAGTCAACGAACATGATGCGAAGCGGGTGTGATGCGCCGGTTGCGCAACCCGCGATCATGCCTCAGCTGGCCGTCAGATCGTCTGCGTGGGCTTGCTCGACGAGATGTTGGTGCCCAAGATCTGTTCGATCTTGACGCGCAGCAGGCGGGTCTTGTCGTCTGCAGGGAAGCGCACGCCGACGCCTTGTGTGCGCCCGCCGGAAGCGTTGGCAGGGGTGATCCAGGCGATTTTGCCGGCCACGGGGTAACGCTGAGGGTCCTCCGGCAGCGAGAGCAAGAGGTAAATGTCGTCGCCCAAGGTGTACTCGCGCGTGGTGGGCACGAACAAGCCGCCGTCGGTGAAGGCCGGGATGTAGGCAGCGTAAAGCGCGCCCTTTTCGCGGAACACCAGTTGGATGACGCTGGGGCGGGCCACGGTGCCTGTGCCGGCCGCGCCGGCGCCAGGCAAGGTCGCGCCGCTTTGCGAACCGGCGCTGATGGAGGCCTTGCCGACCATGGGCGCGAACGCGGACGGCATGGCGGTGCTGTGAAACTCGCTCATTGCCCGGAGTGTACCGCCGGGCTCGCCGGCCGACCCGTTAAATCCGCCCGCTGCTTGAGGGGGTTACCTTCTGACACAGCTCGCGCGTGCTCAGTCCTGCGGGCTTCCCCGCACCGGTTTGACCCGCATGACGGCACGGGCCTGCAGCGCAAGGGTCTCGACTTTCAGGGGAACGTTCCACGGATGGTCGGCATGGCGAGCGAGGCGTGAGAGTTCCTGAGACCACTGCTGCAAGCGCGACACCTCGGGCGGTGGCGGCAGGCAGTCGGCGGGGAAATAGCGCGGCGCAGCGCCCACGGCCGTGCGGGCCAGGTCATGGCAGAGCTTCTGCAGGCTTTCGACCATCCAGGGCAGCGGCCACTGTGCCAGCGTGCCGGCCTGGCCTTGCTGCAGCTCGCGCGGCAGGCTTGTCCAACTGCGCGCGTCCATCCCCTGCGCGAAGCGATCACGGGCGTTCAGTGGCTGCCCGCCTGAAGCGGCCAGCAGCACACGGGCATCGGTCGGGCTCAGTTTCAGTTGCTGGGCGAGCCAGTCTGCGGCCACGTCCGCATCGGGCAGGCTCAGCCGCCATGCTTGACAGCGGCTGCGCACCGTAGGCAGCAATTGCTCCAGGGCCGAGCCTGACAGCACGAAACGCACCCGTCCAGGCGGCTCCTCCAGTGTTTTGAGCAAGGTGTTGGCGGCCACCAGGTTCATGCGCTCCACCGGGTGAACCATCACGACCTTGGCCCGCCCGCGCGAGGCCGTGCTTTGCGAGAACTGCACCACCGCGCGGATGGCATCGACCTTGATCTCCTGGCTGGGCTTGCGGGACTTGCTGCCTTTCTCGCTGCCGCCCCCGTCGCCTTCGGCAGCGCCGTCCGCACCGCCGGCCTCCGCCCCCAGCCCCAAGGAGGACTGCAAAGCCTCGGGTAACACGAGGTGGAAGTCCGGGTGAGAGCCTGCGTCCATCAATTGGCAAGACACACACCGGCCGCAGGCGGGCTTCAACACCGGCTGGACGCCGCCGCCCTCCCCGGCGATCCGCTCACACAACCAGGCACGGGCCAGCGCCAGCGAGAACTCGAACTGGCCAACGCCCTCCGGGCCATGCAGCAACACCGCATGGCTGTGCAGTTGCTGCAGGGCCTGCGCCAGGGGGGCGCGCAACCAGGGCCAAAGCGTGTCTTGTGAGGCTCCGGACGCCTCGGCAGCCTCGCTTTTCAGCGATCCCCTCATGCCAGGCCCCGCGATTGCAACGCAGCGCGCACCTGCTCGGCCACCACCTGCGGGGCCGCGTCGGCCTGGACCAAGGCAAAGCGCTGCGGGTCGGCAGCTTGGCGGGCAAGGTAGCCCCCACGCACGCGCTCGAAAAACGCTTCGTCCAGGGACTCGAAGCGGTCTGGCTGGCGGGCGTCGCGCAGGCGGGCGGCGGCCACCGACGGGGGCAGGTCGAACAGCAAGGTCAGGTCGGGTTGCAGCCCCTGCTGCACCCAGCCCTCCAGCTGCGTCAACACGGGCAGATCGAAGCCTCGACCGGCACCCTGGTAGGCGAACGTCGCGTCGGTGAATCGGTCGCACAGCACCCAAGCGCCACGTGCCAGCGCCGGGGCAATCACTTGCTGGATGTGGTCACGCCTTGCAGCGAAAACCAGCAGCGCCTCGGTGAGAGCGTCCATGGGCTGGTGCAACACGAGCGCGCGCAGGGCTTCCGCCAGGGCCGTGCCGCCCGGCTCGCGCGTGCGCACCACCTCGTGCCCGGATGTCCGCCAGGCTTGCTCGACGGCGTCGATGTGGGTGGTCTTGCCCGCCCCGTCGATGCCCTCGAAGGAGATGAATCGGCCTGTGCTCATGGACCCTTTCTGGCGCGTTGATACTGGTTCACCGCGCGATTATGCTCAGCCAGTGTCGCGCTGAAGACACTGCTGCCGTCACCACGGGCCACGAAATACAGCGCCTTCGACGTGGCCGGCTGCACCGCAGCGATCAGCGCTGCCTTGCCGGGCATGGCGATGGGCGTGGGCGGCAAGCCCGGGCGGGTGTAGGTGTTGAACGGCGTGTCGGTTTGCAGGTGGACGCGTCGCAGGTTGCCATCGAAAGCATCGCCCAGGCCGTAGATGACGGTCGGGTCGGTCTGCAAGGGCATGCGCAGGCGCAGCCGGTTGTGGAACACAGAAGAGATCATCGGGCGGTCGGACTCGCGGCCGGTCTCCTTCTCCACGATCGACGCGAGGATGAGCGCATCCTGCGGCGACGCCAACATGCTGCCAGCGGCGCGTTGTGCCCAGACCGCATCGAGCTGCTTGCGCAAGGCGCGGTGCGCGCGCTGCAGCACGGCAAGGTCGGTGCTGCCCTTGGCGTAGGCGTAGGTGTCGGGAAAGAACTGGCCCTCTGCGGGCACGCCCGGCGCACCCAGTTGCGCCATCAGCTCGGCCTCTGGCATGCCTTGGGTCACGGCCTTGAGGCCTTCCGCCTGGGCCAGTTCGGCGCGGAAGCGCTTGAAGGTCCACCCCTCGATGAGCTTGACGGTGGCGAGACGTTCATCGCCGCGCACCATCATGCGCAGCAAGTCGCGCGGCGTGGCGCCCGTTGCCAGCTCGTAACTGCCCGCGCGGATCTGCCGCGACTGGCCCGACCAGCGGAACCACTCATACAGCATCCAAGGTGGCGCATCGACCCCCGCAGCCACCCAGGCCCGGGCCACATCTCGCGGCGTGCTGCCTGCCTCCACCGAAAGCTCCACCGTGGGCGCGTTCAGGCGCAATGGCTGGTTGAGCCACCACCACACGCCCGCAGAGGCCACCAAGGTGAGCGCCAGCAGCAGCCACAGGGTCGACGCCAGCACCCCGCCATGCTGGCCGTGCAAGCGGCGCCGAGCCGCCGACGCCCGCTCGGGGCGCAGGATCTTGCTCGCGCCTTTGTTCAGGAGAAGAAAGACGCCTGTGCGGAGGGTCGTCCTCCGTGTGTTTTGCGGCTGCATCAAGGCGTGATGATAATGACCTGCATGACATCGCCCTCCATGCCCCCGTCCCTCGCCGATCTTCAGCTGCCCTCCCCCGCCGCTTGGAGCGGCGCCGTGCCCTTGAACGACATCGCGGTGTTGCAGGCCACAGGCCCCGACACCGCCACGTTCCTCCACGGCCAACTCAGCCAAGACATCCAGCACCTCGACGCCAACCAGGCACGTTTGGCGGCTTACTGCTCGGCCAAAGGCCGCATGCTGGCCAGCGCCATCGCCCTGCGCCCGGATCCTGACACCGTCTGGCTGCTGTGCGATGCCAGCGTGCTGCCGCCCCTGCTCAAGCGCCTGTCGATGTTCGTGCTGCGCGCCAAGACACGCCTGAGCGACGGCCAGAGCGCCCTGCGCGTGCTGGGCCTGGCCGGCGATGCGGTGGGCGCCTTGCTCGCCGATGAGACACCCGCGCCCGCTGCCGAGGCCCCCTGGCCCGTGCGTGTGTGCCAGGGCGGGCATCTGGTGCGCATGCACTCGGTGTTGACGGTGCCACGCTGGTTGTGGGTTGGCCCACAGGCCGAGTCCGAGGCGCTCCTGGCGCGCCTGCCCGCGCTGCCTGCAGCCGCTTGGGCTTGGCTGGACGTGATGAGTGCGGTACCACGCATCCAGGCCGCCACAGCCGACCAATTCGTTCCCCAGATGGTCAACTTCGAGGTGCTGGGCGGTGTCAATTTTCAGAAAGGTTGCTACCCAGGCCAGGAGGTCGTGGCACGCAGCCAGTACCGCGGCACGGTGAAACGCCGCGCGATGCTGGCCCACAGCGCCGCGGCATTGCAGCCGGGCCAGGAGCTGTTCGCAGAGAGCGATCCCAGTCAACCGGCTGGCATGGTGATCCAAGCGGCGGCCATCCCGTCCAGCGATGGCAAGGCGCCAGGCCCAGCGCATTCGGCCCTGGTCGAGATCAAGCTGACGGCCTGGCAGACCCCTGTGCGCGCCGGGTCGCCCGATGGCCCGCTGCTGCAGTGGGCCGCCCTCCCCTACGCGCTGCCGCAGGAGACCGCGTCGGCGTGATTTCGCCCTCTGTCAACTCCTTAACGGCATTCGGCCGCGGTTGGGGCCGCCTCGCGCTCGGGGCTGCCGTCGAGCGATGACCCTTGGGTTACGCTCGATGCAGTCTGTCGGACATGCCAGACGCCCCGTCCCAATGACCACCACCGCCAAGCCATCTCTGTTTGTGTACTACCGGGTGCCCCACGCGCGCAAACAAGCCGCGGCGCAGGCCGTCTGGGCCATGCAGGCCGCACTGTCGCGCCAGTGGCCAAGCCTCGACGCCCAACTGATGCGCCGGGCCGATGCGTCTGCGCAGAACGAGGCCGCAGAAGACACCTGGATGGAGACCTACGCCCACCCAGAGGGCGTTTCTGCAGCGCTCATGGAGGCCATCGCGGCCCAAGCACGCGCATTGCCCGACGGTCTCATCGGCGTCCGCCATGTAGAAACCTTCGTGCCGCTGGGCACGCCACCTGCCACGCCCACCCCGTGAGGATCCCGCATGTGCCTCATTGCCTTCGCCCTTGACCAGAGCAGCCGCTTCCCCTTTGTGCTGGCGGCCAACAGAGACGAGTTTTTCGACCGTCCCGCCGCACGCCTGGGCTGGTGGGAGCCCGAGAACGGTGGCCCAGCCATCCTCGGCGGTCGCGACCTGCAGGCCGGCGGCACTTGGCTGGGGCTGACCGCCCTGGGGCGTCTGGGCATGGTGACCAACATCCGGGACCCCAACGACGTGGACCCGCAAGCACCCTCGCGCGGCGACATCGTGCCCCAGTGGCTCAGAGGCGACCTGCACATGTCCATGCTGTGGCCGCGCCTGGCCATGTCGGGCCACAACGGCTTCAACATGATCGCGCTGGATTTCGCGCAGGGCGAGTGCTACTGGATCAACAACCGACGCGTCTACCCCGAGCGGCTGCAGCGCGGCATCTTCGGTTTGTCGAACGCTTTGCTCAACACGCCCTGGCCCAAGGTGCAGACGCTCAAGGGACGGCTGAAAACCGCCATCCCCGAGAGCCAAGATGCCGACGAGCTCGCGCACAGCTTGTTCGAGGCCTTGGCAGACCCCGCGCAGGCACCCGACGAGCATTTGCCGCGCACCGGTGTCTCGGCCGAGTGGGAGAAGATGCTGTCGGCTGCTTTCATCCGATCGGGCAACGGCCTGTATGGCACGCGCTGCTCTACCGTGATCGTGACCGAGCGGGTGAACAAGCGGCTGGTCACGCACGTGATGGAGCGCACGTTCGCCGCGCAATCCAACCTGGCCCTCCTGCGCCGTGTGACGCTGAAGAACTGGCCGCCGCGACACACCATGGCCCAGGCCGAGGTCGCCCGGCTGGAGGCGACCTTGCCGCCACCGGCAATGCGAGGCGACGACAGCTTCGAGGCCAGCGACATCGCGGAGCACGACGACCAGCAGGTCATGGCCGAGGGCCACGCGAGGCGCCAACGCGCGCGCAGCCTCATCAAGGCGGCGCCAGGGCTCATCGTGAAGGCGTGAAACCCTCTGGCCGTCTACATCGGCTGGATGGGCGCGCCCGGTCGGCCGCTCACAGCGCCAGCGTCATGCGCTGGTGCGGGATGCCCACCTCGTCGAACACATCGCCCTGCGGTACGAAACCAGCTTGGGCGTACATCGGCATGGCCGCCACCTGCGCGTGCAGGCTCAGGTGCGACAGACCGCGCTGTCGCGCCTCAGCGATGAGCGCATGCAGGACCCGACGTCCCAACCCGATGCCCCTGGCACTGCGCAGGACGGCCATGCGCCCGATGCGAGCCCAGCGCCCCGTCGATTCGTCTGCCTGAGACGGGTCTCCGGAGAGGATCAAGCGCCCCGTTGCCAAGGGCAGACCAGCCAGGTTGCATACCACGGCATGCACCGCGCCCGCGTCGTCGTCGTCCCACTCTTGCGCCTCGGGAATCCCCTGCTCACCCACGAACACCGCCAGGCGCACAGCGCGTGCGGCCTCGGCCTGTTGAGCCCATGGTCCGCAACCCAGGTGGGTGACGTGCAAGCCGCGCTCATGGGCATCCAGTTGCGCGCGCACGGCATCGGGAACCGCCGTCGAGCGGCCACTGCCCAGGTCGGTGAACACGTAGACCACCTCGCCCGTGACCAGCAGCCGGCCCTGCGACCACACCGCCCAGCTCAAGGTGATGGACGACGTGCCGATGCGTTCGCAGCGCATGCCGATGTCCAGCCAGTCGTCCAGCCGCGCAGGCGCGTGGTACTCCAGCGTGTTGCGGCGCACGAAGATGTCGCCCCCCACGTGCTGGAACGCGTCGGGGTACGGTAAACCCGCCCTGCGCCAGAACTCCGTGACAGCCACGTCCAGGTAGGTCAGGTAGTGGCCGTTGAAGACGACCCGCTGGGCATCCACCTCCACCCAGCGCACGCGCAGGCGGTGATGGAAGCGGAAGTCAGACTGCAGCACAGTCAGCGCAGTTCGCGACGCAGGATCTTGCCCACCGGCGTTTTGGGCAGCTCTTCATTGCGGAACTCGACAATGCGCGGCATCTTGTAGCCCGTCAGGTTCTTGCGGCAGTGCTCCAACAGGGCCTCCTTCGTCAGGCCCGGGTTGCGTGGCACCACGATGATCTTGACGCGCTCCCCCGCCACTTCGTCGGGCACGCCCACGGCCGCCACTTCTTTGACGTCGGGGTGCATGGCGACCACGTCCTCGATCTCGTTCGGATAGACGTTGAAGCCCGACACCAAAATCATGTCCTTCTTGCGGTCCACGATCTTGAGGAAGCCTTTTTCGTCCATCACGGCGATGTCGCCGGTGGCCAGCCAGCCTTCGCTGTCGATGACTTTGGCGGTCTCCTCGGGGCGGTTCCAATAGCCCTTCATGACTTGGGGACCTCGCACGCACAACTCGCCGGGCTCGTTGATATCGGCCCAAGAACCGTCGTCACGGCGGCAGCGCACTTCCGTGGAGGGCACCGGCACGCCGATGGAGCCGGTGAAGGTCGGGCGCGGCTTGCTGATGTCCACTGGCGCCTGGGACACGATGGGCGAGCACTCGGTCAGGCCGTAGCCCTCGACGATCGCCTGGCCCGTGACCTCTTTCCAGCGCTCGGCCACGCTGCGTTGCAGGGCCATGCCGCCCGCGATGGGGAGCTTCAGTTTGGAGAAGTCGAGCTTGCGGAAAGCCGGGTCGTCCAGGAAGGAAGCGAACAAGGTGTTGACGCCGCTGATGCCGGAGAACTTCTCGTTCTTGAGCATCATCATCACGCGCTTGGTGTCCCGCGGGTTGGCGATCAGGATGTTGCGACCGCCCAGTGCCATGAAGATCAGGCCGTTCACCGTCAAGGAGAAGATGTGGTACATCGGGATGAGCGTGACCACGGTCTCGGTTTCCCCGGTCAACTGGCCCTCGGCGAACGCCAGCGCCTGCTGGCAGTTGGCCAGCACGTTGCGGTGCGTCAGCATGGCACCCTTGGCCACGCCGGTGGTGCCGCCGGTGTACTGCAGGAAGGCCAGCTCGTCGGGTTGGACTTTCACCGGCTGCAGCTTCATGCCAGCGCCGGCCTTCATGGCGTCGCGCATCCACACCGCGCCCGGCAGGCTGTAGGCGGGTACCATCTTCTGCACCTTGCGCAGCACGAAGTTCAGCAGGCGGCCTTTGAGGTTGATGAAGCCGTCCGATAGCAGGTCACCGATCTGCGTCAACAGCACGCGCTTGATCTGCGTGCCCGCCATCGCATCTTGCAGGGTCTTGGCGAAGGTCTCCATCACGATGATGGTTTCCGCGCCCGAGTCCTTGAGCTGGTGGTTCAGCTCCCTCGCGGTGTACAGCGGGTTGACGTTGACCACGATCGCACCAATGCGCAGCACCGCGAACAGGCACACGGGGTACTGGAAGGTGTTGGGCAGCATGATGGCCACCCGGTCGCCCTTCTTCACGCCCTGGCCTTGCAGGTAGGCAGCGAACGTCTTGACCAGGCGGTCCAGGCGGTCGTAGGTCATCTCGGTGCCGATGCTGACCAGACCGGGGCGCTCGCGGTACTTCGCCACGCACTCGTCAAAGTACTGCGTCAGGGACTGGTACTTGTTGACATCGATGTCATGGGCCACGCCCTTCACGTACGACGACAACCAGATTCGGTTGGTGGACCCGTCCGGGTTGACGATGGACTGCCCGGGCTGGGCAGCGGCTGCGGTTTGGCTCATCGGTGTCTCCTGGTGCCGTCGCCCTCGCGGGCGCGGCTTGTCTCTTGGTGTTGGAAGCCCAGTTTAATGGCTTGAACTCAGCGCTCCAAGATGGCCACGACGCCCTGGCCGCCAGCGGCGCAGATCGAAACCAAACCACGGCCCGAGCCCTTTTGCGCCAGCATCTTCGCAAGAGAGGCGACGATGCGACCGCCGGTGGCGGCGAAGGGGTGACCGGCAGCCAGCGACGAACCGTTGACGTTGAGCTTGCTGCGGTCGATGCTGCCCAGCGGCTTGTCCAGGCCCAGGCGCTCCTTGCAGTACTTGGCGTCTTCCCAAGCCTTCAGCGTGCACAGCACCTGGGCGGCGAAGGCTTCGTGGATCTCGTAGAAATCGAAGTCCTGCAGTGTGATGCCGGCGCGCTCCAGCATGCGCGGCACGGCGTAGGCCGGCGCCATGAGCAGACCTTCCTTCTTGTTGAAGAAGTCGACCGCAGCCACCTCGGAGAAGGTGATGTAGGCCAGCACCGGCAGGTTGTTGGCACGTGCCCATTCCTCGCTGCCGAGCAAGACGGCCGAGGCGCCATCGGTCAGGGGCGTGGAGTTGCCCGGAGTGAGCGTGCCCTGGCCCGGAGCAACCTTCTTGTCAAAGCAGGGCTTGAGCGAGCGCAGCTTTTCGATGCTCAGGCCTTCGCGCAAGTTGTTGTCCTTGCTCACGCCCTTGAAGGGGGTGATCAGGTCGGCGAAAAAGCCTTCCTTGTAGGCGCGAGACAGGTTGGCGTGGCTGGCGACTGCCAGCTGGTCCTGCTCTTCGCGGGGGATGCCCCACTCGCGTGCCATCAGCTCGGCGTGCTCGCCCATCGAGAAGCCTGTGCGCGGCTCGCCATTCTTCGGGATGGCAGGCTTGATCAGCATGCTGGGACGGATCTTGGAGATCACTTTGAGCTGGTTCACCGTGCCCTTGGCCCGGTTCGCCTCCATCAGGATCTTGCGCATCTTCTCGTTGATGCCGATGGGCGCATCCGAGGTGGTGTCCACACCGCCGCCGATGCCGCACTCGATGTGGCCCAGAGCGATCTTGTTGGCCACCAGCATGATGGCTTCCAGGCCCGTACCGCATGCTTGCTGCAGGTCGTAGGCCGGCGTTTCAGGCGCCAGGGTGGTGGACAGCACGCACTCGCGCACCAGGTTGAAGTCACGGCTGTGCTTCATCACGGCGCCCGCCGCAACATCGCCCAGGCGCTTGCCATGCAGGTTGAAGCGGTCGGCCAGCCCTTGGAGCGTGGCGGTCAGCATCTCCTGGTTGGAGACGTTGGAGTAGACAGTGTTCGAGCGGGCAAACGGGATGCGGTTGCCACCAATGATGGCGACGCGGCGGACGGTGGTGTTCATGGGCGGGTGCCTTTCAGGGATTCGGAGGAATTCGGGGAAAATCAATAGGAGACACGGCCACGCAGGTGGGGCTTGTCGCCTTTGGCGTTGCGGACTTCGAACAGGGCGCTGTCCTCGCTGCGGATGGCCCACAGCGAGGCGCGTGCCGGCAGGAACAGCGGGGTCTTGAACTCCACCACCACCTCGGCCTGCGCCACGGCCTCGCGCGGCATCAGCGTGGCCAGGGCCCGCGCCTTGGTCCACATGCCATGGGCGATGGCTTTGCGAAAGCCCAGGAACTTGGCAGTCAGCGCCGAGAGATGAATGGGGTTGATGTCACCGGAGACCCGGCCGTAGCTGCGGCCGATGCTGGCGCCGGCATAAAAGTCCGCCTGGTGGGAGAGCGGGCGTTCGTCCACCAACTGGCTGGTGTAGGGCTGGCCCTTGGGCTGGCGCACGCCCAGGCGCAGCAAGGTCCAGGTGCTCTCCCACACAGCCTCGCCATCGCGCAAGGCACGGGCATGCAGCGTGAAGGCCTGGCCTTTGTCGTGCGCGATCAGCTCACCCGTGCGCATCTCGATGCGCAAAGCGTCGCCAACGTTGATGCGCTGCAACAGCTTGGCGCTGTTGGCCAGGTGCACCAGCCCCATGGCCGGCCAAGGGAAACGGCGTGAGCCGAACAGCATCATGGCCAGCGGGAAGGCGTCCAGGTGCGGGAACAGCATGGGCACGCCGTGCGCCTTGCTGAAGCCGCACACCTTGGCGTAGGCCGATACCCGCTTGGCATCGACCACCACCCGAGGTCGCACGTACGTGACCTCCGGCAAGGCCTCGACCACACCTGGGCGCTTGCTGCTGGAGCGCAAAGCCCCCAGGTTGAGCGACAGCGCGCTGGGCAGTTTGTTGACTTCGATGATTTTCATGGGCTGTGTGCCTGGGAAGACGGTGCGCGACTCAAGCACCGATGAGGCTCTGGCCGCACACGCGGATCACGTTGCCCGTGATGCCGGCCGATGCGGGGCTGGCGAACCAGCCGATGGCCTCGGCCACGTCGATGGGCTGACCACCCTGGCTCATGGAGTTCATGCGGCGGCCCGCCTCGCGGATGGCGAAAGGGATGGCGGCTGTCATCGCGGTCTCGATGAAGCCCGGCGCCACGGCGTTGATGGTGATGCCCTTGCGCGCAAAAATCGGAGCGCAGGCCTGCACCATGCCGACCACGCCGGCCTTGGAGACCGCATAGTTCGTCTGGCCCATGTTGCCGGCAACGCCGGAAATCGACGAGACGCAGACGATGCGACCAGCGGCCTTCAGCGCGCCGCTGTCGACCAAGGCTTCGTTGATGCGCTCCTGGGTGGACAGGTTGACGTTCATGACCAGCTGCCAGAGGTGCTCTTTCATGTTGGCGATGGTCTTGTCACGGGTGATGCCCGCGTTGTGCACGACCACATCCCAGCCGCCGTCGGCCTTGGCGGCATCGACCAGCTTCTGGGGCGCCTCGGCCGAGCCGATGTCCAGCGCCAGCGCCGTGCCACCGATTTTCTTGGCGACTTCGTTGAGGCCTTCCTGGGCTTGCGGCACGTCCAGAGCGATGACGTGGGCGCCATCACGGGCCATGCATTCGGCAATGGCAGCACCGATGCCGCGGGAAGCACCAGTCACCAGCACCTTTTTGCCGGCGAGTGGCTGCTCCCAATTGGCGGGCGTGGCGTTGTCGCCAACTGGTGCGCCAATGCGGATCACCTGTGCCGACACGTACGCCGAGCGAGGCGACAGCAGGAATCGCAACGTGGACTCGATCTGGCCTTCGGCGCCCTCAGCCACGTAAACCAGCTGGGCATTGCTGCCTTTCTTGAGTTCTTTGCCCAGCGAGCGCGTCAGTCCCTCCAGACCGCGCTGGATGGTGGCCTGGCGCGGCGAGCTGCAACCTTCAGGCGGGCGACCCAGCACCACCACGCGGCCGCAAGGCAGCAGCGAGCGGGCGGCGTCGTGGAAGAACCAGTACAGCGCGTCGGACTGGGTGGAGTCGGTCAAGCCAGTGGCGTCGAACACCAGGGCCTTGACCTTCTCGCCCGGCTGACCGTTGCTGCCCCAGCGACCGGTGGTCAGTCCGGCCTTGTTGGCCACAGACACCCACTGAGGCAGGCGCTCATGGGCCAGGGTTTGCGCGCCGATGCGCTGGAACACGCCGGCCAAGGCTTCCAGAAGTTGCGGTTCACCGCCGCCGCCCACCAGCACGGTGCCCTTGATCACGGGCTGACCGGCCTTGTAGCGCTCCAGCGGCATCGGTTTGGGCAGGCCCAAGGCATTGACCACCTTGGCCCCGACGTTGGAGTTGGCGAAATCGATGTATCCGTCTTTCATGGGAAGGCTCGCAGTGCTGTTGGCCGTTGGACGTGCACAGTCCGGAGGTGGCCAGGTGGTCAAAACGGCTGCCCCATCGGGCAAGCCACGTCGGGAAAATCAATCGGGGTTGGTGAGCGGCGGAACGATGCCGATTTGCGCCACGCCGGGGATGTTGGCCATGGCACCGAACAGGGTCGCCTGCTCCGGCCCTGGCAGAGGTGCTTTGAGGGCGGCCACCATCAGGGAGGCCAGGCGGGACAGGATGACGGCCTCGTGGTCGCCCTGCTGTTGCGTGAATTCACGGATCAGGCGCTGGGTGTTGCCCCCCGCCAGAATGCCGGACAGCGCGCCCATGGCGAAGTTCAGGCGAAAGCCCAGGTCTTCCCGGCTGAGTTCGGGCAGCGTGCGCTGGAAGGCAAAGAAGAACCGGCCCAGCGTCTGGATGTAGTTGGTCTGGATGAAGTCGCGCACCACGCCAGACGGGTCGGTGTAGGCGCGTCCGATGAAGTGCAGGAAGCTGTCGGCCATGGGGGTTTCGCTCCGGAAGATCCGCACCGCGGGCAGGAACAGCGCCACGAGCACGTGCTCGCAGGTCATGCGCTCTCCGTAAGCCGCCTCGAAGGCATCGAGCATGGCGAGGCGCTGGCGGTCCAGTGGGTCGAGCCGGCGCGCCAGCACGGCGTGGATGAGCGCGTCTTTGGTGCCGAAGTGGTAGTTGACCGCGGCGAGGTTGACGCCGGCCGCACTGGTGATCTGCCGCATCGACATGGAATCGAAGCCGCCACCGACGAACAAGGCCTCCGCCGCATCGAGGATGCGGGTTTTGGTGTCTGCCGGCGAAAGGCGGGGCGTGGCCGTGGCCATGGGGGTCTCCAGGTGTCTGTCGGTGGGCCAACAGTACGGACGTTTCAAACGTCCGTTTTATCGTCAGGCGCGTATGGTAGTCCAGCCAACCGCGATTGACACCGCTTTGACCCCACAAAATGGGTCACTCCCCACAAGTCCGGGGTGAACGGGGGGCGTGCAAGGCGGATCTTCCTGAGGGTGGGGGCCACGTGGCGCTCGCTATCATCCTGGGCAACCAGAGCGAGGCCCCATGTCCACCATCCTGTACCTGACCCAGATCCAGTTCGAGTTCGGCGCCGTGCGCCTGCTGGCCAGCGAGTGCGAGCGCGTCGGCATCCGCCGCCCACTGGTCGTGACCGACGCGGGCGTGCGCGCCGCGGGCGTGCTGCAAAAGGCGCTGGACGCCCTGGCCGACCTGCCCGTCACCGTTTTTGACCAGACTCCGCCCAATCCGACCGAGGCCTCGGTGCGGGCGGCCCATGAGGTTTGGAAAGCGTCTGGCTGCGACGGGCTGATCGCCGTGGGCGGCGGCTCCAGCATCGACTTGGCCAAGGGCCTGGCCATCATGGCCACGCACCCGGGCCCGCTGACGACCTACGCGACCATCGAAGGCGGCTCGCCCAAGATCACGCCGCAGGCCGCACCCCTCATCGCCGTGCCGACCACCGCGGGCACGGGCTCGGAAGTGGCGCGCGGCGCCATCGTCATCGTCGACGACGGCCGCAAGCTGGGTTTCCATTCGTGGAACCTGATGCCCAAGGCCGCCATCCTCGACCCGGAGCTCACCCTCGGCCTGCCGCCGATGCTGACCGCGGCCACCGGCATGGACGCCATCGCGCACTGCATGGAGACTTTCATGTCGGCGGCTTTCAACCCGCCGGCCGATGGCATCGCGCTGGACGGCCTGGAACGCGCCTGGGCTCACATTGCACGCGCCACCCAGGACGGCAGCGACCGCGAGGCCCGCCTGAACATGATGAGCGCCTCCATGCAGGGCGCCATGGCCTTCCAGAAGGGCCTGGGCGCCGTGCACAGCCTCAGCCACAGCCTGGGCGGCGTGAACCCCAAGCTGCACCACGGCACCTTGAACGCCATGTTCCTGCCAGCGGTGGTCGCCTTCAACGCCGAGGCCGAGTCCATGAAAAAAGACCGACGTCTGGCCCGCATGGCCCACGCCATGGGCCTGGGCTCCGAGGGTGACATCCCGGCGGCGATCAAAGACATGAACGCCCGCCTGGGCCTGCCCACTGGCCTGGCCGCCTTGGGCGTTCAGCGCGAGTGGTTCGACAAGGTCATCGCCGGCGCGCTGGCCGACCACTGCCACAAGACCAACCCACGCGTGGCCACGGCGGAGCAATACCGCGCCTTGCTCGAAGCCTCGATGTGAGGCTTGGTTGCGCTCTGATGCGGACAGGCCGAGGGAGCGTGGTTTGGCCGATCAGATCGGCCTGAGCACGTCCGCCGGGCAGCCCGCGTCCAGCCACTGTTGCCATTCCTGGGCCAGCTGCTCGGAGCGTGCCACCGATTCGGTCCACACCTTCATGCGCTCGGCGGGCTGCAGGGCTTTGAAGTCGGTTCGGTCGGGCAGCTTGCCGCCGGGCAGCGTGCGCACCCACTCGGGATTGGGGCACAGCAGCACCATGTTGCTCAAAGCGGGCGTAGCCCGGTGGCGCCACTTCAGTCCTTTGTCCAGCCAGCCGGGCACGACCTGCTGTTGGAAATGCGGGTAGAGCACCAGCCCCGTCTCCATCTGGTTGTACGGCCAGTGCACGTGGTAATCCACCAGGCCGCCATCCCAGTGGGCACCTGGGCGCGCTCCGGCGATCTGCGGCACGCCTTCGAGCATGAAAGGGATGCTGCACGAGGCCAGCATGGCCGGGATGAAGTTGTCCTCGTCCAGCGGGACATGCTGTGTGGGCAGGTCGCGCAAGGGCACAGGCAGCGGCTCACCGGGCGACGAAAACACGTGCCGCTCCAGGAACAGACCCACGGCCTTGCGGGAGAGCGCGTTCGTCAACGCCAGCCCGGCGAAGCCCGCGGCTGTGCGCGCCGGTGTGGCCTGCCGCAGCATTTGGCGGCCTTTGGACGTCAACACGTGCAGGCGCCAGCGCGGGTGGTTCAGCAAGGCAGCCGTGTCGCGGCCAAAAAAATCTTGCAGGGTCTGTGTGAAGCCAGCGGTGATGCGCGCGGCCGAGGGGAATTTCCGCCCTGCCTCCGGCTCGATGTGCTGGTGGATGTAGCCGTGCGCCAGGTCAGCAAAGGCACGGATGGGGTCGGGCATCGCGGCCGTGGCCATGCGCCAGGCACCGATGGAGGCGCCCACAAGGTGGACCGTGTGAGCACCCATGGGCAGCCAGCGTCCGAAAATCTGCTGATCGAGGTGAGTGAGCATCAGGCCCTTGGGGCCACCCGCCGCGGCGGGGACCAGGCGGATGTCTTGCGGGCGCAGGCCTTGGCTTGCGATGTGCTGGCGGGCGCGCGCGCCGACGTGGATGTGCAGGGCTTTCATCTGGCGACAGAGGATAGCGCAGCGGGCCGCCGCGGCACGCCCAGCCCACGACGCCCCGGTCTCTGCCCTTGTCGAGCCCTTGCCAAAGGCAAGGGTGTGGCAAAAATCGCCGCAGAAGCGGGACAATGCACGACATGAGCACCCCGCCACGTCGCCACCCCGTCATCCCGATCCGTGTGGCGAGCGCGCCGCCGGCCGCACCGGGCTCAGAGCACGGCCATACGCCCGGCCATGCGCACGGCGCACACCATGGTCACAGCCACGAGCACGGTGACTGCTGCACGCCAGACCTCGCCCCGCCTCCTGCCCCGCACGACGCGCCCCCGGGCACCCGGCCGCTGCGCATGCGCATCGAGCAGATGGACTGCCCGACCGAGGAGCGGCTGATCCGCCAGAAGCTGGAGCCCATGGTCGGCGTGGCCCGTCTGGATTTCAACCTGCTCTCGCGCGAATTGACCGTGCACCACACCTTGAGCGCCACGGCGCCCCTGGAGGCTGCGCTGGCGGACATCGGCATGGCCCCGCGCGTGCTGGCCGCCGGTCAGACGTTGCAGCCGCTGCCCCCGGCCGTGCCCACGCGCCAGCGTTGGTTGCTGGCGGCCTCGGGGCTGGCCGCTGTGGGCGCCGAGGCTGCGGCATGGGCCACCGGGGTCGAGGCCAGTGCACCTGTGATCGCCCTGGCTGCCGCCTCGATGGCCCTGGCAGGCGGGCCGATCGCCAAGAAGGGCTGGATCGCGCTGCGCCATGCCACGCTGAACATCTACTTCCTGATGTCGCTGGCCGTGATCGGCGCACTGCTGATCGGCAAATGGTCAGAAGCGGCGATGGTGTTGTTCCTCTTCGCCGTGGCCGAGGCCATCGAGGCGCTCTCGCTGGAGAGGGCGCGCAAGGCGGTGCAGGCGCTGTCGGCGCTGGCCCCTGAGGTGGCATGGGTGTGGGTGCCCGAGCCCGGCGCGACCGACGACAGCCGCGGCACGTGGTCCGAGCGCCCCGTGGCCGAGGTGCCCGTGGGCAGCCGCATCCGCGTGCGCGCTGGCGAACGGGTGCCCCTGGACGCCCAATTGAGCAAAGGCCAGGGCGCGCTCAACGAGGCGGCCATCACCGGCGAGGGCCTGCCCGTGGACAAGGCGGAAGGTGACGTGCTGTTCGCCGGCAGCGTGCTGGCAGACGGCCTGATCGAGGCCCACACCACCGCCACGGCCGGGGATGGCACCCTGGCGCGCATGGCCGCCGCCATCCAGCAAGCGCAGGCGCAGCGCGCGCCCACGCAGCGTTTCGTCGACGCTTTCGCGCGCTGGTACACCCCTGCGGTGGTGTTGCTGGCGCTGGGCGTGGCGTTGCTTGGTCCGGGGCTGACGGGCTCGCCCTGGCAACCCTGGGCCTACCAGGCGCTGGTGCTGCTGGTGATTGCCTGCCCTTGTGCGTTGGTGGTGTCCACCCCGGTGACGGTGGTCAGCGGTTTGGCCGCAGCGGCGCGCTTGGGCATCCTGGTCAAGGGGGGCGCGCACCTGGAGGGTGGACGGCACCTGCGCGCCATCGCCCTCGACAAGACCGGCACCCTCACCGAGGGCCGACCTGCCCTGACGGACTGCATGGCCATGCCCGACGTGCAGGTGGCCGGCCAGCCCTTGAGCGACGCCGAGGCGCTGCGGATCGCCGCCAGCCTGGATGCCGCCAGCGCCCACCCCGTGGCCCGTGCCGTGGTGGCGGGATGGCATGAGCGTTCGCGCACCGCCCCCACGGTCACCAGCACCGAATTGAGCGCCGTGGAAGACTTCGCGCTGCTGCCGGGCAGAGGCGTGCAGGGCACGGTCGATGGCGTGGCCTGGTGCCTGGGCCACGCACGCTGGCTTCAGGAGCACACCTCGCGGCTGCTGGCGGCACAGGAAGGCCCGCACCTGGGCAAGCTGGGCTGCGCCCTGGCCCGGCTCCAGGCGCTGGAGGCGCAAGGGCGCACGGCTGTGGTGCTGTTCAACGCACAGGGGCCGGCCGCTGTGCTCGGCGTGGCCGACACCCTGCGGCCCACCGCCGCGCAGGCCATCCGTGAACTGCAGCGCTTGGGCGTGCACACCGCCATGCTGAGCGGCGACAACGCCGAAGCGGTGCGCCACGCAGCTGACCAACTGGGCATGACCGACGCCCGCGGCGGCTTGCTGCCACAAGACAAGCTCGCCGCCATCGAAGCCCTGAGGGCACAGCACGGCCACGTCGCCATGGTGGGCGATGGCGTCAACGACGCACCCTCGCTGGCACGCGCCGACATCGGCCTCGCCATGGGGGCCGCAGGCACCGCCACGGCGATCGAAACCGCCGATGTGGCCATCATGGACGACGACCCGCGCAAGCTCGCCACCTTCATCCGCCTGAGCCGCACCACTGGCACGGTGCTCTGGCAGAACATCGCGCTGGCCCTGGGCATCAAGGCCATGTTCTTCGCGCTGGCCTTCACGGGCGAAGCCACCCTGTGGATGGCGGTGTTCGCGGACATGGGCGCCAGCCTGCTGGTGGTGTTCAACGGCCTGAGGTTGCTGGGCTGGCGGGGTTGAAGGGCACGGTGATCCTTTAGGATCGGGCCATGCCCGGAACCGCTGCCATCACGCCCCCTCCCCACACTCCGCCCCGCCACTGGCTGCGGCACGCCGCATTGCCGCCCTGGTGCCTGGCCGTGCCGCTGCTGGCCCTGGGCCTGTTGGCCGGCGCCTGGGGACGCCCGCTGGGGCTGGCACTGGGTGCCGTGCTCACTGCGGCGCTGTTCGCTGCGGTGCTGGCTGCCATCCACCATGCCGAGGTCGTGGCGCACCGGGTGGGCGAGCCCTTTGGCACTTTGGTGCTGGCCGTGGCTGTCACCATCATCGAGGTCGCCTTGATCGTCTCGCTGATGCTGGCCGGTGGCGAGAGCGCCAATTCGCTGGCACGCGACACGGTGTTCGCCGCTGTGATGATCGCCAGCAACGGCATTGTCGGCTTGTGCCTGGTGCTGGGCGGCCTGCGCCACGGCGTGCTGGCTTACCGCGTGGAGGGCACCAGTCCCGCACTGGCGGCGCTGGGCGCCATGGCAAGCCTGTCGCTGGTGCTGCCCAGTTTCACCCAGACCACACCGGGCCCGACCTACAGCACCGCGCAGCTGGCTTTCGCAGGTCTGGCCTCGCTGACCCTGTACGGCGTGTTCGTGTTCGTGCAGACCGTGCGCCACCGCGATTACTTTCTGCCGGTGGGTGATGCCCACGCCAGCGAGGACGACCACGCCGAGCCGCCCTCCAACGCCGTGGCCTGGACCAGCCTGGGCCTGCTGATGCTGTCGCTGGTGGGTGTGGTGGGCTTGGCCAAGGCGCTGGCACCCGCCCTGGAGGCCGGCGTGGACGCCGCCGGCCTGCCGCATGCGGTGGCCGGCGTGGTGATCGCGCTCATCGTTCTGCTGCCCGAGACGGGCGCCGCTTTGCGGGCCGCCAAAGGCAATCGCATGCAAAGCAGCCTGAACCTCGCCCTGGGCTCCGGTCTGGCCAGCATCGGGCTGACCATCCCGGTGGTCGCAGCGCTGTCGCCCTGGTTCCCGTTTGCCATCGTGCTGGGCCTGCCGCCCATGCAGATCGTGCTGCTGGCGCTGACCCTCATCACCGCCACGCTGACCCTGGGCAGCGGACGTGCCACGGTCATGCAGGGCGCGGTGCACATCGTTTTGTTCGCCGCTTTCCTGTTCCTGACCGTGGTGCCCTGAAGCCTCTCAGCGCTTGAGCTTGGCGAAGGCCGCCGCCATGGCGGAACTCGCCGCGCTCGGCTGTGCAGGCGCGTTGCGACCGCCGCCATGTCCACCGCCGCCCATGCGCTCGTTGCGCGCGGCCGGGCGAAAGCTGTTGTCACGCCCTGCGCCCGAGCCAGCACCGGAGCTTCTGGGTGCAGGCGCGCTGTCCAGCTTCATGGTCAGCGAAATGCGCTTGCGAGCGATGTCCACCTCCAACACGCGCACCTTGACGATGTCGCCCGTCTTGACCACCTCGCGTGCGTCGTTGACGAACTTGTTGGCCAACTGGCTCACATGCACCAGGCCATCCTGGTGCACGCCCAGGTCCACGAAGGCGCCGAACTGCGCCACGTTGGAGACCGTGCCCTCGAGCACCATGCCTTCCTGCAGGTCTTTGATGTCATCGACGCCATCGTTGAAGCGGGCCACCTTGAAGTCGGGGCGCGGATCGCGGCCGGGCTTTTCCAGCTCGGTGAGGATGTCACGCACCGTGATGACACCGAACCTCTCGTCGGCGAACAGCTCGGGCTTGAGGGTGCGCAGCACGTCGCTCTTGCCGACCAGCTCTTGCGCGGTCTTGCCCGTGTGGGCCAGCATCTTCTGCACCACGGGGTAGGTCTCGGGATGCACGCCGGACACATCGAGCGGGTTGTCGCCATCGCGGATGCGCAAGAAGCCCGCGGCCTGCTCAAACGTTTTGGCGCCGAGGCCGGCCACGTCCATCAACTGCTTGCGGTTCTTGAAAGCGCCGTTGGCATCGCGCCAGCGCACGATGCTGTTGGCCACCGCCGTGCTCAGGCCCGACACGCGTGACAGCAGCGGTGCAGACGCCGTGTTGAGGTCCACGCCCACGCCGTTCACGCAGTCTTCCACCACGGCGTCCAGCGTCTTGGCAAGCTCGCTCTGGTTGACGTCGTGCTGGTACTGGCCCACGCCGATGCTTTTCGGGTCGATCTTGACCAGCTCGGCCAGCGGGTCTTGCAGGCGGCGGGCGATGGACACGGCGCCACGCAAGCTCACGTCCAAATCGGGCAGCTCCTTCGATGCGAACTCGGAGGCCGAATACACCGAGGCGCCCGCTTCGCTGACCACGACCTTGTCGATCACGGCGCCCGGCGCGAGCTGCTGCAGGCGCTTGATCAGGTCTGCCGCCAGCTTGTCGGTTTCGCGGCTGGCCGTGCCGTTGCCGATGGCGATGAGGTTGACGCCATGCGTGGCGCACAGCTTGGCCAGGGTGTGGATCGAGCCCTCCCAGTCCTTGCGCGGCTCGTGCGGGTAGACCGTGTTCGTGTCCAGCACCTTGCCGGTGTCGGACACCACGGCCACCTTCACGCCAGTGCGGATGCCGGGGTCCAGGCCCATCACCACGCGCTTGCCAGCCGGTGCCGCCAGCAGCAGGTCGCGCAGGTTTTCGGCGAACACCTTGATCGCGGTGGCTTCGGCCGACTCGCGCAGCCGGGTGAAGAGGTCGCGCTCCAGGCTCAGGCTGAGCTTGACCTTCCAGGTCCAGGCCACGGTCTTGCGGATGAGGTCATCGCCCAGACGCTTTTTGTGCGACCAACCCAGGTGCATGGCGATGCGGGCCTCGGCCGCAGAGACCGGACGTGGTGCTTTCGGGTCGGCCGCTTGGGCTTGTGCAGCGGCCAGGTCTTCGGCCAGCACCAGCTTGGCATCCAAGATTTCGTTGGCGCGGCCGCGGAAGACGGCCAGGGCGCGGTGGGACGGCACGGTACGGATGGGCTCGTCGTAGTCGAAGTAGTCGCGGAACTTGGCGACATCGGCGTTGTGCTCGTCCTTACCGGCCATCAGCTTGGACTGGAACAGGCCCTCGTCCCACAGCCAGTCGCGCAGCTTGCCGATCAGCTCGGCGTCTTCGGCCCAGCGCTCGGAGAGGATGTCGCGCACGCCGTCGAGCACGGCGAAGGCATCCGCGAACGCGTCGGTGAAGGCGGCACCGGCCTGGGCTGCTTGGGCGGCATGGAAGGCCGTGGCTTCGGCCAGCGGGTCCAGCGTCGGGTCGGCGAAGAGCTTGTCGGCCAGGGGTTCGATGCCGGCTTCGCGGGCGATCATGCCCTTGGTGCGGCGCTTTTGCTTGTACGGCAGGTAGAGGTCTTCCAGCTCCTGCTTCGTGGGCGCGGCCTCGATGGCGGCGCGCAGTTCCGGCGTGAGCTTGCCTTGCTCGTCGATGCTCTTGATCACGGCAGCGCGGCGGTCTTCCAGCTCGCGCAGGTAGGCCAGGCGGGCTTCGAGCTCGCGCAATTGGGTGTCATCGAGGCCCTCGGTGGCTTCCTTGCGGTAGCGGGCGATGAAGGGCACGGTGGCGCCACCGTCGAGCAGCTCCACGGCAGATTTGACTTGGGAGGGGCGAACTTGGAGTTCCGCCGCCAGTTGCATGAGGATCTTGTCCACGATCGGGCCCTGTGTCGTACCTGAGGGCGCGCAGTGTGCCACACGGCGTTCCGTCTCAGAGCGTGCTCAGATCGGGGAGAATCACGGCATGGCTCTGATCCCTTATTTCCTCCCGAAGTCCGTTCTTTTCAACCTGGACCCCGAAGTCGCCCATGACCTGACCATTGGCGCCCTGGCCCGATTCCAGAACACGCCCCTGGCCTGCTTGTGGGCCGAGCAGCGGGTGCAAGACCCGATCACCCTGGCCGGCCTCACCTTCCCCAACCGCGTGGGCATGGCCGCCGGCCTGGACAAGAACGGCCGCGTCATCGACGGCCTGGGCGCCATGGGCTTCGGTTTCGTGGAAGTGGGCACCGTGACGCCCAAGGGGCAGCCGGGCAACCCCAAGCCACGCATGTTCCGCTTGCCCGAAGCCAACGCGCTCATCAACCGCCTGGGCTTCAACAACGAGGGCCTGGACAGCTTCCTGGCCAACGTCAAGCGCGCAAGCTTCCGCCGCAACGGCGGCATCCTGGGCCTGAACATCGGCAAGAATGCGGTCACGCCCATCGAGCGCGCGGTCGATGACTACCTGATCGGCCTGGACGGCGTCTACCCGCACGCCGACTACGTCACCGTCAACATCTCCAGCCCGAACACCCAGAACCTGCGCGCGCTGCAAAGCGACGAGGCCCTGGACGCCCTGCTGGGCCGCCTGCAGGAGCGCCGCCAGCAACTGATCGCCCAGCATGGCCGCACCGTGCCCATGTTCGTGAAAATCGCCCCTGACCTGGACGAAACCCAGGTGGGCGTGATCGCGGCCACGCTGCAGAAAAACGGCGTCGATGGCGTGATCGCCACGAACACGACGATTTCGCGCGAGGCCGTCAAGGGCCTGGCCCATGCCGAAGAAACCGGCGGCCTGAGCGGCGCGCCCGTGCTGGAGGCCAGCAACCAGGTGATCCGCCAACTGCGTGCGGCCTTGGGCCCGCGCTTCCCCATCATCGGCGTGGGTGGCGTGATGAGCGCGGCCGATGCCCGTGCGAAGCGCGATGCCGGAGCGGACCTGGTGCAGATCTACACCGGCCTGATCTACGAAGGCCCGGGCCTGGTGAAAGCCTGTGCCGAGGCCTTGCGCCACGGCTGAGGGCATCAGCCCAGGGACATCATCCCGCTGACCGGCGCCTCCACCGGCGGCAGGTTGTCCACCAGCCGGGAGGCGCGCTCCAGGGCCTGGCCGCATTCCTTGGGGCCGAGTTCCAGAGCGCGGGCGTAGCGCACGTGCACCTGCTGCATGGCGGCCAAGAATTTCGGGCCTTGCAGCGCCGTGGCGTTGACCACCTCGTTGGCCATGCTGGCCACGGTGCGCAGGGTGTCTTCGGGGTTGCCAGGGTGCCGCACGCCGCGTTGCAGGCTCACCGGGCGCGCTGCCTGCACCAGGCGCTCGTGCAGGCCCCAATGACGCATGACGGCGGCCGTGAGGTCATCGAGGTTGACGCCCAGCACGGCGCCTGCAGCTGCCTCCAGGCTCATGCCGGGCGTGGGCTGACCGCCGGGCTCGCTGGGGGGGGCGGCCAAGGTCAGGCGCTGGATTTGCAGGGCTTCGTCGGGGAAGTGGTACAGCACCAAGAGCCAGCCCAGCCGCTGCGACATGGCCGCGATGCTGGCTTCTTCGTCGTGGATGGAAAAAGGCGCCATCAGCCGGGCGATGTGTCCGGCCAGACAGGTGTTGCGGAGCTCGTCCTCCAGCGCCTTCATGGCCGCCCGCGCCGCCTCGGTCGACATGCTGGCCATGGCCGCGAGCACGCCGGGCCAACTGCGCACCGCGGCCTGGACCTGGCGCAAGCCGCGCTGCCCCAGCAACAGCACCGCCCGCGACAGCGTGGTGACGCCCTCGTCGCTGCCCTGGCTGCGGTAGCCAGCGGTGTTCACAGCCCGCATGAGCTCCCACACCAAGGCGGGGTTTTTGACCATCACGTCGACGAAGTCGTCCACGCGCAGGGAATCGGCCGACAAAGCAGCGATGAAGCCGCGCTCCGTGTCGGGCCGCCCGGGCAAGGAGCCCACGCTGTTGAGGCGGTCAAGCAGCAAGGCGAGCGGCCCGCTGGAGTCCGTGGCGTTGGTCTTGACCCAGCCTTGCAGGGCGCTGAGCAGCGTGCGGGCGTTGAGGTAGCGTTGCCGCTGTTGGCGGTCCGTGGAGCGGTTGACGATGGCGCGCAGCGTCTCCGGTACGGGGTGGGGTGTCGTCCATGGCAGACGCACGATTTCCGTGCCGACGCGGTTGGCGGCGCTATACAGATCGGCATCGTCGAGTGCGGGGTGGTTGGCCAGCAGCCGGTGCAGCAGCAGGCCCGCCATGAGCACGTCGCGCTCGGTCGTTTTGCGGATCTCCTGGCGGCCGCGCGGCATGCGTTGGCCCTGCCCTGGCTGGACCGGGACGAGCCCCACGCCGAGGCCCACAAGTGCCGCATGCCCTGCTTTGTCGATGCGCACGGTGTGCAATCCGATGTCCTGGTGCGCCACACCGGCCTCGTGGGCGTAAGCCAGGCCCTCGAGCAGTTCACAGGCCCAGTTGGCAACCTCCAGCGGTGTGGGCGGCGGGCTGGTCTGCAGGCGCTCCAACAGGGTCATGCCGCCGTCGCGCGACACGGTGAGGAAGGGCCAGCCGTCGTGGCTTCCCACCTCCAGTGCCTCGGCCAAATGAGGGTGTTTGAGGCGGGCCGCCGAGAGCACGTCCTGCGTCCACTCCTCGCGCTCCCCGGCGTTGGCGGGCTGGGCCCGTGGCACACACAGGAGCATCTCTTGCTGGGCGCGCGGGTCCCAGGCCAGCCACGTGCTGGACGCCATGCTGCGTCCCAGCATCTGGCGCAGCTCGAAGCGCCCGAACAGGCGCGGTGCGGCGGCAGGTGGAGGCGTGATGGCGGCCATGTTGGTCGGGGGCAAGGCGGGTCCTTGGCGGGAGAGTCTGTGTCCCTTTGTTACACAGGATTGCACTACACCCCGTCGCCTGGCAAAACCCCTTGAAGGCATGGATTCAGCAGCCTGTTCCGCGCCTCGTGCAAAAGTCACGGCCGTGCGTTCACCACGCGGCGTCCATCGGCAGCCATTGCCCCTGCCCTGAAATGAAGGCCGCCTTCACCGGCTCGCCCGGCTGCAGTCGGCTGACGGCGGCGACGTAGCGCCTCAATTGCTGCCGGTATGGCAGCAGGGCATCGGGCTGGGCGTTGAGCTTGTAGTCGATCACCCACCACTCGCGACCACCCTCGGTCTGGCGTGCGACCAGGCGGTCCAGGCGCAGGGTCTGGCCCTCGTGCGACAGCGCCACCTCGTTGCCAGCCCACAGCAGCTGCGCCGGGTCAAGCCAGGCCTGCAAATCAGGGGCGAACAAGATGGCACGGGTCCGCGCCTCGACCTCCCCCAGGTGCGAGGCCGGCAGACCGACGCCGCGCATCGCCGACAGCACCGCCAGACGGACCACATCCCCGCTGCGCGCCGATGCCGGCTGGAGCGTCAGCACCTCCAGGGCTCGGTGAACGGCCTGGCCGAGCAGGCGGCTGTGGGTGTCTGCAGCATCTGAGTCTGGCGCCGCGTCCGGGCCTGCGTCCAGGCTTGCCTCCCGGCTTGCGTCCCCGCCAGCGGCACCGCCGATGCCGGAGCCCGGCAAGCCTTTTGGCTGGAGCGCAGGCAGGATCGCCAAAACCGGCCGCTCTGGGGCCACGGCCTCGCTGGCCGCCGAGGCATGGGGTACAGCCATCGCCTCGCCGTGTGGGTCGGCCGGATCGATCGCCCCGGACGCCACCAGACGCTGCCACCAGCTCATCGAACCCGACGAAGATGCGCGGCTGGGCACGTTGCGGCTGAACACCAGCTGCTCGCGGGCCCGGGTGATGGCCACATAGAGCGCGTTCAGTTCCTCCCGCTGGGCGGCGAGGCGCTCGGCCTCCAGCGGTGCAGCCAGGCTGGGTGGGGGAGCGCTCTCCGCCTGAACGAAGGCCACGCCCGCGGGATGCGGGGCGTTGTCGGGCCAGTCCACGAGCAAAGCGTAGCTGTTGCGTTTGGGCGGCAGGGGGTCCGTGTCGAGCATGAAGACCACACGGGCTTCCAGGCCCTTGGCGCCGTGGATGGTGAGCAACTGCACCGCCCCCGCCTGCGCGCGGGCGGGCAAGGTCGGCGATTGCTGACGCAGAGCGCGGATCCAGCGGTAGGGCGTGGCATCGCGGCCAGCGTCCATCTCCAGGGTGTGGGCCAGCAAGGCATCGATGTGCCAGAGCGCCTGGGCACGCTGGCTGGGCGGCACGCAGGCCAGCACGCGCTCGCGCACTTCGCCTTGGGTGACGATGCGTGTGAGCAGGTCATGCGGCGGCAGTTGCGCCGCCAAAGCGCGCCACGCAGCCAGCAGCCGCGCCGCGCGCGCCAAGGGCTCAGGTACCGCGTCACCCGACGCCACCCAGGCTTGCAGGGCATCCCACCAGGGAGCGGCCGTGGGAGATTGCTTGGCATGCGCCGCCAGAGCCATCAAGCCGGCATCGTCCACGCCGAACACGGGGCTTTTGAGAGCGTGCGCCAACGCCAGGTTCTGCCGAGGCGACACGAGCGCCTCCACCACGGCAACGAGGTCGCGCACTTCGGGCGTGTCGATCAGCGGCGTGTTGTCCGGCGCCACATGGGGCACACCGAGTGCATCGAGCGAGTCGGCCACCATGGCCAGCGTCGCCCGGGTGCGGCTGAGCACAAACACCTCGTCGGCCGGCACCCCCTCGTGGCGCACGACATGGGCCACGGCCTGGGCCACTTGCGCTGCCTCCACCGCCTTGACGCTGGTGCGGGCTTGCAGCCGTGGCGTGATCAGGGTGTCGCGCCATGTGGTGTCGCCATGGCCTGCATCGGGGGTGATGATGTCGTCGTCCTCGTGCAGCGGCACGTCGGTGGCGGTATCTTTCGTGACGCTCGGCAGAACGCGGATGCGCGCGGCGTCCTGTGAGGTGGTGGTGTGTGTGCGCCAGCCGGGGAAGGCGCCCTCCGCGTGGGCCTGGCCCATGACACGGTTGAGGCAGTCCAGCACACCCGGTGCGTTGCGGCGGGTGTGGTCGCAGGCCAGCAAGTGACCGCCCAGCCCTTCGATGACAAAGGCCTTGGCCGCTTCGAAGACGCGGGGGTCGGCGCGGCGGAACCGGTAAATGCTTTGCTTGGGGTCGCCCACCAGGAAGACCTGCAGCGGCTCGCGCCCGCTGCCACCTCCGCCTGCACCGGCGTAGGCCGACAACCAGGCGCGCAGAGCCTGCCACTGCAGCGGGCTGGTGTCCTGGAATTCGTCCATCAGCACCTGGCGCACCTGGCTGTCCAGGCGCTGCTGCACCCAGCCTGCCAAGGCTTCGTCACTGAGCAGGCGCGCTGCAGCGAGCTCCAGATCGGCCATGTCGGCGAGACCTCGCTCGCGCTTGAGGTCAGCGTACTCCGTCAGCATCAGCCGGCTCAGCGTGACCATTTGGCGGTGCAGGACGTGGGCGTCCTGCTGGGCGCAGGCCTGGCGCAGATCGTGGAGCCAGGCCTGCGCCCAGGCCAGTTCGGGCGCGTCGCCCAGCTGCTTGCGTGCATCGCCTTTTCCGTCTTTGGTGAACAGGGCTTGCAAGAGAGCGTCCATGCGCCGCTTCGGATCGGCCTCGGCCAAAGCGAGGGCCACGGCCTCACCGGCCTTGGCCGCCTTGCTGCCCGCTTTCGCACCGGCCTGGGCGCGCGCCAGGGCCCAAAAGCCTTCGGTCACGGATGTGCGCAGCAACGCCTGGCTGGGGTGGCCCAAGTCGGCCCAACGGCATCCGGCTCGGCCCACGCCGTCGGCGGCACTTCCGTGAGCCTGCTCACGGGCTTCCCAATCAGCAGCGGAGGGCACGCTGTCCGCCAGCACCCCGCCCTGCTCTGCCAGGAAAACCTCGAGCCGGTTGTTCAGAGTCTGAAGCAGCCATGCCTGTGTGTTGTGGCGGCCGGCCATGCGAATGACCGCGTGGAACGCCAGCCAGGCGTCATCAAGAGGATCGCCCGCTGCATCGGCTCGTGCCGCGCTGTCGCTGGCCACCTCGTTGGCACCCTGGCCTCCTTCCAATGGGGCAGATTCAGCACGCCGACCGCCCGCCAGGGCGTCGATGCGGCGCAGGCAGCGGGCCCACAGCTCCGGCCAGATGGCTTCGGTGTCCTCCAGCAGTTGCAGCTCGGGGGGCAGGTTCAGCTCGGCCAGCAAGTCCAGCGGCGCGGCCTTGACCAGGCGGGAGAACCAGCCGTGGATGGTGTGGATTTCGACGCTGCGGCCGCCCGCCAGCCACTCACTGTGCAGCGCGCCCAGGCGGGGCGAGAGCTCCGCCAGACGCGCCTCGGGTACGCCGCGCAAACGCAGCTCGCTCTCGCGCTGGGCGGGTGAGGCCTGGGCGAAATCGGCCAGCCATCGGTGCAGGCGCTCGCGCATCTCACCTGCGGCCTTGCGCGTGAACGTGATGGCCAGCACCTGCTGCGGTGGCACACCATCGAGCATGGCCCGCAGGATCCGGGACACCAGCATCCAGGTTTTTCCCGCACCGGCGCACGCCTCCACGACCACACTGCGTTGCGGGTCGCAGGCCACGGCATAGAACTGCGCCGGTTCAACCCAGCGGCCGTCGAGTTGATAAGCTTCATGGGCCATCGGGGGCCTCCTCGGTTGTCCAGTGATCGCGCCGGCACAAGCCACGCGCGTGGCAGTGTGCGCACACCGGTCCGTCGCCCAACGCGGGCAGTGGGCTGCCGGCGCGCAGGCGCTGCCAGTCGATGGCGAGGCCTTTCAGCAAGACGTTGGCACTGTCGGCCACATCGGGGTGCTCAAGCACCTTCACGGCCTTGGGGTCGAGGTGGACGTAGCCCGCACGGATGGCGTCTCCAGCCTGGCCTGACGATGGCTCATCGGCATGGGCGCCGAGGGCCGCGTAAAACGCCAGCTGGGTGTCCTCGCTGCCAGACTGGGCGCGCAGGCGCAGGCTGTCGGCGTTGCCGGTTTTGTAGTCCAGTACCCAGCGCACCTCCCGCCACGCCTGGCCATCGCCCAGCGGCTCGTGCCGCACGTCGATGCGGTCCAGTTGGCCGTAGAGCTGCAGCGTGCTGCCGTCGCCCAAGGCGAGCGCCCGGGTGATGGACTGCTCCGTGGCGCGCACGCACCAGCCGTCGGCCTCGTGCTTGCGCAGCCAGCCCACGTAGGCCCGCGCCAGCGCCGGCAGCGCCGCCGCGAAAGGCAGGAAGTGCGCACGCTGACCCTCGCCGCCCATGCCCAGGTCGGCGGACACCCCCCGGGCCACCGCCAGCCACTGAGCCACGTCCTCATCGGCCTCGCTGAAGGCCAGCGATTGCGAGCGCGCCTCGTGGTAACGCCGCAGCACCTCGTGCAACCAGATGCCGTAATCGGACGCCTCCACACCTTCTTCCAGCTCATCGGCCTGGCGCAGGCCCAGCACCGTTGCGGCGAAGAAGCGGTAAGGGCACTGCCGCAATTGCTCATAGGTCGTGGCCGACACACGCGCAGGCAGAGCCACAGGCGCACCCCACAGGCTGGGCGCCGGCATCTGAACTGGCGTGGGGACGACGGTGCGCGTGTCGCGGGGGTCCTCACCGTGCGGCATCGCATCGGGGCGGCCCTGCGCCCACCGCGTCAGCCACGGGCTGGGCTCCAGCGCCTCACTGCCTTGCGTACGGCGGTGCAAGCACGTCACGCCCGGTTGGGTCAGCAACAACGCCAGGGCTTCCCACTGGGCCTCGCGCAACTGCACCGCGGTGGACAAGTCCATCGCCTCGCGCAGGCGCTGGCCCAGCCAGCCGGAGCTGCTCGGCAGCGCGCCCAATTGACGCTCGTCTGCCCCAGGCATGACGACCGCGGAGAACGGCCGCAACACGGCACGCGCCAAGGTCGTGATGACCACATCTGGTGCACCATCGGGCGGCGGTGGGCGGAACGTCACATCCTCCAGCACCTCGCGTACCCAGCGCTGCAGAGATGTACCGTCCATGCGCGTGCGCTGGCACATGGCCTGCCAGCCCGACACCGTCGCGCCCGCCGGGTCGTCAACCTCGCCCCGCTCTGCCTCGAACTCGCCCAAGCGCAGTGCCTCCCAGACCAGCAAGCCGGCCGCGTCCTCGCACAGCGCAGCCCGGGCGCCACACGCGGCCAAGCTCGTGTTCAGGGCCCGCAACCACCCCACCAGGCTGCTGTGGCGATCACGCCACATGCCTTGAAGCGGCGCCACGGAGGCCTTCGCCCAGTGCCAGACAGCACCGCCCTGCGGTGGCAGGGAGTGCGCCAAAGCGCTCCGTGACGCCATGACATCGCCTAGTGCCCAGGCCTGCACCAGTCCGTGCTGACGGCACCAAGCCTCCAGCTGCCCGACAGCATCGTCCAGCGAGGCCGCAGCGTCCTCCCAGCGCAGCCAGCCCGACTTCAGCCAGTCCAGCAGCTCATCTGTCGATGCCCGCGGGTTCGACGCCGTCAGCAAGCGCGAGCACACGGTTGCCGCGCGCGTGGTGGACAGCCGCCAGCCCGTCTCGTCGGCGAGCAACACGCCCATGTCTTCCAGCAGGGCCCGGGTGTGCCGCACCACGCTGCGGTCCAACGCGATCAGGGCTACGGGCTGCGCGGCGCCCTCCGCCCGCGCCACGTTCACGGCCCGCAAAGCCACGGCCGCTGCTTGACGGGCCTCGTCCAGCGCATCTGCGCACGCCAACAAGGTCACCCTGGGGGCGCCATCGGTCGCACCCTCGGGCGCGCCGACCGCAGGCCGGGCCACCACGCGCCTGATGGGCTTGCCATGGTCCGCAGCGTGAGCGAGCACGGCCAGCGTCAACGCACCCTCGCTGCCGGGCGCGACCGTGTCGCCTGCGTTCACGGCCACCCAGGCCGACGGGCCAGCAGGGTCCGCGGCCCAAGCGAACACGGCGTCCGAAGCAAAACCCTGCTGGGCCGATGCAGCCGCCCACTCCAGCGCCCAGGCCAGCAACAGGGCCTCACGGTGCCCAGGCCCGTGGGGCACGCTGCCTTGGGCTTGCGTTTCGGACATCGCCCCGCGCCAGGCATCCACCCGCGCCAGGCGGGCCGCTGGCGCGCATCCTTGCAGCGCCCGCGTCCAGGTCTGAGCCGCGTCGACCACCTGGCCGAGGGCGAAGTCGAAGCCGCGCGGATCGCGCCGAGCCCACTGCTTGGCCCAGGCTTGCGCCTGCAGGCTGTGGCGCGCGTGCAACCGGTCCCACACGCTGTCCAGTGTCACCGGGCCGGCGAACGCCTCGGCCAAGGCACCACCCCAGGGCGGTGGCGTGTGCGACCATCCCAAGCCATCGACCAGCCCGGCGATGGTATCGATGCGCGGCAACCAGCCGCCCACCGCCTGCGCCCAGGCCTGACGTGCTTGCGACAACACCGCGCCCACGGGCAACACCACGCACGCATCCCGGGCCGCCACGCCCCGCCCCCGCAGCCAATCGGACGTCTCTGAAGCCCAATCGCACCATGCTTGGTGGGGCGCAACGCTGGGGACCCAGTCCCAGGGCTGCATGGCGCCAGCGGGCACGGCGGCCCCTTTCGAGGGGGAACTTCCGGCCACAGGATCGCCCAAGGCGCTGACTATCGGCATGATTGAGTTTGATGATTTCCCGCGGGCCTGAGCGCCCGCACCTTCTGTGTCAGAATCACGACAACCTGGCTGGCGTGGTTCCGCAACCCCTGGATTTCCCAGCCCTCACGAGGACAGTTTCATGAGCAGCGACCTGATCAAACACATCACCGACGCATCGTTCGATGCCGACGTCCTGAAGGCCACACAACCGGTGCTGGTCGATTATTGGGCCGAATGGTGCGGCCCATGCAAGATGATCGCCCCGATTCTCGACGAAGTCGCCAAGGACTACGACGGTCGCCTGAACGTCGCCAAGATGAACGTCGACCAAAACCGCGAAGTCCCAGCCAAGTTCGGCATCCGTGGCATCCCCACGCTGATGATCTTCAAGGGTGGCCAGCTCGCTGCCACCAAGGTCGGTGCGCTGTCCAAGGCCCAATTGACGGCCTTCGTCAACGAAAACATCTGACATGTCCCGTGCGGCCGCGTCCCGAACGCGCCGTGCACAGCCTGGCGGTCTCCAACAGCCCTGCGCGCTGAGGCAAACAGGCTTATACTCGGTCCCGTGTGGCGAGCGTCGGTAGACGCTGCCACCCGCTCGCACCGTCTCGGCGTGCCCGCCGAGACACGCAGGCTCGACGCCCTGCTTCGCTGCAGGCCTCGCCCCTCCACCCCTTTGCCCACGACTATCCTGTCTGCCTGATGGCATGCCTTTGAGCGTGTCTCGCCTCGGCAGCCTCGTTCAGGGTCACCATCCATGCACCTTTCCGAATTGAAGGCACTGCACATCTCCAAACTCGTGGAGATGGCCGAAGGCCTCGAGATCGAAAACGTCGCTCGCATGCGCAAGCAGGAGTTGATGTTCGCCATCATGAAGAAGCGCGCCAAAGCCGGCGAGCAAGTCTTTGGCGACGGCGTCCTCGAGGTCCTGCCGGACGGCTTCGGCTTCCTGCGCGCCCTCGACATGAGCTTCCTGGCCAGCACGGACGACATCTACCTGTCACCCAGCCAGGTGCGTCGCTTCAACCTGCACACCGGCGATTTGGTGGAAGGTGAAGTGCGCGTGCCCAAGGACGGCGAACGCTACTTCGCGCTGGTCAAGGTGGACCGCGTCAACGGCATGTCGCCCGACGTCAACAAGAACAAGTTGATGTTCGAGAACCTCACGCCGCTGTTCCCCGACCAGCAGTTCAAGCTCGAAAGCGATGGCGTGCGCAGCGACGACAACGTCAGCAGCCGCATCATCGACCTCATCGCTCCCATCGGCAAAGGCCAGCGCGCCCTGATCGTCGCTCCGCCCAAGAGCGGCAAGACGGTGCTGATGAAGAACCTGGCCCACGCCCTGGTCGCCAACCACCCTGACGTGCACCTGATCGTGCTGCTGGTGGACGAACGCCCCGAGGAAGTGACCGAGATGCAGCGCACCGTGCGCGGCGAAGTCATCAGCTCCACCTTCGACGAGCCCGCGCAGCGTCACGTTCAGGTCGCCGAAATGGTGATCGAGCGCGCCAAGCGACTGGTCGAACTCAAGAAGGACGTGGTCATCCTGCTGGACTCCATCACCCGGCTGGCCCGCGCGTACAACAACGTGCTGCCGTCCTCGGGCAAGGTGTTGTCGGGTGGCGTGGATGCCAACGCGCTGCAACGCCCCAAGCGCTTCTTTGGTGCTGCGCGCAACATCGAAGAAGGCGGCTCGCTGACCATCATCGGCACCGCGCTGGTCGACACCGGCAGCCGGATGGACGAAGTCATCTACGAAGAATTCAAGGGCACTGGCAACTGCGAAATCCACCTCGACCGCCGCATGGCCGAGAAGCGCGTGTACCCGTCCATCCTGATCAACAAGTCCGGCACCCGGCGCGAAGAGCTGCTGCTGAAGGCGGAAATCCTGCAAAAGAGCTGGATCTTGCGCAAGCTGCTCTACCCGATGGACGAGATCGAGGCGATGGAGTTCGTGCTCGACAAGATGAAGTCCACAAAGAACAACCACGACTTCTTCGACATGATGCGGCGCGGTGGCTGACCGCTTTCATGTTATAATCTGAGGTTTTCCAGCTGTCGGAAAGTGCTTGACACGGTGTCAGGTGGCTCCCGGACATGCAATTTGCAAACAGCAAGAGGTTTCCCATGCCCAAGCAAGGTATCCACCCTAATTACCGCGAAGTCGTCTTTCTGGACCAGTCCAACGGCTTCCAGTTCGTGACCCGCTCCTGCGCTCCCACCAAGGACACCATCAAGCTGGACGACGGCCGCGAGCTGCCGCTGTTCAAGCTGGAAACCTCGTCTGAGTCGCACGCCTTCTACACCGGCACGCAAAAGTCGGTGGACTCGCTGGGCGGTCGCGTCGAGAAATTCCGCAACAAGTTCGCTCAGTTCCGCAAGTGATGCCCGCCTCCGGACGCGCCTGTGTGCCGTCCGGGTGTGTTCATCGCATGCGTTGCAACGCAGCGTTGGAAGGGCAGCCCAGGCTGCCCTTTTTCATTGCCGAGGCCCGGAAAGGCCAGGATGCCTTGCCGGGTGCGGCGCCAGCCGGTACGCCTCATCCGCTGTGACGCGCCCATGAAGCCAACCTCCCACCTGCCCCCGGTCTCCCCCGCCCTTGTCACCCAGCGTGCGGCACAGCGCCTGCCACGCGTGGCGCTGCTGCTGTTCTGTGCTGCGTACGTGTTGCCCGGACTGCTGGGCCGCGACCCCTGGAAGAACGAAGACATCGCCGCGTTCGGCCACATGTGGAGCCTCGCCCTGGGACAGGCCTCATGGTGGCACCCGCACGTGGGTGGCATCGTGCCGCAATCGGGCGGCATCCTGCCCTACTGGCTGGGTGGCGGCGCCATTGCCCTGCTGAGCCCATGGCTGGACCCCGCCGTGGCGGCGCGGCTGCCCTTCGCTGCCTTGCTCACGGGCGTCCTGGCCTTGACGTGGTACGCCACCTACGAGCTCGCCCGCACGGAGGCTGCGCAGCCTCTGCCGCTGGCGTTCGGCGGCGAGGCCCGCACGCAGGATTACGCACGTGCCGTCGCCGATGGGGCGCTTCTGGCGCTGATCGCTTCATTGGGCTTGCTCCAGCTGGGTCATGAAACCACACCGGAGCTGTTGCAACTGAGCGGCAGCGTCCTGCTGCTCTTCGGTCTGTCTGCCGTGGGGCAACGACGTGCTGCGGCCCGTGTGGCCACCTTGCTGAGCCTGCCCATCATGGCGGCAAGCGGCAGCCCCTCGGTGGCGATGTTGCTGGGCGCCGCGGCCGTGCTTGTCTGCCTGCGCTCGCAGCAGGGCGGCATGCGCACGCACCTTCGTTGGGTGCTGTTCAGCATGGTCGGTGCCGCTGCACTGGCTGGAGCCTTGAGTGCAACAGGCCTGCCCGGCTGGGGCTGGCGCATCGCAACGGAGTGGCGCCCATCGGCCATCCTGCAACTTTTGGTGTGGTTCACCTGGCCCACCCTGCCACTGGCGGCGCTGACCTGTTGGCACTGGCGGCAACACCTGCGTCGCCGCCACATCGCCGTGCCCCTGCTGCTGGCCGCGGTCGGCGTGGCGTCGAGCATCGCCATGGGCGGTAACGACCGCGCGCTGCTCATCTCCTTGCCTCCGCTGGCCGTGCTGTCTGCCTTCTGCCTGCCCATCCTGCAGCGCAATTTGGGCGCAGCCATCGATTGGTTCTCGGTGTGCTTCTTCACCGTGTGCGCCGCGGCCATCTGGCTGGGCTACATCGCCGTGCAAACGGGTGAGCCGGCGCGCACGGCCGCCAATGTGCTCAAGCTGGTGCCTGGTGCACAGGTGAGCTTCTCCGGGATGGCCCTGGGCGTCGGCGTCGTGGGCACGCTGCTGTGGCTGTGGCTGGTGCGCTGGCGCACGGCACGGCGCAGCCACGCCTTGTGGAAAAGCCTGGTGCTGCCGGCCGGCGGCGTTGCGCTGTGCTGGCTGCTGCTCATGAGCCTGTGGCTGCCCTTGCTCGACCAGGCACGGAGTTACCGCTCCCTGGTGGGCCGCATTGCGCCCCACATGCCACGCAACGAGCTGGTCTGCGCACCTGGCGCCTCGGTGGGCTTGTTGACCGGTATGGAGTACTTCGGTGATTACCGCGTGGACGGTCGCCACGGCGCCTCGTCAGCGAAATGTGGGTCGCTCGTGCTGCGCATCCAGCCCAAATCGCATGCTCCCCGTGTGGAAGGCTGGCGCGCCGTCGCTCAGTACAACCAGCGCACACGCAATTCGGAGCTCATCGTGGTCTATCGCCGCGACTCAGCCACCCTGCCCGACCGCTGAGTCCCAGCCTTGGGCCTGGCCCAAGCCACCACCGCCGGCGACGGCCGTGGCGTCAGGCCTTGCGCACCCGCACAGCGGGAATCTGCAGCGTGAACACCGAGCCCTTGCCTTTCTCGCTGGTGATTTTCAGTTCACCACCATGGCGCTGGACCACGTGTTTGACGATGGACAAGCCCAGGCCCGTGCCCCCGGTGTCCCGAGAACGGCTGCCATCCACACGGTAGAAGCGCTCGGTGAGGCGCGGAATGTGCTCCGCATCGATGCCGGCGCCGTGGTCACGCACACTGAACTCGCCAGAGCCATCGGCCAGGGTTTGCCAACGCACCTCGATGGGCTGGCCCGGCGGGGTGTACCGCACGGCGTTCGACACCAGATTGCCCATGGCGCTCAACCACTCGCTCTCGATGCCCGACACCTCCACAGACTGATCGCTCGGGTCCATGAAGACGGTGATCGGATGGCGCTCGCGCGACAGGCCTCGGGCATCGCTTTCGATGCGCTGCATCAGTGCCGAAGCCTTGATCCAACGGTCAGATGCCGGGCGAGGACTGCCTTCGATCTGCGCCAGCGTCAACAAATCGGCCACGAGGCTCTGCATGCGCTCGGCCTGCTGCGCCATGAGCCCGATCACGCGCTTGCGCTCGACTTCCGTCAGCGGCAGGGCGCCCAGCGTCTCGATGAAGCCGTTGAGCACCGTCAGGGGGGTGCGGATCTCGTGGGACACGTTCGCCACGAAGTCGCGCCGCATGGTGTCGGCCCGCTCGCGCTCGGTGATGTCCTGCGACAGCACCAGCTTCAGACCTTCGCCGTACTCCTGCACCTGGATCTGCAACCACGTCAGGGAACCGCGGCTCACGGGCACCTTCACAGGCACCCGGAAGTCCCCCATGGCCAGGTACTGCACAAACGCCGGCTGCCGGATCAGGTTGGTGACGCGCTGCTTCAAGTCTCGCTGTCGGTTGAGGCCGAAGTGATCGGCCGCCGCAGCGCTCACCCATGTGATGTGGTCTGTGGCATCGAGCAGCAGCACGCCGTTGGGCGATGCCTCGATGGCAGACAAAAACTGGTCCAGGCGCGCCCGCTCCCCTTCCATCTCGTCCTGATGCTTGCGCACCAGACGCTGCACGCGGTGGGCCACCTCCTGCCAAACGCCATCCAAGTGCGGCGACGCCTGGTCGGGTGTCCTCAGCCAGTCGAGCAGTTCGCGGCCGTTGAGCGTGTCACTGACCGACAGCGCCAGCACGGAGGCTGCGCCGAAGGAAATGCCCATCGCCACCGGATAGCCCAGATGGACGCCGAGCCAGTACCCGACGATGCCGCCCAGCGCGCCGGCCACAATGCGGCCGAGAACGCGCGACAGCAACCAAGAATTGCTTGAATCCACAAGGCTCCGTCAGGCTGCCGCGTCAACGACCTGCTGGGTCAACCGATAACCCGCGCCACGGACGGTTTCAATCAGTTGGGAGCGTTGCACCGGCGACAGTGCCTCGCGCAAGCGCTTCACGTGGACGTCCACCGTGCGCTCCTCGATGAAGACGTGGTCGCCCCAAACGCGGTCCAGCAGCTGGGCGCGGCTGTGCACGCGCTCCGGGTGGGTCATGAAGAAATGCAGAAGCTTGAACTCGGTCGGGCCGATCTTCACTTCCTGCTCACCGCGGCAAACGCGGCGCGTCGCCGGGTCGAGGCGCAAGCCCGCGATCTCCACGGCCGAGTCCAGCGCCTGAGGCGCCTTGCGGCGCAACACGGCGCGCACACGGGCCATCAGCTCATGTGTCGAGAAAGGCTTGGTGAGGTAATCGTCGGCGCCGGCATCAAGGCCAGCGACCTTGTCCACCTCTTCGGCACGTGCCGTCAGCATGATGATGGGCAGGTCGCGTGTGCGGGCCACGCCGCGCCAGCGCTTGGCCAGCGACAAGCCGGATTGGCCGGGCAGCATCCAGTCCAGCAACACGAGGTCGGGCAGCACCTTGTCGATCTCGAGTTGCGCCTCGTCCCCATCGCGAGCCAGCATCACCTCGAAACCAGAATGGCGCAAGTTCAGCGCGATCAACTCGGCAATCGCCTGTTCGTCTTCAACCACCAGCACTCGGCTCATGAGCTTGCCCCTCTTTCACTTGATGATGGACTCAACCGCTTCCGGCGTGTTGTGACGCACGTCGGTGCCCTTGACGATGTAAATCACCTGCTCAGCGAGGTTCTTGGCGTGGTCGCCCACACGCTCGATGGCCTTGGCCACGAACACCAGGTCGATCGACGCCGAAATCGTCCGGGGGTCTTCCATCATGTAGGTGATCAGCTTGCGCATCAGGCCGTCGAACTCGGCATCGATCTCGTTGTCAGCCTTGATGACTTCCAACGCGGTCGTCGTGTCCAGGCGCGCGAATGCGTCCAGCGCCTTGCGCAGCGATGCAGTCGCCAGGCCCGCCTCGAAGGAGACATCGCTCACCGGCAGGCGCAGGCGGCTGGACACGCCCGTGTTGATCAGGCGCTGCACCGTGCGGGCCACGCGCGCGGCCTCGTCACCCACCCGCTCCAGGTTGCCAATGGTCTTGGAGATGGCGATCAGCAGGCGAAGGTCACGGGCTGTTGGCTGGCGGCGCGCGATGATGGCCGACAGGTCGGCGTCGATGGCCATTTCCATGGCATTGACGCGCTCCTCGTTGGTGAGAACCTGGCTGGCAATCTCGCCGTTGAAATGGGTCAGGGCTTCGATGGCCAGGGCCACCTGGGATTCGACCAGGCCGCCCATTTCCAGCACACGGGTGGAAATGCCGCTGAGTTCGTTGTCAAACTGGCTGGAGAGGTGTTTTTCCGTCATGCGACGACTCCTTGTGTGTGTCCGGTGAGCGCAAAAAATCGACGAGAACGCATCAGCCGAAACGGCCGGTGATGTAGTCCTCGGTCTCGGTGCGCTTGGGCTTCATGAAGATGTCGGTGGTCGCACCGAATTCGATCAACTCCCCCAGGTACATGTACGCCGTGAAATCGGAGCAGCGGGCGGCCTGCTGCATGTTGTGCGTCACGATCAGCACGGTGTAGTCGTCCTTGAGCTCGTGGATCAGCTCTTCGATCTTCCCAGTGGAGATCGGGTCCAGCGCCGAGCAGGGCTCGTCCAGCAGCAGGACCTCAGGCTTGATCGCGATGCCGCGCGCAATGCACAGACGCTGCTGCTGACCGCCCGACAGGCCCGAGCCACTCTGATTGAGCTTGTCCTTGACCTCGTTCCACAGGGCTGCCTTTTTGAGCGCCCACTCCACCCGCTCGTCCATCTCGGAGCGCGACAGGTTCTCGAACAGCTTCACGCCGAACGAGATGTTCTCGTAGATGGACATCGGGAACGGTGTGGGCTTCTGGAACACCATGCCGACCTTGGCACGGATCAGCGACACGTCTTCCTTGGTGGTCAGGATGTCCTGGCCGTCCAGCAAGATCTGGCCTTCCGCGCGCTGCTCGGGGTAGAGCTCGAACATGCGGTTGAAGGTGCGCAGCAGCGTGGACTTACCGCAGCCCGACGGACCGATGAAGGCAGTGACCTTGTTCTCGGGCAACTCCATGTTCACGTTCTTCAACGCATGGAACTTCCCGTAGTAGAAGTTCAGGTTCTTGACGGCCAGCTTGGCCTTGGTGGGAGATTGGGTTTGCACCTTGGCATCCATGATCAGGTTCTCCGAAGTTCAGTGGGCCAGGCGCTCAGCGCTGGCGGAACAGGGTGCGAGCGGCAACGTTGAGCACCAGCACGCCGATGGTGATGATGAAGACACCCGCCCAAGCCAGCTTCTGCCAGTTCTCGTAAGGACTCATCGCGAATTTGAAAATCGTTACCGGCAGGCTGGCCATAGGGGTGCCCAGGTCCGTCGTCCAGAACTGGTTAGACAAGGCCGTGAACAACAGCGGTGCCGTCTCACCGGACACACGCGCCACCGCCAGCAGGATGCCCGTGATGACGCCCGCGCGGGCCGACTTCAGCGTGATCGTCATGATGACGCGCCACTTGGGCGTGCCGAGGGCGTACGCCGCTTCCCGCAGGGCACCGGGCACCAGCGAGAGCATGTTCTCCGTGGTGCGGATCACCACCGGCACCACGATCAGCGCCAAGGCCAGCACACCGGCGCCCCCCGAGAACGTCTTGGTGGGTGCCACGATGACAGAGTAGATGAACAGGCCCACCACGATGGACGGCGCCGACAGCAGGATATCGTTGATGAAGCGTGTCACGCTGCCCAGCCAGGTGCTTTGACCGTACTCAGCCAGGTAGATGCCCGCCAGGATGCCGACGGGCGTGCCGATCAGCGTGGCGAGCCCCACCATGAACAAAGAGCCCACCAGCGCATTGGCCAAGCCACCGGCCTCCATGGGAGGCGGTGTCATCTCGGTGAACGTGGCCAGGGCCAAGCCGCCCAGGCCCAGGTGCACCGTCTCGATGAGGATCCAGATCAGCCAGACCAGGCCAAACAGCATGGCGCTCAGCGACAACGTCAGAGCGATGAAATTCATGCGCTTGCGACCCGCATGCTTGCGGGCACGGATGGCGTGCAATTCGGCGCTCATGAACGCGCTCCTTCAGACTTCTTCAGACGGGCCAGCAACACCTTGGAGAAAGCCAGCACCACGAAGGTGATGAAAAACAGGATCAGACCCAGGTAGATCAGCGACGCCTGGTGCAGGCCCTCGCCAGCTTCGGCGAACTCGTTGGCCAGGGCGGACGTGATGCTGTTGGCTGCCTCGAACACCGACAGCGAATTGAGCTGGTTCATGTTGCCGATGACGAAGGTCACGGCCATGGTCTCACCCAGCGCACGGCCCAGGCCCAGCATGATGCCGCCGACCACACCGGTCTTGGTGTAGGGCAGCACCACCTTCGACACCACCTCCCACGTCGTCGACCCCAGGCCGTAGGCCGACTCCTTCAGCATGGGCGGCGTGACCTCGAACACATCGCGCATCACCGACGCAATGAAAGGAATGATCATGATGGCCAGGATGATGCCGGCCGACAGGATGCCGATGCCCACCGGGGGGCCCGAGAAGAACGCACCCACATAAGGCACACCTTGCGTGAGCGCCTGCAGCGGCTGCTGCACGTACTCGGCCAGGATCGGGCCGAACACCAACAAACCCCACATGCCGTAGACGATGGAAGGCACCGCTGCCAGCAACTCGATGGCGATGCCCAGCGGGCGCTTCAGCCACGACGGCGACAGCTCCGTCAAGAACACCGCGATGCCGAAACTCACGGGCACGGCGATCAACAGCGCGATGAACGAGGTCATCAGCGTGCCGTAGATCATCACCAAGCCGCCAAATTTGTTCTGCACAGGGTCCCAATCCGTGCTGGTCAGGAAGCCCAGGCCGTACTCCTGAATGGCAGGCCACGCTCCCGCCACCAGGGAGCCAATGATGCCCAGCAGCAGGCTCAGCGTCAGGACGGCAGCACCGCGCGCGGCCCACTCGAAAACAGCATCGGCCCAAGGGGCCGTGACGCGCCGTGAAGGGGGGTTGGTCATGGGTTTGCGCTTTTCTTGACGGGATGGCTGCGCACCAGCGTCATCCATGTCAGTGGGCAAAATGGCGGTCATTTGAGCTCCATCGCAGAGACGGCTGAAGCAAAGTCTCTTCAACAACAAACCGGGCGCCTGCTCTGCGCACGCGCCCGGCCTTTTTCAAACAAGGATCACACGATCACTTGTAAGACACAGGCTTGCCAGCGGCATCCACCATGGCACCCCACTGCTTGCGGACCAGGTCTTTGACGCTGGCAGGCAAGGGAACGTACTCCAGATCGGCCGCGGCCTTGTCACCACCGGCGTAAGCCCAGTCGAAGAACTTCAGGGCAGCGGCACCTTGGGCGGGCTTGTCCTGCGTCTTGTGCATCAGGATGAACGTGGCGCCAGTCAACGGCCACGCATCCTTGCCAGCCTGGTTGGTCAGGACCTGGAAGAAGGTCTTGTTCCACTCGGCAGCCGCAGCGGCGGCCTTGAAGGTCAGGTCGTCAGGCTCCACGAAGTTGCCCGCGGCGTTCTTCAACAACACGTGCGCCATCTTGTTCTGCTTGGCATAGGCGTACTCCACATAGCCGATCGAGTTCGGCAGGCGCTGCACGAAAGACGAAACACCTTCGTTGCCCTTGCCGCCCGCGCCGGTCGGCCAGTTCACAGCAGTGCCTTCGCCCACCTTGGCCTTCCACTCGGCGTTCACCTTCGACAGGTAGTTCGTGAAGATGAAGCTGGTGCCGGAGCCGTCAGCGCGGCGCACCGGGGCGATGGCTGCGTCGGGCAGGGCGACCCCGGGGTTGAGCGCAGCGATGGCGGGATCGTTCCACTTGGTGACTTTGCCAAGGTAGATGTTGCCCAACAGCTCGCCCGTCAGCTTCAGCTGACCCGGTGCAATGCCCTTGACGTTGACCACAGGCACGACACCACCGATCACGGTGGGGAACTGAAGGAGGCCGTCCTTGGCCAGTTCTTCGTCGGTCAGCGGCATGTCGGAGGCACCGAAATCCACCGTTTTGGCCTTGATTTGTTTGATGCCGGCGCCGGAGCCAACGGACTGGTAGTTCACCTGAACCTTGGCGGCCGCGCTGTAGGCAGCGGCCCATTTGGAGTAGAGAGGTGCAGGGAAGCTGGCGCCCGCGCCAGTCACGTCGTTGGCCAGCACGCTGCCCGAAATCAAGGCCAGCGAAACTGCCACAGCGGTCCGAATCATCTTGAAGCTCATGTGTGCACCTTTCCTTGTCATGTGACAAACGAATTTTTACCTCGCGGACTCTAACCACACTGTGTGACGCAACCGTGACACATCCACTCACGATTGTCATGAAACTCAGGTGCCGTCTGACCTACGTCACACGACAACCCATTCACACTTCGTTCACGCTTTTGTCACATTCCAAACCTATCTTGCGGGCAGCGCCAGTCTTGCGGCGCGAACCATCACCGTTGGAGACCCCCATGACCTTTCGCCCCGCCCGTCGCTTGGTGCTGACCACCATCACCCTGGGTGCCCTCTTCCAGTTCGCCGGTTGCGCCTCGACCGGCAGCACGGGCCCCGCCACGGTGCAGTCCGTCGTGAGCAGCACGGCGGAACTGAGCACGTTCAACAAGCTCGTTGCCACGGCCGGCCTCGGTGACGTGCTCACGGGCGCTGCACCCGTCACCGTCTTCGCACCGAACGACGAGGCATTCAAGGCCGTTCCGGCTGCCACGCTGGACAAGCTGGCCAAAGACCCGGCCGCCCTCAAAGCCCTGCTGCAGCATCATATTTTGTCGGGCAGCGTCACTTCCGCCGCGATCCAGGTGGGCACCCCCCCCGCCGCCACCCTGGCCGGCACCAAGCTTGCTGTCTCCAAGGCCGGCGATTTCGTGACCGTGGAAGACGCGCTCGTGGTCAAGGCCGACCTGTCTGCGGGGAACGGCGTCGTCCACGTCATCGACCGCGTCCTGACCCCTCCAAAGAAGTGAGCGGATGGCGGCACACGGTGCCGCCGCCGGCGAATGTGCAAAAGGGCGCCCAGAGGCGCCCTTTTGCATGCAATGAAACCTCAGGGGCGGACTGCGCCGCTCCCGGAAGTGAACTCAGCCCTGGACCGCATCGGCCAGACGCTGCGCACAGCGATCGGCCAGGGCCTGGTCCTGCGCCTCCACCATGACACGCAACAGCGGCTCCGTGCCGGAAGCCCGGATCAGCACGCGACCAAGCCCGACCAGCTCGGCTTCCACCTCGCGCTGTACGCCCTGCAAGGTGGCATTGTTTTTCCAGTCCTGGCCCGCTTGCAGACGCACGTTGATGAGGCGCTGCGGGAACAAGGCCACGCCATCCAGCCAATGGGCGATGCTGCGAGCGCTTCGCACCACGGCTTGCAAGACTTGCAGCGCGCTGACGATGCCGTCACCGGTGGTGTGGCGGTCGAGCGCAATGAGGTGGCCGGAGCCCTCCCCGCCCAAGCACCAACCTCGGCTCACCAGCTCTTCGAGCACGTAGCGGTCTCCCACTTTGGCGCGAACGAATTCGATGCCGCGCTGCTGCAGGGCCAGTTCAACGGCCATGTTCGTCATCAGCGTACCCACGGCGCCCCGGATGGGCTCTCCTTGGTCGATGCGGTCGGCCACCATCACGTACAACAGCTCATCGCCATTGAACAGCCGTCCGTTGGCATCAACGATCTGCAAGCGATCCGCATCACCATCCAGCGCGATGCCGTAATCGGCGCCATGGGCCTTGACCGCCTCCACCAGCGCTTCAGGGTGGGTTGCGCCCACCCCATCGTTGATGTTCAGGCCATCGGGCGCGCAGCCGATGGAGACGACCTCGGCACCCAGCTCATGGAACACCTCGGGCGCCACCTGGTAGGCGGCGCCATGGGCAGCGTCGATCACGAGCTTGAGGCCTTTGAGCGACAGATTGGACGAGAAGGTGCTCTTGCAGAATTCGATGTAGCGGCCGCGGGCGTCCTCCAGGCGGCGCGCTTTGCCGAGGTTGGGCGAGTCCACCCATTGGGGCGGCTCGCGCAGGGCTGCCTCGACGGCCAGTTCCCACTCGTCGGGCAGCTTCTCACCTCGGGCCGAGAAGAACTTGATGCCGTTGTCAGCGAACGGGTTGTGCGAGGCGCTGATCACCACACCCAAGCTGAGGCGCAGGGCCCGCGTCAGGTACGCCACGCCGGGCGTTGGCAAGGGCCCGGTCAGCAGCACATCCACGCCGGCCGAGGCAAAGCCCGCTTCCAGCGCGGACTCCAGCATGTAGCCTGAGATGCGGGTGTCCTTGCCGATCAGCACCGTCGGCCTGCGGCCCAAGGTGTGACGGTGCAAGACCTGTCCCACGGCGTGCCCGAGCCGAAGCACGAAGTCAGGCGTGATGGGGTCCCGACCTACCGTGCCGCGGATGCCGTCTGTGCCGAAGAATTGTCTTGCCATGGCTGAGATGCTGTGTGAGGGGCGCTCAGATTGTGACCGAGTTTTGCGCCGTGTCCAGGCATCCCGACGCCTCCCACACCTTCAATGCGTCGGCTGTTGCGCCGACGTCATGCACACGCACGATGCTGGCGCCGCGCTGAACCGCGGCCAGGGCGGCCGCCACGCTGGCCACCAGGCGCTGCTCCACCGGCCGACCGGTCAACTGGCCCAGGGTTGATTTGCGCGACCACCCCAACAGCAAGGGCAGGCCCAAGCTCCGCAATTCGCCCTGACGGCGCAACAGCGCCAGGTTGTGCTCGGGCGTTTTGCCAAAACCTACACCGGGGTCGAGCGTGACACGTGCATCGGCCACACCCGCCTGGCGCACAGCGTCCAGGCGCTCCATCAAGAAGCGCCGCACCTCGTTGATCACATCGTCATACATGGGCGATTGCTGCATGGTGCCCGGATCGCCCTGCATGTGCATGAGGCAGACACCGCACCGACCATGCCCGCGAACCACGTCCAGCGCGCCCGGAGCCTGCAGTGCGCGGATGTCATTGACGATGTCCACGCCGGCGTCCAAGGCGCGTTGCATCACCTCGGTTTTGCATGTGTCCACAGACACCGGCACTCCCAAGGTCAGCGCGCCTTTGACCGTGCCTGCAATGCGCGCCCACTCCTCCGAAGGCGGCACCGTGGGTGCGCCCGGGCGCGTGGACTCGCCGCCAATGTCCAGGATGTGGGCGCCCTCGGCCACCAGTTGCTCTGCATGGCGCAGGGCAGACAAAGTGTTCGCGTGCTGCCCGCCATCGGAGAAGGAATCCGGCGTCACATTGACGATGCCCATGATGCGCGGCCGACCAAGGTCGATGCGGTATCGGGTGGTCTGCCAGTGCTGCATGCTGTGTCAAACGAATGTGGGGAGCAAAAACAAACGGGGCCTGAGCCCCGTTGTGTGGATGTGCTGAGCAGGTGGATCACACCGCGGCCGGCGCACCATCTGTGCTGACCGGCGGCTTCGGTCCGCCGTTGGGCTTGTTGGCGGACGGCGTCCAGTCCTTCGGCGGGCGCGGATCGCGCCCTTCCATGATGTCGTCGATCTGATCAGAGTCGATGGTTTCCCAGTCCAGCAAGGCCTTGGCCATCGCGTGCATCTTGTCCTTGTTGTCCTCGATGAGCTTGCGCGCCAGCGCGTACTGCTCGTCGATGATCTTGCGGATCTGTTTGTCCACCTTCTGCATGGTCTCTTCGGACATGTTGGTGGTCTTGGTGATCGAGCGGCCCAGGAACACTTCGCCCTCGTTGTCGGCGTACACCATGGGGCCGAGTTCATCGGTCATGCCGTAGCGGGTGACCATGTCGCGGGCGATGGCCGTGGCGCGCTCGAAATCGTTCGAGGCACCCGTGGTCATCTGGTTCATGAAGACCTCTTCGGCGATGCGGCCACCGAACAGCACCGAGATGGTGTCCAGCATGCGCAGCTTGTCCATGCTGTAGCGATCACCTTCGGGCAACTGCATGGTCACACCCAGCGCGCGGCCACGCGGGATGATGGTGACCTTGTGCACAGGGTCGGTTTTGGGCAACAGGCGGGCCACCAGAGCGTGTCCAGCCTCATGGTACGCGGTGTTCTTGCGCTCTTCCTCGGGCATGACCATGGATTTGCGCTCGGGGCCCATCATGATCTTGTCCTTGGCTTTCTCGAAGTCCTGCATCTCCACGACGCGGCCGTTGCGGCGGGCAGCGAACAGCGCAGCTTCGTTGACCAAGTTGGCGAGGTCGGCGCCCGAGAAACCCGGGGTGCCGCGGGCAAGGATGTCCGCACGGATGTCTTGGCTGACCGGCACCTTGCGGATGTGGACGTTCAGGATCTGCTCGCGGCCACGCACATCGGGCAGCGTCACATAGACCTGGCGGTCGAAACGGCCGGGGCGCAACAGGGCCGGATCGAGAATGTCGGGGCGGTTGGTCGCGGCGATGACGATCACACCCAGGTTCGTTTCAAAACCGTCCATCTCGACCAGCATCTGGTTGAGGGTCTGCTCGCGCTCGTCGTTGCCACCGCCGAGGCCCGCGCCACGATGGCGGCCAACCGCGTCGATTTCGTCGACGAAGATGATGCAAGGTGCGTTTTTCTTGGCTTGATCGAACATGTCGCGCACGCGGGCTGCGCCCACACCGACGAACATTTCAACGAAATCAGAGCCCGAAATGGTGAAGAACGGCACCTTGGCTTCGCCCGCAATGGACTTGGCCAGCAACGTTTTACCGGTGCCAGGCGGGCCGACCAGCAGCACGCCGCGCGGAATCCGGCCACCCAGCTTCTGGAACTTCTGCGGGTCGCGCAGGAAATCGACCAGTTCCTTGACCTCTTCCTTGGCCTCGTCGCAGCCAGCCACGTCGGCAAAAGTGACGTTGTTGTTGGCCTCGTCCAGCATGCGGGCCTTGCTCTTGCCGAAGCTGAAGGCGCCGCCTTTGCCACCGCCTTGCATTTGACGCATGAAGTAAATCCATACGCCGATCAGCAGCAGCATGGGGCCCCACGACAGCAGCAGGCTCACGATGAGCGATTGCTCCTCGCGCGGCTTGACGTCGAACTTGACGCCGTTGTTGATCAGGTCACCCACCAAACCGCGATCCATGATGGTGGCCGTGGAGCGGATGCGCTTGTCGTCGGTGCTGATGGCCAGGATTTCGGTGCCGCCCATGCCTTCTTGCAGGGTGACGCTGCGGATGCGCTTGGCACGGACTTCTTCCAGGAATTCCGAGTAAGCCATCTGGCTGCCCACACTGCTGGCGCGGTCGAACTGTTTGAACACGGTGAACAACACCATGGCGACAACCAGCCAAACTGCAATCTTAGAGAACCATTGATTGTTCACCGCGGCTCCTTCAACCCTTACACGCTGCCGTCAGCGGGTGCTGGATGCACCCACACACTGAAAGCAGTCCAAAAACCTCGCCCCATTTCAAAGCCTTGAAACAAAGGGGCGCTGTCTTCGCGGTACATGAGGCTGATTCTAGACGAGTCAAGCCCCGTGTGCGGCCCGACGATCCCAGTTGGTGTGCGGGAAATGGGGGTTTCATGCTGTGCACACCCGGCTCAAACTTGCTTCAAGCCGATGCCGACCAGGAACGTTTCGGCGGACTTGTCTCGGGACGCCTTGGGTTTGATCGGCTTGCACACCCTGAAATGCGCCTTGAACAGCTCGACCAGCTGGCTGTAACCCGCGCCGTGAAAAACTTTGCAAACCAGCGCGCCGTCCTTTTTGAGGTGGTGCTGGGAAAACTCGATCGCCAGCTCGACCAGGTGGGCCACGCGGGCGCTGTCGGTCACATCGATCCCACTGAGGTTGGGCGCCATGTCGGAAATCACCACATCCACCGGTTGCCCAGCCACAGCCTCTTGCAATTGGGCCAGGACGGCGTCCTCGCGGAAATCGCCCTGGATGAACTGCACCCCCTCGATGGGCTCGAACTCCAGCAGGTCGAGGGCGATGATCGTGCCGTTGAGCTCCCCCACGGCCGCTCCGCCGACGCCAGTGTCTTTTGGGGCGAATTTGCGACGAACGTACTGGCTCCACGCGCCAGGGGCCGCGCCGAGGTCGACCACCATCTGTCCGGGGCGGATGAGGTTCAAGGCCTCGTCGATTTCTTTCAGCTTGTACGCTGCGCGGGAGCGAAACCCGTCTTTCTGTGCTTGGCGCACGTAGGGATCGTGCACATGCTCGTTCAACCAGGCCTTGTTGATCTTTTTGCTTTTGGTTTTGAGTTTCATGGCTCGATAATAGAGGGATGCCTGCAATTGAACTGAACACTGCCGAGCGTCGCGCCCTGCGCGCCGACGCACACCACCTGGATCCCGTCGTGATGGTGGGTGGCGATGGCTTGACCGAGCCCGTCCTGAAAGAAACCGATGCCGCCCTGAAAGCCCACGGGCTGATCAAGGTGCGGGTGCTGGGTGACGACCGCGCCGCGCGCGAAGCCATCCTCGCTCAGATCTGCGATCAGCTCAATGCCGCACCGATCCAGCACATTGGCAAGTTGCTGGTGATCTGGCGGCCGATGCCCGAAAAAGTCACCGAGCGCCCCGAGGACGACAAGCGCGGTGCCGCGCCGCGCGAAGTGAAGATTCTGAAGTTCTCCAAAAGCGGCTTGCGTCGCCCCGAAGTGAAAAAGGTGATGGTCATGGGCAACCAGCGTGTGACCGCGGGCGGCCTCATCAAGCGCGCCAAGAAGCGCGTGGCCAGCAAGAAACCGGGTTGACGACGCGCCCCCTGCATTGCTCACTGCATACGACACCCTCGGGTGCCGTTTTTGCATGCTGTGCGCGCTGCTCGGCCTGCCTCAGTGTGCGCTGAGTCGCCAAGCGAGCACCAATACCAGGACGGTCTTGGCCCAGTACAGTGCAGCAGAGATGCCGTGCAAGGCGCCGAACGACAACGCAGACGGCTGACCCGCCTTGGCCGCCTGGATCAGCGGGTGCAGCACGAAGCCGCCAAACACCGTCAGGAACAAGGCGCCCAGGGCCATCAGCAAGGTGGCGCTCATGGCAGATGTGCTTCTGCCTTCCTCGATCAGATCACGCACACGGCGGCGCTCCAGCACGAACAGCACGATGGCCACCGCCAGGCTCACGCGGGCTTCCATTTGGAAGATCTGGCCGGCGCCTGTGCCGGCAGCCTGGCGATCCAGCACAACGAAGAGGCTCGGCGCGGCCAAACCGCCCACGGCCAGCAAAAGGCCTCCCCACATCGCCGACAACAAGGACTGCAGGCGCAAGACGTTCATGCCAAGGTCTTCCGAGCTCAGATGTAGCGAACTTCAATGATCTCGTAGTTGCGGGCGCCGCCAGGGGCCTGGACGATGGCCACATCGCCCGCCTCCTTGCCGATCAGCGCCCGCGCGATGGGCGAGCTGATCGAGATCTTGCCCTCTTTGAGATCGGCCTCGTCGTCGCCCACGATCTGGTAGGTCACCACATCGCCGGTGGCCTCGATTTCCATCTCCACGGTGGCGCCAAACACCACACGGCCACCGGCATCCAGCGCCGCAGGGTCGATGATCTGGGCGGCAGAGAGCTTGCCCTCGATCTCCTGAATGCGGCCTTCGATGAAGCCTTGCTTGTCCTTGGCAGCGTCGTACTCGGCGTTTTCCGACAGGTCACCCTGGGCGCGTGCTTCGGCAATGGCGATCACGACGGCCGGGCGCTCGACGTGCTTGAGACGGTGCAGTTCTTCCTTGAGTTTTTCTGCGCCGTTCTTGGTAATGGGGATGGTGGACATGGCTGTGTGTCTTCCGAAATGAACGTGAGCCGCATCCCATGACCATCCCCTGAGGGTGGCCGGGTGCGGCCCACGTGTGTTTGGCCCTGGGAAGCGTTTGCGCGTCCTGCAGGGCTCTTCAGTTTAGTGCAGTTTGGCGTGCAGCTCTTGCACCGAGTACACCACCAGGTCATCCTGGTGCTTCATCGCTTCCACAGCGGCTTCGCAGCCTGCCATGGTCGTGTAGTAGGTGACGCGGTTGGCCAATGCCGCCGTGCGGATGCTGCGCGAGTCGGCGATGGCCGTGCGCGTTTCATCGACGGTGGTGAACACCAGCTGGATTTCACCCGCCTTGATCGCGTCTGCGATGTGCGGGCGGCCATCCTTGACCTTGTTCACCGGCTTGACCGGCACGCCAGCAGCCGCGATGGCCGCGGCCGTGCCCTTGGTGGCGACCACGCCGAAGCCCAGGGCGACCAGTTCCTTGGCGACGGCCACGGCACGGTTCTTGTCGCCATCCTTGACGGAGATGCACACCGTGCCCTTGGTCGGCAGGCGCGAACCGGCGCCCAGCTGGGACTTCAGCATGGCTTCGCCGAAGGTCTCGCCCACGCCCATGACTTCACCGGTCGAACGCATTTCAGGGCCGAGGACGGGGTCCACACCCGGGAACTTGTTGAACGGGAAGACGGCTTCCTTGACGGTGAAATAAGGCGGCACGACTTCACGCGGGGCCTTGCCGTCTGGCGACTTCTGCGTGGCCAGCTTCTGGCCGGCCATGCAGCGCGCAGCGATCTTGGCCAGGGGCTGACCGGTCGCCTTCGACACGTAGGGCACGGTGCGCGAGGCACGCGGGTTCACTTCGAGCACGTAGACGGTGGCTTCGTTCAGGCCCTTGGTCACGTCGCCCTGGATGGCGAACTGCACGTTCATCAGGCCGACCACGTTGAGGGCCTTGGCCATCAGCGCGGTCTGGCGGCGCAGCTCGTCTTGCAGCTCGGCGCTCAGGGTGTAAGGCGGCAGCGAGCAGGCCGAGTCACCGGAGTGCACGCCGGCTTGTTCGATGTGCTCCATGATGCCGCCGATCATCGTGGCCTCGCCATCGGCGATGCAATCCACGTCGACTTCAACGGCGTCGTTGAGGAAGCGGTCCAGCAACACGGGCGACTTCTCGGAGACGCGAACGGCTTCGCGCATGTAGCGCTCGAGGTCCTTGTCGCCGTGGACGATTTCCATGGCGCGGCCACCCAGCACGTACGAGGGGCGCACCACCAGCGGGTAGCCGATTTCGTTGGCCAGCTTGATGGCGTCTTCTTCGTTGCGGGCCGTGCGGTTGGGCGGCTGCTTGAGGCCCAGCTTGTGCAGCAGGGCCTGGAAGCGCTCGCGGTCTTCGGCGATGTCGATGCTGTCGGGCGTGGTGCCGATGATGGGCACGCCATTGGCTTCGAGGTCGAGCGCGAGCTTCAACGGCGTCTGGCCGCCGTACTGCACGATCACGCCGACCGGCTTTTCCTTGTCGACGATTTCCAGCACGTCTTCCAGCGTCACGGGCTCGAAGTACAGGCGGTCGGAGGTGTCGTAGTCGGTGGAGACGGTCTCAGGGTTGCAGTTGACCATGATGGTCTCGTAGCCGTCTTCGCGCATGGCGAGGGCGGCGTGGACGCAGCAGTAGTCGAACTCGATGCCTTGGCCGATGCGGTTCGGGCCACCGCCTAGCACCATGATCTTTTTCTTGTCGGTGGGCTCGGCTTCGCACTCGCCGCCTTCGGTCTCGTAGCACGAGTACATGTAGGCGGTCTGCGTGGCGAACTCGGCGGCACAGGTGTCGACGCGCTTGTAGACCGGGCGCACACCCAGGGCGTGGCGGGCCTTGCGCACGGCGTGCTGATCGGTGCCCATCAGCTTGGCGATGCGGCGGTCGGAGAAGCCCTTCTTCTTCAGGTAACGCAGCTCGGCGGCGCTCAGCGACTCCAGCTTGCGGGCCTTGACCTCGGATTCGGTCTTGACGATGTCTTCGATCTGGGCGAGGAACCAGGGATCGACCTTGGTCTCTTCGAAGACCTCGTCCAGGCTCATGCCGATGCGGAAGGCGTCACCCAGGAAGCGGATGCGCTCAGGACCGGGCTCACCGATCTCCTGGATGATTTCTTCGCGGTCGTTGCTGATCTCGGTCAGGCCGTCGATGCCGGTTTCCAGGCCACGCAGCGCCTTCTGGAACGATTCCTGGAAGGTGCGGCCCATGGCCATCACCTCGCCCACGGACTTCATCTGCGTGGTCAGGCGGCTGTCGGCAGCGGGGAATTTCTCGAAGGCGAAACGCGGGATCTTGGTGACCACGTAGTCGATCGAGGGCTCGAACGAAGCCGGGGTGGCACCGCCGGTGATGTCGTTCTTGAGCTCGTCGAGCGTGTAGCCGACCGACAACTTGGCCGCGATCTTGGCGATCGGGAAGCCGGTGGCCTTCGAAGCCAGGGCCGACGAACGCGAGACGCGCGGGTTCATCTCGATCACGATCATCCGGCCGTTGTCCGGGTTGATCGAGAACTGCACGTTCGAGCCGCCGGTTTCCACGCCGATCTCGCGCAGGATGGCGATCGAGGCATTGCGCAGCAACTGGTACTCGCGATCGGTCAGTGTTTGGGCAGGCGCCACGGTGATCGAGTCACCGGTGTGGATGCCCATCGGGTCCAGGTTTTCGATCGAGCACACGATGATGCAGTTGTCCGCCTTGTCGCGGACCACTTCCATTTCGTACTCTTTCCAGCCGATCAGCGACTCTTCGATCAGCAGCTCCTTGGTCGGCGACAGGTCCAGACCGCGCTTGCAGATCTCTTCGAATTCTTCGGGGTTGTAGGCGATGCCGCCACCGGTGCCGCCCAGGGTGAAGCTGGGGCGGATGACCATGGGGAAGCCCGCGCCACCGATTTCGGCGGTGATGCGCTTTTGCACAGCCCAGGCTTCTTCCATCGAGTGGGCGATGCCCGACTTGGCGGAGTCCAGGCCAATCTTGGTCATGGCTTCCTTGAACTTCTGGCGGTCTTCGGCCTTCTCGATGGCGTGCTCGTTGGCACCGATCATCTCGACCTTGTACTTGTCCAGCACGCCGTGCTTGTGCAGGTCGAGGGCGCAGTTCAGCGCAGTTTGACCACCCATGGTCGGCAGGATCGCGTCAGGACGCTCCTTGGCGATGATGCGCTCGACCACCTGCCAGGTGATGGGCTCGATGTAGGTGACGTCCGCCGTGTTCGGGTCCGTCATGATGGTCGCCGGGTTGCTGTTGACCAGGATGACCTTGTAACCCTCTTCGCGCAGGGCCTTGCAGGCCTGGGCGCCGGAGTAGTCGAATTCACAGGCCTGGCCGATGATGATCGGGCCGGCGCCAATGATGAGGATGGATTTGATATCAGTTCGCTTTGCCATGTAGTGTCTCCTGCCGAGCCGCCTCAAAGGAGGCACGCTCCCCCACGGGGGGACGCGCAGCGGCACAGCCGCAAGCCAGGGGGCTAAGGTTCATTTCTCCGCCTGTGCAGTGGTCATCAGCGACACGAAGCGGTCGAACAGATAAGCGATGTCATGCGGGCCCGGCGAGGCTTCCGGGTGACCCTGGAAGCAGAACGCAGGTTTGTCGGTGCGGGCCAGGCCTTGCAGCGTGCCGTCGAACAGCGAGATGTGCGTGGCGCGCAGGTTGGCGGGCAGCGTTTTCTCATCCACCGCGAAACCGTGGTTCTGGCTGGTGATGCTGACGCGTCCGGAGTCCAGGTCCTTCACGGGGTGGTTGCCGCCGTGGTGACCGAACTTCATCTTGAAGGTCTTGGCACCCGAAGCGAGGGCCATGATCTGGTGACCCAGGCAGATGCCAAAGGTCGGGGTTCCGGACTCGATCAGCACCTTGGCCGCGGCGATGGCGTAGTCGCAAGGCTCCGGGTCGCCAGGGCCGTTGGACAGGAAGATGCCGTCCGGATTGTGCTTGAGCACCTCGGCGGCTGGCGTCTTGGCGGGCACAACGGTGACCTTGCAGCCACGCTCGGCCAGCATGCGCAGGATGTTGCGCTTGACGCCGAAGTCATAGGCCACGACGTGGAAGGTCGGGGCCGTCTGCTTGCCGAAACCGGGCTTGCCGCCCAATTCGGGGTTGGACAGCTTCCATTCGGTCTCGCCCCACACCGTGGTGTCGGTGCGCGTCACGACCTGGGCCAGGTCCTGGCCGGCCATGTTTGGGGCGGCCTTGGCGCGGGCCACGGCATCGGCGATCACGGCATCGGTGATGGCCTCACCCACCGGCAGCGCCACGATGCAACCGTTCTGGGCGCCCTGGGTGCGCAGCAGGCGGGTCAGCTTGCGGGTGTCGATGTTGGCGATGCCGACCGTGCCTTCGTCCTGCAGGTATTGCGACAGAGTGCGCGTCTGGCGGAAGTTGGACGTGCGGATGGGCAGGTCCTTGATGATCAGACCAGCGGCATGGACTTTCGAGGCTTCGACGTCTTCACCGTTGACACCGTAGTTGCCGATGTGCGGATACGTGAGGGTCACGATCTGGCGGCAGTAGCTCGGGTCGGTGAGGATTTCCTGGTAGCCGGTGAGCGAGGTGTTGAACACCACTTCGCCGACGGTGTGACCGGCAGCGCCGATCGAGGTGCCTGGAAAGACCGTGCCGTCTGCGAGGGCCAGAAGAGCTTGGGGCAGGACGGGCAGCACGGGTTCATTCTCCGTTTGTTGTGCGCGCCCGGCTCTTCGCTGCCTGCCCATGTGCCACGCGCAGAGCGTGACAGGGGCGCAACAGGATCGACTCCAGTGAAGGAAACGAGGGGTGTGACCGGGCGGGGGGTGGTTGCGGGTAAACCTTAGGAGTATAGCCGATGTGGCCTACGCCCGTGTGTCCTGGCATTGTCTTGGTGTTCACAAGCACGTCACGCTGGTCCACAATCGTCCCAGGTTTCACCGAATCGAAGGACTCCCATGCAAGGCGACGCCAAGGTCATCGAACTGCTCAACGCGCAGCTGAAAAATGAGCTCACAGCCACCAACCAGTACTTCCTGCACTACCGCATGCTCAAGCACTGGGGCTTCGACAAGCTGGCCAAGAAGGAGTACGAGGAATCCATTGGCGAGATGAAGCACGCCGACAAGCTGATGGAGCGCATCTTCACGCTCGACGGCCTGCCGAACCTGCAGGCGCTGGGCAAACTGCTGATCGGCGAAAGCGTGCCTGAGATCCTGGCCTGCGACCTGCAATTGGAAACCGCCGCCCAGGGCACGATCAAGGATGGCATCGCGCATTGCGAATCGGTGCGCGACTACGTGTCGCGTGACCTGCTGCAACACATCCTCGACGACACCGAGGAGCACATCGATTTCCTGGAAACCCAAATCGACCTGCTGGGCAAGATCGGCGAGGCGAACTACCTGCAATCCATCATGGGTGAGATCACCAGCTGAGGGACAAGGACGGATCCCCTGTCGCAAGGACGGAGATCCCACGCAGCTTGCATGCGAATCATTCTCATTACATAATGCGTGGCATGTGAGTTTTTTGGGTGCCCCGCCGCCCTGTGTGCCGCCATGATCGTGTGTGTTTGCCACGGCGTCTCTGATCGCGCCATCGTCGCCGAGGTGCAAGGAGGTTGCACTTCCTTCGAAGCGCTGCAGCACGCCACCCGCGTTGCGACGTGCTGCGGCTGTTGCGAAGACTGCGCCCGGCAGGTGATGGCCGCGGCGCAGGTGGTGGCCGATGCTCGCGCCGCCACCGCCGCCGCCAAAATGGACGCCCAGCCCCTGCGCTGGCACCCTGCCCTGGCCACCTGAACTGCGTTAGGCGACCCGTAACTCCTCCTCGCATGCCAGCAACGCGGCCAAATCCGGCCGCTTTTTTCGCCTGATTGCACGCTCAAGCTCTGCCTAGGATGGCCGATGTCCACAAGACAGAGCTGAAAAGCGCAGACTTGACTGCGCAGCGAGGGCGACATGGCTTCCTTCTTCTTCTCAAACGACGAATCGGCGCGCGTCGATACCCGGGCGCACCAACGCGCGGTGCTGACCTCGGTCAAGTCGGACGGTGACTGGACGCAAAGCGCCGCTGGTGCTGGGGAGGTCGCACCTCGGCGTCAAGAGGTTGCGCCCCCTTCGCAATTCGCGCGCAGCGCCCCGCTGGGCGTCGTCTGGTTGCAGCGTTTTTGGCGGTGGCTTTGGGACATGGACGAGGCGCCGCGCGAGCTGGCGCCTGCATCGGGCCTGCGCAAGGTGCGGTCCGAATTCGTCGCCGCGTTGTGGGATTTGCAGTCGCTGCGGGCGAACCAGGTGCGTGACCAAATCGGTGCAGCGCGCTCATTGCGGGAGCTGTGGCACCTGCGCGCCGACGTCTTCAAGGTCATAGCCGTGCACCGGGGGCAGATGGAAGCCCAGCTGCGACTGGACGCTCTCGACAGCCACTTTCCTGTGCGCGCCTCCAAGCGCAGCGACGAGGGGCGCGGCAAAGTCACGACGTGGTGAATCACCGCGACGCACCCCGCACCCGACACCGATGCTCACATCGCGCAACACCGCGCACACGTTGAGCCGCACAAGCGTTGCACAATGGGAAGCTGGATCGCACACAGCCCCATGAACATCATCATCTTGGACGACTACCAGGACGCGGTGCGCAAGTTGCGCTGCGCCGCCAAGCTCGACGGCCTGTCCGCCAAAGTTTTCACGAACACCGTCAAGGGCACGGGGCAACTGGCCGTGCGCCTGCGCGATGCCGAAGTGCTTGTCGCCATCCGCGAACGCACGCAGTTTCCGAAAGCGCTGCTGGAGAAGTTGCCGAAGCTGCGCCTGATTTGTCAAATCGGGCCGTTGGGGCCCCACATCGACATCGACACCTGCACCCGCCTTGGCATCGCCGTGGCGCATTGCGAGGGCTCCCCTGTGGCGCCGGCGGAGCTGACCTGGGCCTTGGTGATGGCCGCGATGCGCCGCCTGCCGCAGTACATCGGCAACCTCAAGCACGGCGCGTGGCAGCAATCGGGCTTGAAATCGGCCTCGATGCCCAGCAACTTCGGGCTGGGCGTGCAACTGCGTGGCAAAACGCTCGGCATCTGGGGATACGGCCAAGTGGGCAAGCTGGTGGCCGGCTACGGCAAGGCCTTTGGCATGCATGTCACCGTGTGGGGCAGCGAAGCCTCGCGAAATCAGGCTCAGGCGGACGGCTGCATCCCTGCGCCCTCGCGAGAGGCTTTTTTCGAGGCCTGCGACGTGCTGAGCCTGCACCTCAAGCTCACCGACACCACGCGCGGCATGGTCACGCTGGAAGACCTCAGCCGCATGAAGCCCACGTCGCTGTTCGTCAACACATCGCGCGCCGAGCTGCTGCAGGACAACGCCTTGGTGATGGCATTGAACCGGGGCCGGCCCGGGCTGGCCGCGATCGACGTGTTCGAGAGCGAGCCCATTCTGCAGGGGCACCCTTTGCTGCGCCTGGAGAACGCCGTGTGCACGCCGCACATCGGCTTTGTGGAACAAGACAGCTACGAGCAGAACTTCAGCGCCGCCTTCGACAACCTGCTGAGCTTCCTGGCGGGCCAGCCGAGCCACATCGTCAACCCCGAAGCCCTGCGCGTGCAGCACTGAGCCAGACGCGCGATGGAGTTGGAACGCGCGTTGTCACGCCAGAGCCTCAAAGCGGCCAATGGGTCGCTGCTGTTCGGCAATTTCATCATCGGCTGTGGCGTGATGGTGACGGCCGGCACACTGAACGACATCACCCGAAACTTGCAGGTGAGTGTCACCGAGGGCGGCCGCTTGATCGCCGTGGCGGCTGTGATGATGGGCGTCGGCGCGCCGCTGCTGGCGTGGCGCGTGGCCCAGATGGATCGGCGCAAGCTGTTGACATGGGCGATGCTGTGGTACGCGGCCGGCCACTTCCTGTCGGCCCTCGCACCCGATTACCAATGGCTGATGCCCATCCGCGCGCTGACCGTGTTGTCGGCGGCCGTTTTCACGCCGCAAGCCGCTGCCACCGCAGCTTTCATGAGCACCCCGGCTCGGCGGGGGCGCGCCATCACCTTCGTCTTCATGGGCTGGTCCATCGCCTCGGTGGCTGGCATGCCCATGTCGGCCTGGATCGGCGAACGCATGGGCTGGCGTGTCGCCATGGCTTGCGTGGCCGCTGGCGCGTTGCTCGCCGCCGTGCTGGTGAACCGGTCCCTGCCGCACGGCATCCGGCCACCGGCCTTGTCGCTGCGGCTGTGGGGCAAGGTGTTCAAGTCTCCACTGTTGATGGCGGTGGTGCTGGTCACCGCCTGTCAGAGTGCAGGGCAATTCACCTTGCTGGCGTACGCTGCGCCCTACTACCGGCAGGTGTTCGGCGCCAGCCCTGAGCAAATCAGCTTCATGTTCGGCTGGTTTGGTGCACTCGCTTTGACTGGCAATGTTGTGCTCAACCGCGTGGTGGACCGCGTTGGTGCCGCGCCCGCTGTGAGCTTGACGCTGGGATTGATGGCACTGAGCCTGTTGCTGTGGCCCTTGGCTGGCAGCCTGCCCACACTGGCACTGGTGTTGCTGCCTTGGGCCCTCAGCGGCTTTGCGACCAACTCGGGACAGCAAGCTCGCCTGGGCGGGCTGTCTCCCCGGCTGGCGCCCGCTTTGATGGCACTCAACACGTCGGCCATCTACATAGGGCACGCGCTGGGTGCGTCGGGTGGCGGCTGGGTGATCGCGCACCAGGGCTTCACAGCACTGCACTGGCCGGGCTTGGCCTGGATGCTGCTGGCCCTGGGGCTCAGCCTGTGGGCACAGCAGGTTCAGCGACGCCAAGACGACCGTCGCGCGCAGGTGCTCGGGATCGGCTGAGCACCTGCGCCGTGAGGCGCGCCGACATCAGCCCATGCGCTGGCGCCGCGCCTCGTACAGGCACACGCCGCTGGCCACCGACACGTTGAGGCTGGACACGCCACCCATCATCGGGATGCTGACGAGCTCGTCACAATGTTTGCGCGTGAGTTGGCGCATGCCACTCCCTTCGGCACCCAGCACCAGCGCGCTGGCCACCTTGAAGTCGGCCTGATAGAGGCTGCGGGGGGCGTCATCGGACGTGCCAATGACCCAGATGTCACGCTCCTTGAGCTCGGAGAGCGTTCGCGCCAGGTTGGTCACCATGAAGTAAGGCATGGTTTCGGCCGCACCGCTGGCCACCTTGGCCACGGTGGCATTGACGCCGACCGCGTGGTCCTTCGGAGCGATGACGGCGTGCGCACCAGCACCATCGGCCACCCGCAGGCAGGCCCCGAGGTTGTGTGGGTCGGTCACGCCATCGAGGACAAGCAACAGGGGTGGCTCGGCCAGTCCGTCGAGCAGGTCATCGAGGGAGCGTGCAAGCTGCACGGCCTCCACCTTGGCCACGACGCCCTGGTGGCGGTGCGTGCCGGCCATCTGCTGCAGGCGGTCGTCGTCGCTGTCGATGGCGCGCATGCCGGCTTCCTCAACCTTGGCCAGGAACTGCTTCATGCGCTGGTCGCGCCGCGTGGCATCCACGTGGATTTCGCGGATCGAGTTGGGCGCCACCTTCAGGCGGACGGACACGGCGTGAAAGCCGAACAGCAGTTTCTGACTCATGCCGGCATCGTAACCGCTGGCGCTGGTCGACTTGTCTTCAGGCAGCGATCTGCCCGGCCTGGATGCGAACGCTGTGCGCGCAGCGCTGGGCGATTTGCGCATCGTGCGTGACGAGGACCAGCGTTGTGCCGATCTCGCGATTGAGCTCGAACATCAGGTCCATCACCGCCTGGCCGGTGGCATGGTCGAGGCTGCCGGTGGGCTCGTCCGCCATGAGGATGTCGGGGCGGACCACGAAGGCTCGGGCCAGTGCCACTCGCTGTTGCTCCCCACCCGACAGCAGCACGGGCTTGTGCCGCAGCCGGGCTCCGAGGCCCACCCGCTCGAGCATGGCCGTGGCCCGCTCTCGCGCATCGCGAGCGCCCCGCAACTCCAGCGGCAGCATGACATTCTCCAACGCAGTGAGGTGGGCGATCAGCTGGAAACTTTGAAAGACGAAGCCGACGTGGCGAGCGCGGTGCGCGGCGCGCTCGTCCTCGCTCATTTCGAAAAGCCCGCGCCCGCACAGCCACACCTCGCCAGTGGTTGGCACATCGAGCCCGGCCAGCAACGACAGCAAGGTGCTTTTGCCCGACCCTGAGGCGCCGACGATGGCCAGGGTGTCCCCAGCCGCCACGCTGAAGTCGATGTGGTTCAGAATGGTCAAAGGCCCGGAGGCATCGGCCACCAGCTTGCTGAGACCACGCACCACGATGGCAGGGGCAGGCGTTGCGGCAGGCTGCGTGGGCACCGACGCAGACCCAGAGACATGTGATTCAGACGACATGGCAGACAGCATGACAGAAGTTTTCCACAAGGCGCGCCGCGATGCGCTGCGATGGACTTTGCGCGTATGCGCGGTGGGATGGAGTGCCAGCGTCCATGGCGCACCGTCCACGGCCAAACGCCCCGCCACCCTGCTCATCCTGGGTGACAGCCTCTCGGCCGAGTATGGCTTGGCCCGGGGTACCGGCTGGGTGGCGCTGCTTGAGGCCAAGCTTGCTTCACAAGGCCGCCAGGCCCGGGTGTTCAACGCCAGCATCAGCGGCGAAACCACTTCGGGCGGTCGCAGCCGCCTGCCTGCCCTGCTGCAAAGCCAGAAACCAACGCACGTGGTGATCGAGCTGGGGGCGAACGACGCCCTGCGCGGTTTCCCCTTGCGCAGCACCGAAGACAACCTGCGTGCGATGGTGAAGGCCAGCCAGGAGGCAGGTGCCAAGGTGCTGGTGGTGGGCATGCGTGTGCCCCCGAACTATGGCCGAAAGTACACGGAGGATTTCGCCCAGCTGTTCGCGACCGTGGCGCGCGACACGCGCAGCGCCTTGGTGCCCTTCCTGCTCAAAGATGTGGCAGACCGGCCTGACGCGGCAGACTGGTTTCAGGCCGACCGCATCCACCCCTTGGCCAAGGCGCACCCGGTGATGCTGGAGCACGTGTGGGCCGAGCTGCGCCCCATGCTGTGAAAGGCGCACGCCCACGCACGGCGCGAGCGCTCATTTTTTGGGCGTGAGGCCCGCACCGAGGTTGCCCATGAGGGTCTCGGTTTGCTTGGCCATTTGCTCTTGCATCTGCGCGAACATTTGGCGCGACTGCTCCATGTAGCCACCCATGAGGTTCTGCATCAACGGGGGCTGCATCTTCAGCACCGAGTTTTCGGTGAGGCTGGCTTGCAGGTCGATGAATGCCTGGATGTTTTTTTCCAGGTAGTTGCCCATCAAGCCCTGCATGGTGTGGCCGTAGAAACGGATGATCTGGGCCAATGCCTGGGTGGTGAACATCGGCATGCCCGCCGACTCCTCCTCCAGAATGATCTGCAAGAGGATGCTGCGGGTGATGTCCTCGCCGGTCTTGGCATCCACCACCGCGAAGGGCTCACAGGACATGACCATGTCCTTCACGTCGGACAGCGTGATGTAGCTGCTGGTGCGCGTGTCGTACAGACGCCGGTTGGGGTACTTCTTGATGGCGCGCACACCGTGCGGCACCTGAGGCGGCGCCTCCTGGCCGGCCGAGGCGTCTGGCGCCGCATCTTGCGTGGCGTCATGCGCGACACCCTGGCCGACATCTCCGGCCTCGTCTTGGCGGCCCGCTCGTTGGCGGGCGGTAGGCTTGCGGGGGGCTGCACTCATCCTGGCGTCTCCTGTTGCTCTGGGCATTGTAGGAGCAGGTCGCGGTGCAGACCCGCGTTCGCCATGACCATCGCGACCCTGCGGCACCGGCGCCGCCAGCAAAAAGCCCCAGGCTCTCACGAACCCGGGGCTGAATTGCGCGCGTAATTTTGGTAGGCGCTATTGGATTCGAACCAACGACCCCCACCATGTCAAGGTGGTGCTCTAACCAACTGAGCTAAGCGCCTGCAAGAGCAAAATTATAGCACTATTTCCGGCGCACACGCAAGATGCCGCTGATTTGCGACACCCGGGTGAGCAGCCCTCCCAGCTTGCCGGTGTCGGACGTTTGCAGGGTCAGCACGATGTGGATCTGGTCTCGCGTGGTCTGGTTGTGCATCGACAGCACAGCCGCCTTGCCCTGGGCCAGCACGTCGAAGACGTCGCGCAGCAAGCCGGGGCGGTCGTGGGCGTCGATGCAGACGTCAACGGCGTAATGCGCCGATTCGGACGTGGCTTGGCGCCCCCAGGTCACCGGAATGACGCGTTCGCGGTGGGCCTGGGCCATGTGGCGGAAGTTGCTGCAGTCCGACCGGTGCACGGCCACGCCTTTGCCACGGGTCACGTAGCCGCCGATGGCGTCAGGTGGTGCGGGCTTGCAGCAACGTGCGAGCTGCGTGAGCAGGGAGTCCATGCCGACCACCAGGATGCCTTTGCCGTCGCCTGCGCGGTCGCTGGGCTCACCGCGCAGCATCCTCTGGACGATGACCTCGTCGGGGTCGGGCGTGGGCTCGGCTGGGCGCAGCACTTGCTCGATGGCGCGCAACGAGAACTCGTCCTTGCCGACGACGTCAAAGAGGTTGTCGGCGTTGCGAAAGCCCAGCTGTGCGGCCAGGTCGTCGAGCTTGATGGCGGTTTTGCCTTCGCGCTGCAACAGCTTTTCTACAGCCTCGCGGCCGCGGGCGATGGTGGCCTGCTGCGCCAGCGCGTTGAACCAGGCGCGAACCTTGGCACGGGCGCGCGGGCTTTGCAGGTAGCCCAGCTCGGGGTTGAGCCAGTCCATGGACGGCCCACCCTCCTTGGCCGACACGATCTCCACCGTTTGACCACTTCGCAACGGCGTTTGCAGGGGCACCATGGCGCCATCCACCCGCGCGCCTCGGCATCGGTGCCCGAGGTTGGTGTGCAGGGTGTAGGCCAGGTCCACGGCGGTGGCGCCGGCTGGCAGGTCGATGATGTCGCCGCCCGGGGTGAACACGTAGATGCGGTCGTCAAAGAGGCCGCGGCCGCCTGCGCTGCCGTCGGTCTGTGCGCCATCGGCCAGGTCGCGCTCCCAGGCCAGCAACTGACGCAACACGGTTTTGCGCGCTTCGGCAACGCGGCTTTCGAAGTCGCCAGCGGCCTGTACACCGGCATAGCCCTTGGTGCCTGCTTCCTTGTAGGCCCAGTGCGCTGCCACCCCGCTTTCCGCGTGTTCGTGCATCGCCTGGGTGCGGATCTGAATCTCGATGGGCCTGCCTTGTGCATCCACGACCACGGTGTGCAAGGACTGATAGCCGTTGGCCTTGGGCCGGGCGATGTAATCGGAGAACTCGTCGGGCAGCGGGTGCCACAGCTCGTGCACGCAGCTCAGGGCGGCATAGCAAGCGTCGATGTCAGCGACGACGGTGCGCAAGGCGCGCAGGTCGAACACCTTGTCGATCGGCAAACCCTTGCCTTGCATCTTCTTCCAGATGCTGTAGAGGTGCTTGGGGCGACCCTGTACCTGGGCGTCGATGCCGGCGGCGCGGAGCGCATCGGCCAGCTCTTGGCGCACCTGTTCGATGTGGCGCTCGCGCTCGAGGCGCTTCTCGTCCAGCGACTTGGCGATGCTGCGGTAGGTGTCGGGCATCAGGAAGCGGAAGGACAGGTCCTCCAGCTCCCACTTGATCTGCCAGATGCCCAGACGGTTGGCGAGCGGCGCGAAAATCTGCAGGGACTCGCGGGCCAGCGTGCGCGGGCACGGCAGCTTGGACTCGGCGTAGAAGCGCAGGGTCTGCAGGCGCGAGGCCAGGCGCAAGAGCACGACGCGCAGATCCCTCGAGAACGCCAGCAGCATCTTGCGGATGCGCTCGACCTGAGCGGCGTCCAGGGGCGCGTCGGCATCGTGCGAGAGGGTGTCGCGCGCATTGCGCTGAACTTGCACCAGTTTGACCGTATGCGCGGCCAGCGCTGCGGCGTCGGGCCCGAAGGCGCGGCTGAGTACGTCTTGCGGTTGCGCGAGGTAGTCGCTCGCATAAACCAGGTAGGCCGCCGCGCGCAGCGATGGCGATGCCCCCACGCCTTGCAGGATGGCGCTGACGCCGTCGGCGTGCGCCAGCGCGTCCTCGCCGGTGTCGAATCGCTGCGCTGTGAGCAGCGGCTCGGCAAACGCGCGGGCACGTTGCAGCATGTCGTTTTGGGCTGCCAAGGCAGCGCCTGCGCCACCCGCCGCGGCATCGCCCTCCCCGGCCATCTGGCTGACTTCGGCGAGGTCGACGATGGCCGCGTGCGCAACGCTGCGGGCGTTGGCGGCCTGGGCGTCAAGGGTCGCGGTCTTCATGCCAGCAGGAACCCCTTGACGACGCTCACCTGGTCAGGCGCCATCAAGGTGGGCGCATGGCCCACCCCAGGGAACTCGACCAGGCGGGCGTGCGGGCCGCGCTGCGACATCTCCCGGGCGGTGTCGGCGTCGAGCAAATCAGAGTCAGCCCCGCGCAGCAGCAGCACCTCGCAGGCCAAGGCGTCGTAGACCTGCCAGACGGCCGCCTCGCCACTGGCTGCGCTCTCGGCGCTGAAGCCTTTGAACGGCTCAGCGATGGCCGGGTCGTAGTGCAGCACCAGGCCTTCGCCATCGGGCGCCGGTCGCAGCAAGGGGCGCGACAAGGCCAGCCATTGCGCTGGCGTGTGCGGGCCAAACCCCGTGGAAATGCTCCAGAGGTAGTCCGCCGCCTCCTGCTCGGTGGTGAAGCGCACGGGGCGCCCCAGGTAGTCACCGATCCGCTGCAGGGCTTCGACGCGCAAGCGCGGGCCAACGTCGTTGAGCACCATGCGACGCAAGCGGGCCCCAGACACCTGCGGCGGTACCGAGGAAAAGCCCAGGCCGATGAGCCCGCCCATGGAGGTGCCGACCCAATCGAGATCCAGCGCTTGGTCTGGCGCCAGTCCCAGCGAGGCACGCAGGTGCTGAACCAGCACCACCATGTCGGACGCGTACGTGAAAATTTGGTAACCCTTGGGATCGGCCAACCAGTCGGAATGACCACGCCCCACCACATCGGGGCAGATGACCTGGTAGTGCTCAGCGAGTTCACGCGCCAGGGTGTCGAAGTCGCGCCCTTGGCGGCTGAGCCCGTGCACGCACATCAGCACCCGCGGGTTGGCGGCGTCACCCCACCGCCAGTAGGCCATGCGGTGGGCACTCGGGTCGGTGCGGCTGGCACCCGGGCAGCTCACGTGGTGCAAGGTCGGGCTCAGTGGCAGGTTTTCAGCACTTTGCATTGTCGTCCTCAGGCGTCGTCAGATAATGGTTCCAGTCACCATTGTGTTTCTTCAAGCGAACCGGAGGCCCAGATGTTGAACGGAAAAACCGCCCTCGTGACCGGATCCACCAGCGGGATCGGTCTGGGCATTGCAGAAAAGCTCGCGGCGCAAGGCGCGAACATCATTCTGAACGGCTTTGGCGACGTCGATGCGCCGAAGGCCTCTGTGGTTGATGCAGGCAAAGCCCATGGCATCAAGGTGGGCTACCACGGTGCGGACATGAGCAAGCCAGCCGACATAGAGGCCTTGTTCTCGTACGCCCAGGCCAACTTCGGTGGTGTGGACATCGTCGTCAACAACGCCGGCATCCAGCATGTGGCCAATATCGAGGACTTCCCCGTCGAGAAGTGGGACGCCATCCTGGCCATCAACCTGAGCTCGGCTTTCCACACCACGCGGCTGGCCATCCCCGGCATGCGCGCCAAGAACTGGGGGCGCATCGTCAACATCGCCTCGGCGCATGGCTTGGTGGCATCGGCGGGCAAGTCGGCCTACGTGGCGGCCAAGCACGGCCTGGTGGGCCTGACCAAAGCGGTCGCGCTGGAAACCGCGACCACCGGCATCACGGTCAATGCGGTCTGCCCGGGTTGGGTGCTGACGCCGCTGGTGCAAAAGCAGATCGATGCCAAGGCCGAGCGCGAGGGGGTGTCCGTCGCCGAAGCCCAGAAGGACCTGCTGGGCGAAAAGCAGCCGTCGCTGCAGTTCGTCACGCCCGCGCAGTTGGGTGACCTGACGGTGTTCTTGTGCTCCCCAGGTGCCGACCAGGTGCGCGGCGCAGCCTGGAACATGGACGGCGGCTGGCTGGCGCAGTGAGTGCTTTCTGAGGCTTCGATGGCGGGCGGTTCGGCAGGTGGCGAAGCGGACGGCATGGCAGACTGCGACGTCCTGGCTGGACACGGTTTGCCATCACGTTGGCGAGACAGGGAGTGCTTTGTCGCGCTGACCAGCTGTTTCGGCCGAGGCGAGACGCTGATGGCCATATGGGCATCGTGGCGCGCGGACCCGCACCGATGCGACAGGCTCACGGTCATCACCACGGACCCATCGCCGCGCCCGCCGCAAACTTCGCCGAAGTGTGATGGCCCACCGACGCCTCGGATGTTGTCGAGGCTGGCATCGCGCTGGCCACCCATGACACCGGGCTGGCACCAGGTCTCCCTGGACGACGGCACTGACCTGGAAGATGGCACCGATGCGCCAGCGTTGCGGCCGGGGCAGCACATGCGGTGGATGCTCGGGGTGGGCGACGCTGCGGACTTGCTGCCCAAACTGCTGGCGCAGGTCGACGCCTTCTGGCTGGATGAACGCCACACCCACGCAGAGGCTGCGGGCTGGCTCTCGCGCCTCAACAGGCTGGCAGCGCCGGGAGCGACCTTGAGCGCGCAAGCCGCATCCTCCGAGGCTGTCGACGCACTGCGCAGCGCGCACTTCGAGGTGCAGGCTCCGCAAATCGGCACACGCCGCCCAGGGCGCGCGGGCGCCATCCGGGCCCATTTCGTGCCAAGGTTTGTGGCTCCCCCGGCGCCAGGCGGGCCTTGGCCTGCTGCGGCGCCGGCGCATCGGCACGCGTTGGTGGTCGGCGCCGGGTTGGCAGGTTGCAGCGCCACGGCGGCCTTGGCGCGCGAGGGTTGGCGCGTTACTTTGCTGGATGCTGCAAGCGGGCCTGCGCAGGGTGCGTCCGGCAATCCTGGTGGGCTGTTCCACAGCATCGTCCATGGTGAAGATGGCCTGCATGCGCGGGCCCACCGTGCCGCGGCATTGGCCACCTGGGCGCGCGTCCGCGAGGCGGTGGCCCGCGGCGATCTGCCCGGTGCATGCCACGGCCTGCTGCGTTTGGACGCTCGGATGGACGAGGCCACTGCGCGGACGCTACTGGAGCGACAGCCATGGCTCGCCGAACAGGCCCTCTGGCTGAACCGAGCACAGGCCCAGGCTTTGTGTGGCTTGCCCGTGCCCAGCGGCGGCTGGCATTTCCTGCAAGCCGGCTGGCTGGCGCCTCGGGCCTACGCCGAGTGGTTGCTCGCAGAGGCGCAAGTCAGCAACGCGGTCCAAACGAGGTGGGCTTGCCAAGTCGCCCGGATCCGCCGTGACTCGGCCAACGCGATGTGGCAGGTGCTCGACGACCGCGGTCAGACCCTGGCCGAGGCGCCATCCTTGGTGCTGGCCAACGCTTGGCAGGCCCAAGGCTTGCTGGACACCCTGCCATCCGAGCACGCCTGCGCGCCCCTGCCCATGAGCGCCGTGCGTGGCCAGATCACCGTGCTGCCGCCAACGTCCCTCGCGCGCACACCTGTTTCCCATGCATTACCGCGCCTTCCTGTGGCCGGCGGCGGCTACGTCCTCTCGCTGCCGGACGGCAGCCTGCTGTGTGGCGCCACCACCCAGCACCACGATACCCACCCAAGCCTGCGCGAGACCGACCACCGCCACAACCTGCGCCAAGCGCAACGCCTGGGCGCCCTGCCCATCAGCGATGGCATGACGCCGCCCGACATCGACGCCGCGGCACTCGACGGCCGCGTCGGATGGCGGGCCACCACGCCGGACCGCCTGCCGCTGGTGGGCGCTCTGCCTTGGCACGTCGACCGCCTCGACGGCGCTGGGCATCTGCGACGCGAGCAGGTGCGCATGCTCCCCCGTGAGCGGGAGCAACAGGACGGATGCACCGTGGGTGGCCTGTACGTGTTGAGCGGGCTCGGCTCGCGGGGCATCACTTGGGCCGCATTGGCGGGAGACCTCCTGGCGCACTGGGTGACGGGTTCCGTCTGCCCGGTTGAATCAGAATTGCGTGACGCGACGGACCCCGCGCGCTTCCTCGCACGCCAACACCGACAGTGACACCGAGGGACTGCCGCAAGGCACACCGAGCGCACACCCACCATCACGCCCGCCCATGACCACCGCCGACGAAGACCGCCCCCTCCCCGGCCTGACCGAGCGCCTGCGCCTGGACAAATGGCTGTGGGCGGCACGCTTCTACAAAACCCGCAGCCAGGCGGCCGAAGACATCGACAAAGGCCGCGTGCAGGTCAACGAGCAAGTCGCCAAAGCATCCCGCGAGCTCAAAGTCGGCGACATGGTGTGCGTGCGCCAAGGCCAGGGGCAACACGCCGTGACGCGCACCATCACTGTGCAGGCGCTCAGCACCGTCCGCGGTCCCGCGTCGCAGGCCCAACGCTTGTACGCCGAAACCCCCGAAAGCATCGCCGCCAGGGCCGAAGCCGCCGAACGCCGCCGAACGGCATCCGAGCCGGCTGAGGCCATCGAGCACGGCCGCCCCACGAAACGTGACCGCCGCAAGCTGGCCGACTGGGACCGCTGGTCAGCCAGCCTGGACGAGTGAGCCCCGGACGGCTCGCCGGCCAAACGCTTCGGTTACATTTGCGGCCTTCCGCGGGACTTGCAATCCGCCGGCGCGTCCCCATCTGCCTTGGCAAACCCGCGCCAGGCGCGCCCCAATCACCCGTTCAAACCCACAGCCACCATGAGCGAGACTTCTCCCACGCCCGAACCCAACGACGCAGGCGCCAGCGCCGAGACCAGCCCGTCGACGCTGGAGCAGCAGCTCGCTGAACTGCAGGCCAAGCACACCGAGGTCTCAGACGCCTACCTGCGCGCCAAGGCCGAAGCCGAAAACACCCGTCGCCGCGCCGAGGAGGAAATCAGCAAGGCGCGCAAGTTCGCTGTGGAATCGTTCGCCGAGAGCCTGCTGCCCGTGCGCGACAGCCTCGAGGCCGCACTCGCCACCCACACCGCCAAGCCCGACACCCCCGTCGAAACCGTCTTGGAGGGCGTGACCGCCACCTTGCGCCAGCTGGCTTCGGCCCTGGAGCGCAACAAGGTGATCGAGCTGAACCCGGCGGCAGGCACCAAGTTCGACCCCAACATCCACCAAGCCATCAGCATGGTTCCGGCGGAGCAAGAGGCCAACACCGTGGTCGGCGTTCTGCAGAAGGGCTACTTGATCGCAGACCGCGTGCTGCGCCCCGCGCTGGTCACGGTCGCCGCACCGAAGTGAGTGCTTGGTGAAGGCGTCGGGCAGCGACTGCCGAAGCCCTTTTTTTGACAAGGCTTTGGTAAAAGGCCCTTGAAATCCCGGCACGCGTTCGCACATCGATATCAAGCACAGCACGGTCCGTCTACCTCCAACAGGCCAACGCCTCAGACGGCCGCACAACCCACAGATTCACAGATACTTTAGGAGCACCCTCATGGGCAAGATCATCGGCATCGACCTGGGCACCACCAACTCGTGCGTGGCCGTCATGGAAGGCAACACCACCAAGGTGATTGAGAACTCGGAAGGTGCACGCACCACGCCGTCCATCATCGCCTACCAGGAAGACGGCGAAATCCTCGTCGGCGCCTCGGCCAAGCGCCAGGCTGTGACCAACCCCAAGAACACGCTGTATGCCGTCAAGCGCTTGATCGGCCGCAAGTTCACCGAGAAGGAAGTGCAAAAGGACATCGACCTGATGCCCTACACCATCGCGGCCGCCGACAACGGCGACGCCTGGGTGGAAGTGCGCGGCAAGAAGCTGGCCCCGCCGCAGGTGTCGGCCGAGGTGCTGCGCAAGATGAAGAAGACCGCCGAAGACTACCTGGGCGAGGAAGTCACCGAGGCCGTCATCACCGTGCCCGCCTACTTCAACGACGCCCAGCGCCAGGCCACCAAGGACGCCGGCCGCATCGCCGGTCTGGACGTCAAGCGCATCATCAACGAACCCACCGCTGCAGCCCTGGCCTTTGGCCTCGACAAGCATGGCGCCGGTGACCGCAAGATCGCCGTGTACGACCTGGGCGGCGGCACCTTCGACGTGTCCATCATCGAAATTGCCGACGTCGATGGCGAGAAGCAGTTCGAAGTGCTGTCCACCAACGGCGATACCTTCCTGGGCGGCGAAGACTTCGACCAGCGCATCATCGACTTCATCATCGCCGAGTTCAAGAAAGAATCCGGCGTGGACCTGACCAAGGACGTGCTGGCCCTGCAACGCCTGAAGGAAGCCGCCGAGAAGGCCAAGATCGAGCTGTCCAACAGCACGCAGACCGACGTCAACCTGCCCTATATCACGGCCGACGCCACGGGTCCGAAGCACCTGAACATCAAGCTGACCCGCGCCAAGCTGGAAAGCCTGGTCGAGGAGTTGATCGAGCGCACCATCGCGCCTTGCCGCATGGCCATCAAGGATGCCGGCGTGGCCGTGGGCGACATCCAGGACGTGATCCTGGTGGGTGGCATGACCCGCATGCCCAAGGTGCAAGAGAAGGTCAAGGAGTTCTTCGGCAAGGAGCCGCGCAAGGACGTGAACCCTGACGAGGCCGTGGCCGTGGGCGCTGCCGTGCAAGGCCAGGTGCTGGCCGGCGACCGCACCGACGTGCTGCTGCTGGACGTGACCCCGCTGTCGCTGGGCATCGAGACCATGGGCGGCGTCATGACCAAGATGATCGCCAAGAACACGACCATCCCGACCAAGTTCGCGCAGACCTTCTCCACCGCCGACGACAACCAGCCGGCCGTGACCATCAAGGTCTTCCAGGGTGAGCGCGAGATCGCGTCGGGCAACAAGATGCTGGGCGAGTTCAACCTCGAAGGCATCCCGCCCGCACCGCGTGGCGTGCCCCAGATCGAAGTGTCGTTCGACATCGACGCCAACGGCATCCTGCACGTGGGCGCCAAGGACAAGGGCACCGGCAAGGAAAACAAGATCACCATCAAGGCCAACTCTGGCTTGTCGGAAGACGAGATCCAGAAGATGGTCAAGGACGCCGAGCTTAACGCCGCCGAAGACAAGAAAAAGCTCGAACTGGTGCAAGCCAAGAACCAGGGCGACGGCCTGGTGCACAGCGTGCGCAAGTCGCTGACCGAGTACGGCGACAAGCTGGACGCCGGTGAGAAGGAGAAGATCGAAGCCGCGATCAAGGACGTCGAAGAAGCGCTCAAGGGCGAAGACAAGGACGACATCGAGGCCAAGACCAACGCCCTGATGACCGCCTCGCAAAAGCTGGGTGAGAAGATGTACGCCGACATGCAGGCCGCCCAGGGGGCCGCCGGCGCCGAAGGTGCCCAAGCTGCTGGCGAACAGGCCAAGCCCGCCGACGACAACGTCGTGGACGCCGAGTTCAAGGAAGTCAAGAAAGACTGATCGGGGCCCGCCCCCGCTCTGACAGGGCACAGGCCGTGTGAGCACCTCGCTCACGCCCTGTGCCTTTGTCGGATCTGGACACCAACACCATGGCAAAACGCGATTTTTACGAAGTGCTCGGCGTCGCCAAAGGCGCGTCCGACGACGAGATCAAAAAGGCCTACCGCAAGCTGGCCATGAAATACCACCCTGACCGCAACCAGGGTGACAAGGCCAAGGAAGCCGAGGAGCAGTTCAAGGAGGTCAAAGAGGCCTACGAGATGCTCTCGGACCCGAAGAAGAAGGCCGCCTACGACCAGTACGGCCACGCCGGCGTCGACCCCAACATGGGTGGCGGACGCGGTGGCGCCGAGGGCTTTGGCGGTTTCGCCGATGCCTTTGGCGACATCTTCGGTGACATCTTCGGCCAGCAAGGCGGGCGTCGCGGTGGCGGTGGCCCGCAGGTCTACCGTGGCAGCGACCTGTCGTACGCCATGGAGATCACGCTGGAGGAGGCTGCGGCCGGCAAGGACACACAGATCCGCATCCCGGCCTGGGACGAATGCGGCGTTTGCCACGGCTCGGGCGCCAAACCCGGCACCAGCGCCAAGACCTGCCCGACCTGCAACGGTTCCGGCACGGTGCACATGCGCCAGGGCTTCTTCAGCGTGCAGCAGTCCTGCCCGCACTGCCAAGGCACCGGCAAGGTCATCCCCGACCCTTGCACGGCCTGCCACGGCCAGGGCAAGGTCAAGAAGACCAAGACGCTGGAGGTCAAGATCCCGGCCGGCATCAACGAAGGCATGCGCATCCGCTCGGCTGGCAACGGCGAGCCGGGCACCAATGGCGGGCCTGCTGGCGACCTGTACATCGAGATCCGCATCAAGCAGCACGACATCTTCGAGCGCGATGGCGACGACCTGCACTGCAACGTGCCCGTGCCGCTGACCGCCGCCGCTCTGGGTGGCAGCATCGAGGTACCGACGCTGGGCGGCAAGGCAGAGATCGATATCCCCGAGGGCACGCAGCACGGCAAGACCTTCCGACTGCGCGGCAAGGGCATCAAGGGCATTCGCTCCAGCTACCCCGGCGACCTCTACTGCCACATCGTGGTGGAGACGCCGGTCAAACTCACCGAACACCAGCGCAAGCTGCTCAAGGAACTGGATGAGTCGTTCAAGAAGGGCGGCGAGAAACACTCGCCCAACTCCAAAAGCTGGACAGACAGGGTCAAAAACATCTTCAAGTGACGCCAAAGTCGCGTCACACGTCAAAAGGCGCCTGCGGGTGTTGAATCACGAGCAAAACTGAGCCAGGCGTCACGTCCAAAACTGAGCCACTAGGTTGACGAAGAAATGGACTGCTCGGATGTGGATAAGTCTACTGTCTGGTCTGCTCCTTTGGGTGTT